>TARA_B110000503_G_scaffold74802_1_pt1 | contig 13498 bp, 11 predicted proteins | sample TARA_B110000503 | Tara Oceans TARA_B110000503 (sample SAMEA4397472) | marine metagenome | biome: Polar Biome; feature: [SRF] surface water layer (ENVO:00010504); material: water (ENVO:00002006), including particulate matter (ENVO:01000060) such as... | depth 5 m | reverse complement strand
AAAAAAAGAAGCTGAGTGTAAACCCCGCGATACGCTTCTTCCAACCTTCCGCCACCAACAGTATGACGTCGAACTCCTGTTCATTGGTAAACTTGAGTAATTCGGCAATTTTGACGGCGTATTGTGGGTAGTAGGCGAAGGCCTCCTGATAAATATACAGTACTGCCGACAACGCCGTCTGATTCTCAGCGGATACGGCACCGTGTACCTGTCGAATTTTGAACATAGCCATTCTCTGTAGTGGCTATTGCTTTGCCAGACGCTGCTGCCACATCTGCAAACCCTGGGCATTGAGCTGCATATCGAAGGCGATTTTACCGCTCAGATCCGTCTTTTCGCTACTCGAATCGAACTGCCCAAGCAGTTCCAGCGTATACACGCTCAAGCGCTGCTGCAGTGCCGCGCTATCACCTGAATCGGCGGTGGCATATTCACAGTAGGCGGCGATCTGGCGGGCCAACAACTGAGACTTTTGCGCAGAGTACGCCAGCTCGCCATAGTGCGTCAGGTACATCCGCTGCGGTGAGTAGCTCCCCAGTAATTCCAGTGAAACGAGGTACGCCTCGGGGTCGAACTGGCTGGGCGTAGTAGATGGCAATACAAAATCCGCCTCGGGAAAACGGCACCACGGATAGGAGACGCCGAACATGTCGCCACTGAACCAACCCCGACTGGTCTCATCCCAAACACAGAAATGGTGCTCAGCGTGACCACGCGTGTGACGAAACTCCAGCTGACGACCCGCCAACGAGACGGTCTCGCCATCTTGCATCTGCCGCACACGCTGCGGGTCTATCGGTTCAACGCTGCCGTAGAGGGTGTGGAATATCTCATCGCCGTACACCGCTTTGGACGCATCAACCAGACGTGCTGGATCGATCATATGCCGGGCACCGCGTGGATGAATCAGTAGCTGTGCATTGGGCAACGCCGCCATCATTGTCCCGGCGCCTCCAGCGTGATCCAGATGGACATGCGTGGGAATCACATATTTAACCTGCTCAGGCGCGATATTCCGTTGCCGCAACAGTTGCCACAGGCCGGCGGCGCTGTGGCTGGTACCCGTCTCCAGCACCGCACACTCCCCGTCTTCCTCCATCAAATAAAAACACGCCATACCCGGACTGACATAGGCCGCATCCAGGCAGGTAATCCCGTGGTCCAAAGCTGTGTATTCCAAACTATCTATCACCTGTTACTCCAAACTCATAAGGGCTGATCTGCAGCCTGTGTCCCTTGAATCACAGCCGTATATTGACTTGCACTTCACGTTATATCGGTTCGCCCAAGTGCTTGCTGACCAGCGCCTTGAGCTGCGCAAAGCCCAGCTGCTCTTTCGGGCTCAACACCAGCCTCAGCGGCGGTGACTAATCCAGAGTAACCTCTGCTTTGTACACATGCACCTGCAGGCCGCCCAACTGAATAGTGCCTGCTACTATCCGCTGCAGAATGCGTTCGCGCTCTGCCAGGTAAGCGAACGACAGGGATAACGGCACGCTGATGACCAACAAGATCAGCGCGGCAGCACCCAATCCCGCCCGCGCCCGTTTGAACGGTGAAAACCCCGGTACCAGAAAGGTGACACTTTGGCGTTGTCACGCAGGGAGACGAACGGCTCCCGGTACTCTTTCTGGGTAAAGGCATGACCGACCAACACACTCTGGGTTTTCCCCATCACCACCACCATCCCCGGGGCCGCGAGGTGAATGTTTCCAAAGCCGATACTCGCCCCCGTACGCAACACACGATCCCGGCCCGGCCATCGACGTTCTCAGCCAGCGTTTGCCACGGCACCGCCGTCCAGCACAACCGTGTGGCCGGTTACCCAGGCAGAGGCACGCGAAGACAGGTAGATGGCCGTACCCGCCGCATCTTCGGCATTACCCAAGCGGCCGCACGGAAAGCCCCCAGCTACCTCGGCCTCATGTGGCAGCAGGTGCGCAGTCATTTTGCTGGGGAAAAATCCGGGGGCGATCGCATTGACGTTGATGCCGTGAGGGGCTAGATCCGCTCCCAGATGTCGGGTCAGCTGGTGCACGGCTGCCTTGCTGGCAGAATAGGCATAGTTAGTCATATGGGGATGGGTAATACCATTGATAGAACCAATGTTGATCACTCGCGCCGGGTCCTCTTTACTCGCGGCGGCGCGCAGTGCGGGTAACAGTTGCTGCGTTAAAAAGAAGATGGATTTAACATTGAGGTCCATGGTCTTGTCCCAGCCACTCTCGGGAAACTCATCGATCTCGGCACCCCAGGTAGCGCCAGCATTGTTGACCAGAATATCGACTCGCTCCTCCCGCTCTCTGATCGCCGCCGCAAAAGCGCTGACCCCGGCCACTGTCGATAGATCGGCAGGAATGGCAATACACTGGCCCATCTCACAAAACGCCTGCTCAGTGGCGCGCAGCTCCTCCTCTCGGCGCGCTGTAATGTAGGTCTTCACACCATTTTCGACAAACCCCCGCGCGATCATTGCACCGATTCCGCGCGAACCGCCGGTGACGACAGCCACTTTTCCCTCAATGCTAAAAAGATTTTTCATGACGCTTCCCTCTTTTAAAATAAATTAAAAAACTGTAACTGCCCGATGAAGATTGCCCCGCTCTGCAACCAGAAACGAGAGTGTGTCCCAGGGCTATTGTCACCCTGCCCCACGATGTCGATACTCGGTTGGCGCACACCCACACCAGGCTTTAAACGCATTGGAAAACGAGGCCTGATCGGAGTACCCAAGCAGTAACGCGATTTCGGTTACCGCGAGTCGCGGGTCATCGAGATAGCGTCGCGACTGCTCCTCACGCACATCCTGCAATATGGTCTTAAAGCTCGATCCCAGAGCACTGAGACGGCGCTGTAAGGTGCGCCGGGGGATACCCAATTCCTTGGCGAGGCTGTCAATGGTCAGGCCCCCGGTCGGCAGCGCCCGGCGTATCGCCACCCGCGTATCCTGTAGAAAGGGCTCAATGCTGGCGGGCGCTTCAAATACCGAGCGTGCGCCTGCCCAAAAATCGCCACCCGGATCAAAACCCACATCCATTAACGGATAGCGCACCACCTCTCGGGGAAAGTACAGGCAACTCACCTCACAGCCGAATTTGAGATTGTGCCCGAAGGCTTGTTTTAACGCGCGCGTGTCATCGGGCACAGGATAGGTAAACTCGGCCGCGCGCACAGGCACCGGCAACGCGCAGATGGCGTTCACAATTTCGGCGGAAGACTTCAGCATCTCATCAATCAGTGGTCGCCAGGCAGCCGTTTCTGTGTTCATTGGATGCCATTCCAGACGAATAAAATCGCGCTGTGAGCGAATCAGTACGCGCCCCATATCGCCGCGCAACCGTATCGTGCTGGGAATAACATTAAAATACTCCTTCAGATTACGGCAGATGGTCGTCATGTAGAGATGCAGATTCATGCCGCTGAAATAAGAGATGTGTCCCACATACAGGCCGATATCGGGATCGCCGCTGCGCTCGACAGCCATACGATACACGTCCATGTAACGCGCCAGTGATATCCGTTCAGCCGGGGCTCGCAACAGGTCCTTATTGATACCCGCATCAAGCAACAGTTGTGCACTGTCCACGCCAAGCGCCGACGCTGCCTGTAACACGGCTCTCAGACAGGGCGCGGTGACACTGCCACTGCTATCGCCCGACACGGGGTTTCGTGGCCGCCAGTGCGCGCAGGATAACGCTGCGCGTATCCGCCGGATCGATGACCGCATCCAGTTCCAGATAGGAGGCCGCTTCCGAGGCCTTGCCCACCTCATACAGGCGCTCGACCAGTTGCTGGAACAGTTGTTCGCGCGCCACGGGATCTTCCTGCGCCTCCAATTCCTTTTTAAAACCAAGCCGCACTGCGCCCTCCAAACCCATTCCGCCAAATTCCCCGGTCGGCCAGGCCGCAGCATACACCGGGGCTACAAACGTACCACCGGTCATCGCCATCGCCCCCAGGCCATAGGCCTTGCGCAAAAAGATTGTCACGATGGGGACTCGCAAGCGGGAACCGGCCAAAAACAGGGACGACATGCGCCGCACTGCACCCTGCTGTTCGCTGTCCGGACCAACCATGAAGCCGGGGGTATCGGTGAGCGACAATATTGGGAGGGAGAAGGCATCACAGATCTGTAGAAAGCGCGCTGCTTTTTCCGCAGAGACAGCATCGACAGCGCCGCCCAACTGCTGGCAGTCGTTCGCGATCAAGGCAACGGGCTTGCCCTCCAGACGCATAAACCCGGTGATAATGCCACGCCCATAAATACGCTGTAATTCGAGGAAAGAACCGGTGTCGGCGAGTGTTTCTATAATGCGACGTACTGGGTATCCCCAGCGCCTGTCCTCGGGTATTGCCTCACGCAAGCTTTCCTGGGGCACAGTCTCCCAGTCGGTGACCTCTCCCTGAAAATAGGAAAGCAACTGCTGTGCCAGTGCCGTCGCGTGAGCCTCGTCGTCGGCGACAATATCCACCACACCATTCTTTTCCTGCACCGCAATGGGGCCGATGTCGGTGGGTTCATGCTTGCCCATGCCACCGCCTTCAATCATCGCAGGGCCGGCCATACCGATCCAGGAATTACGCGTGGCGATACAAAAATCTGCGCAGCCGAACAAGGCTGCATTGCCGGCGAAACAGTACCCGTTGTTCACCGCAATTCGCGGCACCACGCCACTGAGTGCTGCCCAGGTACTGAACGACTTGATATTGAGCCCGGCGATCTGCGTAGTGACATCGGTATCGCCCGGTCGGCCACCACCACCCTCGGTATACATAATGAGTGGCAGCGACTGCTGCTGCGCGAGCTCACAGATGCGATCCAGCTTGCGATGATGGAAGAATCCCTGAGTACCCGCCAGTACGGAAAAATCATTGACTATGACGCCAGCGCGAGCTCGCTGCGGCCCGACAAGATCGGCATTGATGGTGCAGGTGCCCGTGATAACACCATCTGCGGCGGTACGGGTTTGTAAGTCCTTATAATCGCGACGACTGCGCTGCGCAGCAACGGCCAACTGACCATACTCCTGGAACGAGCCCTCATCGACGAGGTCAGCCACATTTTCACGTGCGGTGCGATAGCCCTTGGCGTGCCGTCTACGACGCGCGTCGTCACGCGCATCGTCCAGCGTCTGTGCAATTCGCGCCTGCAACACCTGCAGTTCTGGCCTGATTTCTGCGTCCATCGATACCTCCGCTCTATCGTCAACGCGCCACTATAGCGCAGACGGCACTGCTCGACTCGACCTCAGCGTCCCTGCCATATGGGTGCACGTTTTTGCATAAAAGCCACCACGCCCTCCTGTGCGTCCTCACTGGTGATACAGATATGCTGCAGTTTAGCTTCTGTGGAGATTGTATCGCCCATCGAATCCTCAACGGCGGCATTCAGTGCCTGCTTGGCATAGCGCAGTGATAGCGGCGCCCTACTGGCGATTTCAGTGGCCCACGCCAGCGTTTCCTCCAGCAGTTTATCGGTCGGAACCACCCGGTTGCACAGGCCCCACTGCAGGCATTTTTCCGCGCAAAGCTTCTCGCCTGTCACGATGACCTCGTAAGCGCGCTTGCGACCCAGAGTGCGCACCAGATGCCAGGTAGCGCCGCCATCGGGCACCAGACTGATCGCAGCAAAGGCCTGATAAAGATAAGCATCCTCCGCCATGACGGTAAGATCGCAGACCATACCGAAAGCGCTACCAATACCGGCACAGGCACCGTTGATGGCACTGATCCACGGCTTATGCGCCTCGTGAATCTCCAGCATGATGGGCTTGTACTCGCCATTCAGCTGGTCTTCAACGCGAAAATGGGTTCTGTCCTCTGGCATATCGCCCAGATCGGCGCCCGCACTGAAGGCGCGACCGGCACCCGTGAGCACGACCACGCGCACGCTGTCGTCATCATTAACTTCGCGCACCGCTCGCAGCAGCTCACGCCGCAACTCGCCGTCAAAGCTGTTCAGTTTTTCAGGCCGGTTCAGACTAACCACGGCGACCGGGCCGTGTTGTTCTATCATGACTGTTGCGTAGTTACCCATTGCAAAAATTCCTTAGCATGTCGACATCAAGTAATTGAACCGGCACTTCTGAGGCTGGCCAGTTCCTGCTCAGCAAAGCCCATCGCTTTCAGTACCGTATCGGTGTCCTGTCCAGCGGCGTGCGCACCGTGTTGTACCGCAGAGGGCGTGCGACTAAAGCGCGGAGCGGGGGCCGGCTGCGTAACACCGTCCAGCTCTATATAGGTATTGCGCGCAATATTCGCCTGATGCTTGGGAGCATCCATAAAGTTGAGCACCGGCGCGAAGCATACGTCGGTACCCTCCATGATATCGCACCACTGCGCCTGGGTTTTCTGCTTGAATATCACCGTCAATTTTTCCTTCATCAACGGCCATGCAGATTTATCATTTTGTGCGCCAAAATCGGCCTCGGGTAACTCCGCCAGTGCCTTCAACAACGCATAGAACTGCGGCTCAATGGCACCGATTGAAATATATTCACCATCGGCACACTCGTAGGTGCCGTAATAGTGCGCTCCGCCGTCCAGCATATTAGATTCACGCTGCGTAGCATCCCACATACCGAGTGACTCAAAGCTGTGAAACATCCACATCAACTGCGCGGCGCCGTCTACCATCGCCACATCGATGACCTGTCCCTTTCCAGAGTTCGAGGTTTCCAGCAGTGCAGCCAGAACGCCGTTGACCAGCAACATCCCACCACCTCCCATATCCCCTACCAGGTTCAATGGCGGCACAGGTTTCTCGTCCTTGTGCCCCATGGCGTAGAGTGCGCCGGTAATGGAAATATAATTAATATCGTGCCCGGCGCTCTGCGCCAGCGGCCCGTCCTGCCCCCAGCCCGTCATGCGTGCAAACACCAGCTTGGGGTTGCGCACCATACAAACGTCAGGGCCAATTCCCAGCTTCTCACAAACGCCAGGACGAAAAGGATCGATAAGTACGTCTGCGTTTTCCACCATGCGCAACAGGGTGTCCAGTCCACCGGGATCCTTGAGATTAAGGGCTACCGATTTCTTACCGCGCGAGCTGACGTCTTTCATGCCACTAGCGCCACCAGCCCGATCAATGCAGATCACCTCCGCACCCATATCCGCGAGCATCATACCGCCCATGGGCGCGGGCCCGATGCCGGCGAGCTCGATTACTGTATAACCGTGTAATGGGCCCATACGGTTTCTCCTGTCAATACCTGTTTATGGCGCCGGAAAACTCCGGCGCCGTACCGGGAAAAGCAGCCTATGGAAGCTTACTTGGGCTGCATGCGAATGCCGCCGTCCATACGGATACACTCACCATTGATATAGTCATTCTCGACCAGCTGTTGCGCCAACTGCGCGATTTCGTCAGCCCGGCCCAAACGTTTGGGATACAGCACTTGATTGGCCAGTGGCTTCAGAAATTCAGCGATTTCCGGGGTCATTTCCTCGGCACCGCCCATCATCAACGGGGTGGCAATCAAACCGGGCACAATGGTATTCACACGAATGCCCAGTACCGCGAGGTCACGGGCAATCGGCAGGGTCATACCCACGACACCACCTTTGGAGGCAGAGTAGGCAGCCTGGCCGACCTGGCCTTCATAAGCAGCGATAGACGCTGTATTGATGATCACACCGCGACCACCGTCATCGTTGACTACCGCATTATCGGCCATCTGTTCAGCGCACAGGCGCAGAACATTGAACGTGCCCACCAGGTTGATCTGGATAATGCGATTGAATTCATCCAGTGGGAAGGGTCCTTTCTTACCCATGGTACGTATCGCATTGCCAGTACCGGCAAAGTTACAGCAGATGTGAATTGCGCCAAATTCCTTCATGGTCGCCGCAATACCGGCAACGACAGACGCCTCGTCTGTTACGTTCACATTGCAAAAAATGATTTTGCCAGGGAATTCTGCGACCAGCTGATTGGCTTTTTCCTCATTCATATCGAAGATGGCGGCTTTGGCGCCATTTTCGACGAAGCGCTTGACTGTGGCGCGGCCCAGGCCGGATGCACCACCGGTGATAACGGCAACTTTGTCTTTCAGATCCATAGTACTACTCCTAAAGGGTCAGTGGTTTTGCGGGAAAGCGTTAAAAGTTACGGGTATTGAACGGGGTGTAATCCTCGCCCAGAAAGTCCCGGCTAATGATGATCTTCATCACCTCGGAACTGCCCGCGTAGATGGTGGAAATCTTAGCGTCGGTATACTGCCTGCTAATGGGGTATTCGTCCATGTAACCGTTGCCCCCGTGAAACTGCACACCGATGTCTGCCGCGGCCACCTGCAACTCGCTGGTGACGAGTTTTGCCTTGGCCGCATCGATGGCGGTGAGTTGACCAGCACTAAAGGCGGCGACGCACTGGTCGACATACACCTGCGCAATATCCAGCTGGGTGCGCAACTCCGCGAGTTTGAACTGGGTGTTCTGAAACGCCGCGACAGTCTTGCCGAAAGCCTTACGCTGTTTCACATACTCCAGCGTGAGGTCCCAGGACAGGTGCGCGGAGGACAGATAACCTACCGCTCCTATCAGGCGCTCTTCAGCCAGGCCTTTCATCAGATAGATAAAGCCCTGCCCCGGTTCACCCAGCACGTTGGCTTTGGGCACTTTGACGTCATTGAAGAACAGCTCGGCGGTATCCTGGGCTTTCATACCCATTTTGCTCAGGTTGCGGCCACGCTCGAAGCCTGCCATACCGCGCTCCACCATAAACAACGTCATGTGATGCGGATTGTTGTCGGGATCGGTTTTGGCGGCCACGATAATGATATCGGCATTGATGCCGTTGGATATAAACGTTTTCGAACCGTTGAGCACCCAGTGGTCATCCTTCTCCACCGCAGTAGCACGCATACCAGCAAGATCGCTACCGGCATCGGGCTCGGTCATTGCAATGGCCAGAATGCTCTCGCCACTCGCGCATTTGGGCAGCAGACGCTGACACTGCTCCTCACTGCCGAAGCGGGTCAGATAGGGACCAACCAGCCGGCTGTGCAGCGTATTGAACCAGTCGCCGGTGCGCGCGTAGTTGCTTTCCTCGATGATAATTTGCTCGAAGCGAAAATCGGGATCGCCCATACCGCCGTATTTTTGCTCTGGCCAGACCATCAGGAACCCCTGTTCACCCGCTTTGCGAAAAGCCGCGCGGTCGACAATTCCGGCCTCACGCCAGGACTCCATATGTGGCACAATCTCTGCTGTGAGAAATTTGCGATAAGCATCGCGAAACATGTGCTGCTCTTCGGTAAATGCTCGTTGCAACATGGTGGACCCTCTTTAAGCTGACAAAATAATCGGCCGACAGTATGGTTAGCGCCGGTTGAGCCAACAATGACCCGTCCTGACAATTTAATTGACTGGACATTACAGCCGCATACAGCGGAAAAATCTGGGAAGGCTATGGAACAGATTCATCCCGAAAGTTGGGTTGTGATGTACTTTGCGCTGATCTTCGTGATCACCTGCGCGCAGATAGTAGTGGTTTACATACTCAGCGATGCCAGCAATCCCACCCCGGGTCTGGGCCTTTACACTGTCTATTTTATGGCCGCACTCCTCGGCTGGATCACCTTTGCCCTGCAACAGGGCTCTGCCATCCCGATGGTGGTAGATATCCCGTCGGTCGCGTCTATCCTGAACAGCTATATTCTCTCTATGGCGGCAGGACAGCGTGCGGGGTTTACGCGCGGTCGAGTGGCATTTGGCATCATCTGCCTCATCGCGTGCCTGAGTGTTTTCTTTATCCGGCCGCGCGAGATGTTTGCGGTCCAGATGGTCAGTGCCGCGTTTTTTTTCGGTGCGACAGGCCTGCTCTGCGGCTGGCGCAGTTGGAGGAAAAGTAATGTGGGCGACGGCATCATCGCCACTGCTGGCCTGATGATGGTACTCGGTGTGAGTGCGGCGCTATTCCAATGGCTGGTAAAGGACGACTTTGCACTGGCCCAGGCGCTCACATTTGGCAGCTACAGCTCAGCCTACACGCTGGTCGCAATGGGATTTATGGCCAGTATGCTGATCGAATACCAGCGGAGCCTGTCGCATCTCACCACGGAAGATCCCCTGACCCAGTTGTACAATCGTCGCGGTCTGGAAAATGCCCTGCACCTCACCCTGGCGGAGGCCTCACGGGGGCAACTGCCGACCGCTGCGGTCATGGTTGGTATCGACCATTTCAAGGAAATGAACAATAATTTTGGCAATGATGCAGGCGACCAGGTGATCCGCCTGGTGGCGCAATGCCTGCAACGCGTATCTCGCGCCAGCGATGTCGTGGCGCGCACCGGTGGCGACGAATTTCTGCTGATCCTGCCCCATACCGACCTCGATGGCGCCCGGATGCTGGCGCAACGGCTGCGGCAGGATATTGTGGCGCGTCCCCTGGTGGCAAACCAACAGCGCATTCCGGTAACTGCCAGCGTAGGTGTAGCCAGCGTAGTGGGCGAAATAGACCTCGACAAACTGTCGCACGAGGCACATCGGGCTATGCATCTGGCAAAACGTGGTGGGCGCGATCGAGTCGCCTCGGTAGACAGCAACCCCATTCGCCTCAGCACACAACTCGGCAAGCCCTGACCGTCTCATGCGCGATCTCTCCATATCAGTGTATTTCGCTCGCTCAGTACTGAAAAATGCCGTGGCTCGAGGTCTGGACCCTATCAGTCTGCTGCGCAAACACCGCATTTCTCCGCGTGTGATGTTGGAGAGCAATGCGCGGATCTCTATCGAGCGCTTCGCTGACCTGCAGGTCAGCACCATGCAGGCTATGAACGATGAAACGCTGGGTTACGGCAACCAGCCACTGCCCGTAGGCTGCTGGGCGATGATGTGCCACGCGGTTATCGGTTGCGAAACCCTGGGGCAGGCGCTCAGCCGCTACTGCCGTTTTTACCAGCTGTTTAAAACGGGCGTGCATCCGGTACTGGAAGAGGACGGTGAGCTGGCACGGGTATCCCTGTTGAACAGGGATGGCGGTAGTCCATTAAAGCCCTACCTTCATGAACTCATGCTGTTCAATACCCACCGCTTCGCCAGCTGGCTGGTGCAGGAACACCTGCCGATCCAGCGAGTACAACTTGAGTCGGCCCCTCTGGCCCCGGCCCTGGACTACCGGTATATGTTCCTGGGCAACCCCATGGAGTTTGAACAGCCGCGCTCACAGCTGGTACTGTCAACTGCCGTGCTGGAGAAACGCATCGCACAAAATGAACCCTCGCTGCGGCATTTTCTGCGGCACCCGGCGCTCATCATGCTGACGCAGGACTACGCCATAAACAGCTGGACCTCGCGGGTTCGAGATCTGGTGCGCAGGCAGCTACGCGATATTCCAGAGCTCAGTGATGTGGCTGACACGCTGGAAGTGCACCAACAGACACTCAGACGGCGCCTGGCTGCCGAGGGCACCACTTTCAAAGACATCAAGAACCAGGTACGTCGGGACACTGCCCTGCACTTCCTGGGCAAGCAGGGACTCAGTATTGAGGAAATTTCGTACCGTGCAGGGTTTTCGGAATCCAGCGCGTTTATCCGCGCCTTCAAGGGCTGGACCGGCGTAACGCCGTACACCTATCGCAAGGGGCTGTAGACCCTTGCCAGGCGGTGGGCATTCAATGCCAGATACACTATATTGAAACCCACACTATAAATCACGGAAGTATAGGTTATGCGAATCTTTTTGCGCGTAATCGCGATCACCTACATCACCTATCTCGCGGTTGCCCTATTGCTCATCACGCCGGCATTGAACCTACTACCGCACAAATACCTGAAAGACAATTACGACCGGGAGCTGCAGACCGGATGGGTTCTGCTCAATCCCTTTACCCTGAGCCTTGATATCAGTGAGGCGCAGTTAGACGACAGCACAGGCAAGCCCTTCGTGACGTTCAGTGAAGCGTCCATCGACCTGTCGCTGGAAGGCCTGTGGCAACCCGGCTGGGTACTGGATACGGTCAAAATTCGCGAACTCTATGCAGAGGTCACTCGACTGACCGAGACCGAGTACAATTTTTCCGACTTTATCAGCGGTGACACCGCAGTTGTAGAACCACCCACGCAAGAGCCACCCGCCACTGAGGCAACCACCCTCCCCGGCGTTACCATTCACCATCTCGAATTGCACTCCGACGCCATTGTGATCACCGACCAGGCGAGAGAGACCGCGTTCGTCAGCCGCTGGGACGGACTGCACATTCAAGTACAGGACATCTCCACCGTAATTGAAGAGGGGCGACCGTTCAGCGTCGAAGTCGAGGCTGTGGACGGCGGTAAATTACAGTGGGCCGGAGAACTTTCCATCCCGCAGGGCCAGAGCAGCGGGCGATTGTCGCTGTTTGATCTGAACTTACACAAGCTGTGGGTATACGCCGAACCTTGGCTGGCACTTGAAATAAAAGATGGTCGACTGGACATAGAAGTCGACTATCAACTTGGCTGGAATGACGTCCTTAGCTACAGCGTGAGCAAGGGACAGGTCGGGCTGGCCGATCTCGATATCGCACCCAAAGCGGCAGCGCAGCCCGCCGATACGGCTCTGAGCCTCAAAGCTCTGGCGATCGACAACATCACCGTCGATAGCGTAACTCATCAGGTCACCATCGGTTCAGTGACTCTGGACACGGTCGCTGTAGCTGGCTGGATGGAGGAGTCCCGAATCAGCCTACAGGAGCTGTTCGCGGTAAATTTGCCCACAGACACGCAGGCGAAAGACGACAGCGAGGCCGGTGAGCCATGGACAGTCGCATTGAACAAAGCGCAATTGCGCAACAGCAGTGTGCGCTGGCGCTCCGAATTCACCGATCCACAGGTACTGGAGATACAGCCGCTGGAAGCCTCGCTGGAGAATCTCAACTGGCCGCTGGCGGGTGACACCCTGATGTCACTGAGCCTGGCGATCAATCGACAGGCAAAAATCGTGGTAAACGGCACGCTCGCGCTTGACCCGGGCATCGGCAGCATCGACTACTCGCTGCAGGGGCTGCCACTCACCTGGTTCAACCCCAACTTACCCGAGGCATTGAAAGCGACCATCACCGGCGGCAACGTAGACCTCAAAGGGCAGGTGGCACTGGCGGAATACGCCCCCACCACCATTGCACTGGAGGGCGAAATTCGCGAATTCTCCGCCCGCAGAGAAGGCGCAGAAGTCCAACTTACCGGCTTTGACCTGGTGCGCATCGATGACCTGGCAGTGGATATGACAGAGCACACCCTGGTGCTCAAGGAACTGACCATCGACAGCTATACCGGACGCGTGCATATTCAGGAAGACGGTTCGATTAACGCATCAAAAGTCTGGCAGGCGGAAGTGGGCGAGGAGGCACAACAGATTGCCGATGACCTGACCAGGGACAAACCTTGGGCCTTCAGTCTACCCAGGATACAAATCAGCAACAGCTCCATCGACTTCATGGATCAGTCGCTGCCTATTCAGTTCCGCACCATAATTGGTGATCTCCAGGGCGAAGTGCTCAATCTCAGCTCCGACCCA
>TARA_B110000503_G_scaffold40889_1_pt1 | contig 13544 bp, 10 predicted proteins | sample TARA_B110000503 | Tara Oceans TARA_B110000503 (sample SAMEA4397472) | marine metagenome | biome: Polar Biome; feature: [SRF] surface water layer (ENVO:00010504); material: water (ENVO:00002006), including particulate matter (ENVO:01000060) such as... | depth 5 m | reverse complement strand
ATCCATCTTCCCGAATACAGTTGAACGACCCCAGTATGCCAGTTTTTTGAGACTTGAAGCGGCAGTCCCGCAGGATCGCCATTCGCATTACAAATCACAGAATTGAACCCAGTGACGTTAATATTTGGAACTTGTCGAATGCACAGTCGTACGCTTTTGGCTTCGGTTTCAGAATTGGTCATCGAAATGTCAATCGCTTGTATTTCATCCACTAAGTTACAGTTATATTGCCCCATCCAATAGCGTGGGATGTCTATAATGTGGAGCCCTTCATTTTCTGAATAACTCACGTTATTTGATAGGTCTGAAACAGCGGGTGCCGTTTGGTTGGCGGTTATGGTGATTTCAGATTCTGAATCAAATGCGGTTGTGTAGGTGGTTGACAGATTTTCTTTAACGGCGTGAAACAGGATACTGACTTCATAAGATTCATCAGCGACGAAGTCTTGAGCAGTGGTCAACACAGTGACGGTAGTTCCAGCGATGCTAATGCTTTCTGCAGAGTCCCCTTTTTTTATCACAAAGCCCTTGTTTGTGTCTGTTCCAAATGCGTGCAGCGTACCACTGTTATAATAGTTTAAATATTCAGCAGGAATTTCAATAGCTAGTTTTAATTGTCCATTCACAATTGTGGTGGTTGGTTTGATGTGAAATGTTATTTTAAAACGGTTGTGCCAATTGGTAAATTCTATCCCCGTAAAATAGGGTTCTATAGGCGCAGAATTGGTCAAATTACCACTTACAAATCGCCTGTTGCACCACACGCCGTACTCTGCCATTTGGCTATCCTTGTTGCCAGTATTCGTAGGATTACTTGCTTTTTCATAGGTGGCGGTTCCACTTTGCAGTATGGAATAATCAATGTTTCCGCTGTAGTTATTCGTAAAGATATTGCTTTTTAGCGCATGAAATCCAAGTGAAGCGGCATTGGTTGCATCCGTAATTAAGAGGCTTTGTATGGATAAATCAGTGAAGTCAATATTTAAAGCATAGTCGTTTGTTTGGTTCGAAAAACTTCTGTCATGGGAGATGCTCGATTTCCAGCTATCATCCCAATAGGTGTAATTATAAGTATCCGCATAATTATTGAAAGAAGCCTCGTTGATCTCGTTAAGGATTGTTTGTGAGCTAGTAGTAAACACCGATAAAATGATGGCTAGTATTGTAAAGAATTTCATGTTTTTTTTAAAGGTCACGTGTTACTACATCCATTTAATCATTTCCTTGGGTATCAAGTTTTGGTTATGGATGGTTCAATAACTGAGTTTAGATTGCAAAATTAAAGTATTAAATCAAAACATACATGAACGAAGGATGTAAATTTCCACAAAATTTAATAACAACTTATGTTTATCTTTTTTCTTGTTCTATTGATAAAAATAACTTTTAATTAAAAAGGAATTATTATTGTATTTTGGTTAGATCCAACAGAAAAAACACATGGATTAATAGTGGCTTTACAAGACTATGAAACTAAAGAAATACGGGGTTGTAATTTGCAGGATTTACCGAGTGTGCTAAATGGAAAGTATTATGGGTTAAGGGGAGTTGGTAATGGAATAGGGTTCACCTCTCCATCCCGAACATAGAAGTTAAGCCCATTAGCGCCGATGGAACTACACTTGTAGAAGGGTACCGCCTTTTTTGAAAATCCCTAACATTTAGTTGTTAGGGATTTTTTGTTTAGATAGAATCTAAATAAATTGTTCTAGTTTAGAATTTAAATCTTCATATGAGACATGACCAAACCATTGCTTTATTATTTCATAATCCGAATTAAATATCACAAAACTTGGCGTGCCTCTCAATTGATTTAATGTAAAAGTAAGTGCTATTTTATCTAGCGATTTAAGATAGTTTTCTACTTTATCTTTTAGTGCTTTTTGTTCAAAATCGGGCCAAATATCATAATTAGGGTTTAAATTACATATGGTCTGAATGGCGTGTTTATAATCTAGATTTTCTTTTGTTTCTATAACATCCATTGCAAGGGGGAAATCTAAAGTATAGGGCAATTTGTCTATACCTTGATTGTTCATGAATTGTTTAGTCTCACCAATAAGAGTTCCGTTTTCTACTAATTTCTTTGTATTTACTAGTGTGTTTTTATCAAAGTCTTCGAAAGCTGTAGATAATGCTAAAAATGATACGTCTTCTGTTTTATTGTTTCTAAATAACTTATTAAACAATGGTAACGCATATGAAAAACAACCAGGACAGTTAACTTGGAATACAAGAAGGATATTTATTTTATTTAATTTAAATTCACCTTGCAATTCCTTACTATAGTTCAGATCAATTTTATCCATTAATTGCAGTTTTCCATTTCAATAATTGAATACCCTGATTTTTTTATTTCATCTTGGATATTTTGAGGTGCCGTTTCAATATGACAAAACTGACATTCGCTAGTAGTCAATTCTAATCCTTTTAATCCTTTACTGTCCAAATATTTTTCTCCGTATTTATAAACTTCTTTTAGAGTTACTCCTTCTTCAACTAAAATGTCAAAATGCATTTTTACGTTTCCATCTTTTGGTACGTAAGTGTCGTAAACAGATACTTTCATAGTTTTATTTATTATTTATTATTTATTATTTTGATGTTTTTTAATCATATTTATGAGCGTTATTTCATCCAAAGGTTTTGCTAAGTAATCATTAAATTCAGCACTTAACATTTTATCTTTATCCTCATCCATTACATAGGCTGTCAACGCTATGATTGGGATTTTTTTATTATTCTTTCTAATTTCTTTTGTTGCTTCTATCCCATTCATTATTGGCATTTTTATATCCATTAATATCAAGCTAATGGCCTCATTTTCTTCAAGCATCTGGATAGCCTCTTTTCCATTTTTAGCGTGAATTATTTTAAATGGATAACTCTCAAATAATGCTTCGAGATATAGGAAGTTTATTATTTCATCTTCTGCTATTAATATCACTTCTTTTGTATCCATTTTTATGCTAATTATCTCTTTTTTAATGTAATCCATTCTTCTATTAGCCCTTTGATATGGGATTGTGAAGTAAAACACGGCTCCTCTTCCTTTTATAGATTCTACCCATACCTTGCCCTTCATTAGTTCTGTTAATTCTTTTACAATCGACAATCCAAGCCCTGTGCTTGTATTTGTTCTTGAATATTGGTTCTCGATCTGTTTAAATCTTCCAAATATTGACTCGTGATCTTTCTCCTCAATCCCTTCTCCTTCATCTTTAACATAAAATTTAATCATCTCTCCTGATCTCTTATAGCCTATTAAGATGTTTCCGTTTGGCGCATATTTTACAGAATTTTCTATTAGGTTTGAAAGTATTTGTTCTAATCTTGTTTGGTCTGTTATAATATAACTTTCATTGTTTTTCAACCCCTTTTGAACTACAACCATTTGTTTTTGGTTTTTGAGATTCAGGTTAAATTCTTCTTGTAGTTTTGTGATTAATTTATTTAGATTGCATGTTTCATAGGACAAGGTTAAGTGGTTAGTGTCCATTTTTGACAAATCCACAACATCACTTATGATACGCAGTAACTTTTTACCACCAGACTCTACAAAATCTAAATATTTATTCTTTTTTTCACTTGATAGGTTGTCTCTTTTAAGCAAGTTTGAGAACCCAAGTATAGCATTTAACGGCGTTCTAATCTCATGAGACATATTCGCTATAAATGCTGATTTTAATCGATCACTTTCCTCAGCGACCTCTTTTGCAAGTTTATTTTGTTCAGAGTTTATGTACTTTGTAATGTCTTGAACTGTCCCCATCATTCTTATGATCTCTCCTTTTAAATCTTTCACACACTGTCCCCTAGATACAACTGAGATTACTGATTTATCCTTTTTAACTACTTTATTGATTTGATAATAGGAAGAATTGATTAATCGTATATTATCTAAGTTTTTAACATATTTATACTTGTCATCCTCATGTACATGACTGAGTGCTAATCTATAGGAAGGTTCTATAGAATTTGGTTTATAACCTAACAGTATGTACATCATATTTGACCATTCGACCTTATTTGTTTTTTTATCCCATTCCCAACTTCCAATCTTCGCAAGGGTTTGTATCTCGGATAATTGTTTTTTTAATTTTTTAATTTGTTGGCTTTCCTTTTTCATATCTCTCACATGCATTTTTAGATAAACAGTATATCGTTTAGCCATAATTGAATAAATTGTTTACATCTTTATTATAGTTTTACTATAAAGGTTTGTTACATGTCCATAGGAGGATGTGTCAAAGCCTCGCCTAATTAGACGTTTTTCGATGTGTGAAATAGAATAAAATACTTAATTTAAAATGGTTGTGAAGAATCAGATTTGGGGTCTAAAACTTAATCAAATGTACTAAAAATTTACTAATCTCCAAACAAGCTTTTCATTATGAGCCTAATTCCTTTAAATCCAAAGTAAATAGCGGTACTACATATTAAAAAACCTGAAGTAACTAGTGGTATATAAAGGGGTTTTTCAGAATTTGAAAACCCGGTATGTAATATTAAGGGTCCCAAAAACATTAGGAATAAAGTAATCCCCATTGTTTTTAAGCCCTCAGCTAATAAATTCTTATCTGTTTTCTGTGTTTCCATTTGAGTAATTGTTTAGCACATTTCTTACGTTTTTATAGGTCTTTAAAAGATTTCGCGCTTTCGATTCTGAAACATTCAACTGTTTCTTAATCATCTCAACACCCCTAGCGACCAGCTTATCATTACTAAGCTGCATGTCTACCATTTTATTACCTTTTACTCGTCCGAGCTGAATCATAACGGTTGTTGTGATCATATTCAAAACTAGTTTTTGAGCTGTACCAGCTTTCATTCTAGAGCTTCCTGTTATTACTTCTGGACCGACCACCACTTCAATTGGGAAGTCAGAAGCTTTCGCAAGTGGACTTCCAACATTACAAGTAATACAGCCTGTTAGAATAGATTCTTTTGCACAAGCCGTAAGTGCTGCTATGACATAGGGTGTTGTTCCTGATGCTGCAATTCCAATCACAATATCTTTGTTGCTTACTTTATATGCTTTTAAATCTTCCCATCCCTGGTTCTTATCATCCTCTGCAAATTCAACTGCTTTACGGATTGCCACATCCCCTCCAGCAATCAATCCTATGACCATATCGTGCGGCACTCCGAAAGTTGGTGGGCATTCAGATGCATCTAAGATTCCTAACCGTCCACTAGTGCCTGCTCCTATATAGAATAAACGACCTCCCGCCTTGATTTTACACACGATTTGATTTACCAATACTTGTATCTGTGGTACTGCTATTTTTACAGCTTCAGCCACGCCATGGTCTTCTTGGTTAATTGTCTTTAATATCTCATCAACAGACATTGTTTCTAGATGGTCGTAATGAGAGTCCTGTTCAGTTGTTTTTAAGAAATTCATATTCAAAAATATAACTTTTGAAACACTTTTGTGTTATTCTAGGACTAAACTCGCTCTGTAAGTTTCAGAAAGTCTAAAATATCCCATCGGGTAGTGGTCAGGGTTTGTTAAATTAGACATATTCCCTCGTATGGTCGAAGGCGTCGTGTTAAAAGGTCTTCCCCCTTCTTCTGTTTGATCGATTAGAATTGTCATAAAGTTAAAATGCCTTTCGTCAACCCCCATTATTTTTATATTAATTTCATCCCCAGCGATTAGGTCGTCATAGAAATAGGAAAAGGTGAATACATTTCCTTGATAAAACTCATCTTTAGTCGCTATAAACAAATTAAATCCTAAATCAAATAAATAATAATCATCTCGCGCTTCATCATCAGTAAAAGAAATTACAACTTCCTTTTCATCTCCCCCAAATAAAGTGTTATTTCCTTGGAGTATAGTGTCTATGGGCGCTGAATGCATGAGTTGTTCTACAGTTGATTCATAGATGTCACCTTCATAGTTAATACGAATTTTATAGTCCGTATCAAAACTAGGGGTGTATTCTAAAGTGTAAACTAGTTCTGTAGAATTATATTCAAATTCATGGGTAATATTATTTGAGAGGTCTATTAGTTCTAGTGTTGCTTCAGTGATTATTGGGTTTTGCTCTTGGTAAAAGGGACCGGACAAACTGAGCTTAATTTCTTGAGTTATAGATTCATTTGGCGTCATGCTTAATGATGCTTCAACAACCAGTCTCGGACTTTCGGTTGGTAAATTAAGCTGGATAACCTCTTCACACCCAGTAAACAGGAATCCAATACATATTAAAATAAAAATATTTTTCATGGCTCTAGAATTTAAAGTTATATGAAACGGCTCCTATGGCTCCAAACAATGATAATTTGAGCGCTTCATTTTGTCCTGTATCTTGGTTTTCTCTAAAGTTTAAGGACTGAGTGTTTTTGCGATTGTAAAGGTTATAGATGCTAAACACCCATTCGCCTTTCCATCGTTTCTCATTATTTTTTTTAGGGGTATAGGTTCCAGAAATATCAAACCGATGATAGGCCTCTAGCCGACTCGAGTTACGAGCTTCAAATGTAGAGACAATCAGATTGTTATACTCATATTGTCCATTTGGATAGGTTGTCGGTTGCCCTGTTTGGTAAATGAAATTAGCATTTAATTTCCATTTATCGGAAAGGTCATAGCTAGAAGTGATTGAGATGTCATGTGTTTTGTCGTAAGGAGTATTATACCAATTCCCGTTATTAATTCCTGGATCTGAAGTGTTTAGTCCTTTAGTTTGTTGTTCGGATTTTGAGAGTGTATAAGCAAACCACCCCTTGAAGCGTCCTTTGTTTTTTCTAAATAATAATTCAAAACCATATGCTCTAGACTGTCCATTAAGTAGCACTTGTTCAATGGCCTTATTAGCGATTAAATTAGCCCCATCTATGTAGTCAATTCGATTTTTAGTGATCTTATAAAAGCTTTCAATTTCTAAATCGTATGTATTGTACCTTTTAAAATATCCAATAGCAACTTGGTCCAAAATTTGAGGTTGAATGTATTTACCACTTGGGGTCCATACATCTAAAGGAGTAGGGGAGCTTGTGTTGGACAGTAAGTGTAGATACTGGGCCATACGGTTGTAGCTGGTTTTTAACGAGGTATTATCATCTAACTTGTAAGAAAGTGCTACCCTAGGTTCCAAATTCAAAAAGGATTTAATGACTTTGCTATGGCTACTGCTTTCGGAGCCAATGGGGTTTATTTCTTCGTAGAGTTGTAAGTCTGCATTATATCCTACTGCCTGATTATTTTCATACACGTTGAGTTCTTTTTGCCCGAGGCGTAAAAAAGAACTTAACCGCGTTCCATAGCTAATAGACAGGCGTTCGGATAGTTGTTGGTTAATGTCAAAGTAGATGGCATTTTCAAAAGCAAATTTATTAGTAAGCGCCTCTCTGTTTATTCCCGAATCAGGTCTGTTTGGGCTAATGACTCCTGGATTGAATCGGTAGTAGGTACTGTGCAGACCATATTCAAGTTTGTAGCGGTCATTGATATACTGTTTGAAGTCATATTTGATATTCATGTTTTGAATACCAGAGTTCCATTCAAACCCAACAAAATTTAAATTTAATCCGTAATAATAGTCTGAGTATATTAGAGATAAGTTTGAGAAAAGCTGATCGTTGAACAGGCGATTCCATCGAAAATTAACAACGGTGTTTCCATAGGTGTTTTCAAAACTGTTAGAAACATTAAACACATCTCTCCCAAAATAACCTGATAAGTAAATGCTGTTTTTTTGATTTAATTTGTAGCTTAATTTGGTGTTTAAATCATAAAAGTAAGCAATGTTGTTTACGTCAAAAAGTGGGAGGAATAAATGAGCATACGTTGCGCGTCCCCCCAACAAAAAAGAACCAACTCCTTTTTTTAAAGGGCCTTCAAGGAGCAAGCGACTGGCCACCAATCCAATCCCACCATTGGCTTTAAATTCGTTTTTATTCCCTTCCTTTTGGTAAATATCTAAAACAGAGGCGACGCGCCCTCCATATTTTGCAGGGACACCGCCCTTATATAGTTTTAAACTTTTAATTGCATCTGGATTAAATACAGAAAACAATCCAAATAAATGCGACGAGTTAAAGATGGTCGCTTCGTCTAATAAAATTAAGTTTTGGTCAGCAGCCCCGCCACGAACGTTGAACCCTGCAGCGCCTTCCCCGCCACTTGAAACTCCGGGCAAAAGAGTGATTGCTTTAATAACATCCGCTTCGCCAAATACGACCGGAATTTGTTTAATACTTGAAGCAGTCAATGAGTTGACACTCATTTGAGGGGTTTTGATATTCAAAGCCTCAACGTTACTTTCAATGATAACTTCGTCCAAACTTTCAATTGCTTCCTTTAGGGTGAAGTCTGTTAAGATATTTTGATCAAGTGTAATGGTTTGTTTTAAAGTTGAATACCCAATATTACTTACCGATATTTCATACGTTCCCTTAGCTAAAGTGATCGAATAGAAACCGTATTCATTGGATATGGTTCCAGTCTTTAAATCTGCGATTATAATAGTAGCTCCAATTAGGGTTTCTTTTCCTTGTTCTTCAAAAACAGTTCCACTAAGTGTGACGCGCTGCTGTGAGTTACCAAGTGAGCTAAAGCATAATAATAGGGAGAATATTAAACGGTTCATTTGATTAAATTAGCATCAAAAATAAATAAAAAAGCACCTTTTAAGGGTGCTTTTAACAAAAAATTAGTGAGTAGTCTAGTGGCCTAGAATGCTATTAAGTGTGATGCTTGGTCGCATTGCCATATTCGTCTTGTTAACATTAGGAAGGTAATACCCTCCTGTATTTACAGATTTCCCTTGTACGCTATTTAATTCCTCTAGAATTGTTGCTTCATTTTCTAAAAGAGCAGTAGCAATAGCGGCGAATTCCACCTTCAAATCAGTGTCCTTTTCTTGTGATGAAATCGCTTCTGCCCAGTAAAGTGCAAGGTAAAAATGACTTCCTCGATTGTCAAGTTCATTGACACGCCTTGAAGGAGATTTTTTCTCATCCAGCAATCTTTCAGTTGCTAAATCTAAAGCTTCACCAAGAATAGCTGCTTTTGCATTGTCGTTTACTTGGCTAAAATGTTCCAAGGATACAGCTAGGGCTAAAAATTCTCCTAAAGAATCCCAACGCAAGTGGTTTTCGTTAATAAATTGCTCGACATGTTTTGGAGCAGAACCACCAGCTCCAGTTTCAAACAATCCTCCGCCATTCATTAAAGGGACAATTGATAGCATTTTCGCACTTGTTCCAACTTCAAGAATTGGAAATAAATCAGTTAGGTAATCTCTTAAAACATTACCAGAAACAGAGATGGTATCTTCTCCATTTTTAAGCCTAGAAAGTGTAAAATGCGTTGCCTGAATTGGGGCTAGTATTTGAAGTTCTAGTCCAGTCGTATCATGGTCTTTAAGGTAGGTCTTTACTTTTTTAATAAGTTCGGCATCATGCGCTCTTTTAGAATCTAACCAGAAAACAGTAGGTAAATTTGAAGCTTTTGCTCTTGATACCGCTAGCTTTACCCAATCTTGAATTGGTGCGTCTTTTACCTGACACATTCGCCAGATATCTCCTGCTTCTACAATATGTGAAGTCAAAACAACCCCTTTTTTATCTATCACATCAACGCGTCCGTTTGATTCAATTTCAAAAGTCTTGTCGTGTGACCCGTATTCCTCTGCTTTTTGTGCCATTAACCCAACATTAGGAACCGTTCCCATTGTTGTCGGATCAAAGGCTCCATTTTCTTTACAGAAATCAATAGTTGCCGTATATATTCCTGCATAACTACTGTCAGGAATGATCGCCTTTGTGTCTTGCGCCTCTCCTTTTGAATTCCACATTTGCCCTGAAGTTCGAATCATTGCTGGCATAGACGCATCGATAATCACATGACTAGGTACGTGTAAGTTTGTAATGCCTTTATCCGAATTGACCATTGCTAAATCGGGCCCATTAGAAATAGCAACTTCAAAGTCAGCTTCAATTTCTTGGCGTTTTTTAATTTCTAGTCCAGCTACTTTTTCTAAAACATTTCCGTAACCGTTGTTAGCATTTACTCCAATTTCATCAAACAGAACTTGATGCTTTTTAAATACGTCAGAAAAAAATAATTTTACTGCGTGACCAAAAATAATAGGGTCACTTACCTTCATCATGGTCGCTTTCATATGAAGTGAGAGTAAAATTCCTTTATCTTTAGCGTCTTTTATTTCGGTCGCTAAGAAAGATTTTAGCGCTTTAAGGTTCATCACTGTTGCATCAATGATTTCACCCTCTAGTATAGTGATATTTGATTTTAATACGGTTGATATATTATTAGAATCTGTATGAACAATACGAACATCAGTGGCATTTGAAACGGTTACAGATTTCTCATTGTGCGCAAAATCACCTTCAGCCATTGTGGCCACGTGTGTTTTTGAGTCTTTAGACCAAGCCCCCATGCTGTGAGGGTTTTTCTTGGCATAATTTTTCACTGCCTTTGGAGCACGACGGTCCGAGTTACCCTCTCTAAGTACAGGGTTAACAGCACTCCCTTTAATTTTGTCGTAACGAGTTTTAATAGATTTTTGCTCTTCACTTTTAGCGTTATCTGGGTAGTTAGGGATCTCAAACCCTAGAGATTGTAGTTCATTGATAGCAGCTTTTAATTGCGGCATTGAAGCACTAATGTTTGGAAGCTTAATAATATTAGCTTCTGGTTTTGTTACTAGCATACCTAACTCAGTTAAAGCATCTTCTACTTTTTGATCTTCAGATAAGAACTCCGAAAAACTTGAAAGGATTCGGGATGCTAAAGAAATATCCTTGGTGTCAATATGCACCTTAGAGCTTTTTAGAAATGATTTAACTATAGGTAAAAATGAACGGGTTGCAAGTGCAGGTGCTTCGTCGGTAATGGTGTAAATTATGTTTGCCATGATGGGCTATATAAAGTTTAGTTTTTCTTTAGTTAATTTAGATTTTAGTCTAAGTAAATTAAGGCGTGTAAATATAAGAAATTGGAATGATTTTATGAGGTAATTTAATTCTTAAAATGATCAATAATGTCAATGGTATGATGTCAAAAACGTATTCAATTAAGCTACGTAGAATTTAACTAAAAAAAAAGCCCTAAATGAATAGGGCTTTTTTGAGTTTTTGAATTTAAAATCTGATTAACGTCTTCTTTCTTTAATTCTGGCTTTTTTACCAGTAAGTTCTCTAAAGTAAAAGATACGAGCTCTTCTTACTTTACCACGTTTGTTGACTTCAATTTTCTGTAAGGCTGGTAGGTTTACCGGGAAAATACGTTCAACACCTATTGTGCCAGACATTTTTCTGATGGTAAATGTTTCAGAACTTCCTGTGCCTCTTCTTTGAAGAACCACGCCTCGGTAGAACTGTGTACGTACTTTTTCGCCTTCTCTAATTTCGTAATAAACAGTGATGGTGTCACCAGCTGCAAATTCTGGAAAGTCTTTTTTTGCTACAAATTCTTCTTGAACAAATTTAATTAAGGATTCCATTTTATTTTATTTATGTGTTTTCTCGAAACAACATCCACGATTATCGCCAGAGGTTAACCCGAATTTGGGTGCAAATATAAGTAAAAAGTAAAAAGAAGAAACTTTATTGTACTAAAACTTTTGTTTACTCTTAAATATTAGTCGTTCAATAAGTCAGGTCTCTGGTTTTTTGTGTGTTCATACGCTTTTTCCTCCCGCCACTTTTCAATCTTTGGAAAGTGACCACTTAATAAAACTTCAGGAACCTTCCATCCCTTATAGTCTCTTGGACGTGTGTATATAGGGGGGGCTAGCAACCCATCTTGAAATGAGTCTGTCAATGCGGATGTTTCGTTTCCTAAAACGCCTGGAATCAGACGAATGACAGCATCACAAAGTACTGCAGCTCCTAATTCTCCACCCGAAAGGACATAGTCACCAATTGAAATTTCTTTGGTAATAAACTGATCACGTACCCGTTGGTCCACTCCTTTATAGTGTCCGCAGAGTATAATTATATTACCCGTCATTGACAGTTGGTTAGCAAGGCCTTGATTAAGTGTTTCTCCATCTGGAGTCATATAAATAACTTCGTCATAGTCTCGGTCTTTTTTTAATTGAGAAATGCATTTATCTATGGGTTCAATCATCATAACCATTCCTGCGCCACCACCAAACTGGGTGTCGTCAATAGATTTGTAATTGTCAAAAGTGTAATCTCGTAAATTGTGAAAGTGAACACTTACAAGACCAGCTTCTATTGCACGCTTTAGTATAGAGGCCTCAAAAGGACTTTTGATTAATTCTGGTAGTACAGTAATAATATCTATGCGCATCTGATATGTTTAATGTACAAATATAACAAATTGTAAACTTTAATAATAGGTGAAGCGCCTTACTTTGGCAATGTATTTTGCCAAGCGTATGACTTGATGGCTATATCCAAATTCATTGTCATACCATATATATAGGATTATATTTTTTCCATCAGGCCTTACAATAGTGGCTTTGCTATCGTAAATAGCTGGCGCAGTACATCCAACGATGTCACTAGAGACGAGTTCGTCATTTAACTCATATTTTATCTGCTCAACTAAATTGCCGGATAGTGCCGCAGTTTTGATTAGGCTATTTATGTTTTTTAGAGTTGTACTTTTTTTGATTTCTAAGTTTAGAATCGCCAAACTTCCATTGGGAACAGGAACCCTAATTGCGTTGGATGTTAATTTGTTTTCTAAAGAGGGAAGTGCTTTGCTGACAGCTTTGCCTGCTCCAGTTTCTGTAATGACCATGTTGAGTGCCGCTGCCCGGCCTCTTCTGTATTTTGAATGCATGTTATCCACTAAATTCTGATCATTTGTGTATGCATGAATTGTTTCAAGGTGCCCATGTACAACTCCAAAAGTATCTTCAATAACTTTTAAAATAGGGGTGATTGCATTTGTAGTACAAGAAGCTGCAGAAAAGATGTCGGTAGTGTCGGGAGAATATTCTAAATGATTAACTCCATGTACGATGTTTGGAATTTCTTTTCCTGGAGCAGTTAGCAATACTTTTTCAGCTCCTTTTGAGGTTAGATGTCTCTTTAATGCGTCTTGATCTCTAAATGCACCAGTATTGTCTATGACTAAAGCTTCATTTATTCCATAGGCTGTGTAATCTATGTTTTCAGGCTTAGAAGCTGATATGATATAAACAGTCATGCCATTTATGATTAGGGCTTGAAGGTTTTGATCGACGCTTACTGTCCCTGGGAAATCGCCATGAACGGAATCACTTCGTAATAGTGCGGCTCGTTTTTCTAAAGTCTCTGCATTTATTTTATCACGGGTTACGATAGCTCTAAGTCGCAACTGACTACCACTTCCTGACTTGCCCATCAACTCACGTGCAACCAATCTGCCGATGCGGCCAAACCCGTATAGTACGACATCTTTTGGCTCTATTTTAGATTGCTGTTTCGCTTCTTTTAATTTTTTAGACAAAAAGGCAAATGAACTGCTGTTAGAAAGGTCTTCTTTGTGATATTCAAAAGTTAGCTTGCCAATATCCAATTTAGAGGCTGGTAAGTTTAATTGTTTGATT
>TARA_B110000503_G_C7172771_1_pt1 | contig 13574 bp, 13 predicted proteins | sample TARA_B110000503 | Tara Oceans TARA_B110000503 (sample SAMEA4397472) | marine metagenome | biome: Polar Biome; feature: [SRF] surface water layer (ENVO:00010504); material: water (ENVO:00002006), including particulate matter (ENVO:01000060) such as... | depth 5 m | reverse complement strand
CGGTAAAGAAAGCAAACGATTACTTAGATTCTTTAAATAAGCGTCCCGTGGCTAATTTTCAACATAATGATCTGCCAGATGAAGAGTTGAAAGAGTTATTGCTGGCGCTGCGCGGCAAAATTGGAAAGAAGCAAGTACTAAGAGTGGATACTCGGCTTGCCCCCATTGCAGCAAGAGAAGATCTACAGGAAGTATTAGATGCAGGGGTGTCCAGCGCAGATCACATGATGCGGATTCGCCCAAAATCTGCGGTGGTAACAGTTGGCGATGTTAATACCGGTATTGATAAATATAGAAAAGATCATCAATCTTACTTTGCGGCCAATAAGTCAATATTACCGGCTGGCTATAGCAGCCATGGCGATGACCCAAAAGTTATCTTGATACCGGGGGTAGGTGCTGTCACAGCTGGCAGTAACTTAAAAGAAGCAGCGATGCTGGCAGATATTGCAACTCATACCCATGGTGTTGCAGCCCGAGTCCGCGATGTATTTGGTCAAGGTGTGACTATTGCTGAATCTGAAATATTTGGTTTTGATTACTGGCCACTTGAACTATTTAAGTTAAAGAATCGGCCGGCCGCGGCGCAATTTGATGGAAGTATTTTTATTGTAACTGGAGCGGGAAGTGGAATAGGTCGAGGTATTGCACTCGAATTGGGAAACCGTGGCGCCCATGTCGTACTAGCTGACATCGAGGAAGCTGGAATAGAAGAAGTTGAAAATGAATTTAAGTCGCTTAAATTTAATCCGCCTTTGCTTTTTGTTGGAGATCAGTCGAAGGAATCTGACGTAATCGCAACCGTCACCAAAACTGTTCTACATTTTGGTGGCCTCGATGGCGTAATTCTTAATGCAGGAATTGGGGTATCTGATTCTTTGGAAGATTTAACGGTTGAAAAATGGCGCCGCGGGCTAGATATTAATTTGACCTCTGCATTTATGTTGACAAAAGAAGCAATGAAGATATTTCGTAAACAAAGTATGGGTGGTTCGTTAGTTTATGTAGCTAGCAAGAATGCATTTGCACCAGGGGCTGGCTTTGGCGGATATTCAGCTACCAAGGCTGCGATGTTGCAATTAATGAGAATTGCTGCAATTGAAGGTGGAAAATTTGGAATGCGAGCAAATGCAGTAAATCCAGATGCTGTTTTTGATAACAGCAAGCTCTGGGCTGGTGGCGTTCGCGAACAACGCGCCGCGGCACATGGTGTTAAACCTGAGGAATTAGAAGATTTTTATGCTGCGCGAAATATCCTAAATCAGAGAGTGAGAAGTGTCGACGTCGCGAATACTATCGCTTACCTCCTCTCACCAGAGTCGTCACGAACTACTGGCAGCGTTATTGCTGTCGATGGAGGTGTGGCGGCAGCATTCCCGCGGTGATGCGAGATTGCGTACTGGTTCAACCTTTGAACCTGTATTAAGTAGGAGGTAATAAATGAAGGCAGTATCAAAGAAGCTGCTTGCCGTTACTACTGCTGCAGTGGTTCTTTCGACCACCGTACTTGCAGGTAGCCAAGCCGCCACAAAACCAGCGCCATTTAACGCTGGAATGGTAAAGATTGCTCTCGTACAAAACTCTGGTGCTGGTGACTATTTTCAGCAGTGGACCAATGGAGCAAAGAAGCAAGCAACAGCAATCGGCTTTGACATGCAGATTTATGATGCACAAGCAGATAACGCTAAGCAAGCGACTGACATGGAGACAGCAATTGGTTCTGGCGTAAAGGGAATCATTGTCGACCACGGAAATGCTGACACAATGTGCCCAGGAATCAACAAGGCAATCGATGCGGGAATTCCGGTTGTTGTCTACGACGTGGACATCACAAAGTGTGCTCCTAAGGCTATCTTTACTTCACAGAGTGACGAAGCACTTGCATCTGCAGTTCTAAAAAAAGCAGTTAAAGATCTAGGAAAGAATAAGACTGTTGGATACGTAAACGTCCTCGGAATTGCTCCTCTAGATCGTCGCCACGTAGTTTGGGAAAAAACTAAGAAGAATCAGAAGTGGACTCAGAAGTTCTTCGTAGGCAAGTTCACAAACTCAGTTGCCACAGATAACGCACAATTGGCTGATGCTGCTCTTAAGGCAAATCCAAAAGTTGCTGGAATCTTCGCACCTTATGATGAATTAGCTAAGGGTGTCCTCTCAGCTGTTTATCAAAATAAGCTCCAGAAGACAGTAAAAATCTATGGAATCGATATATCAAATGCGGATATCGAACTTATGACAAAGAAGGGCAGCCCATGGGTTGCAACAGCTGGTACTGATCCAAATGCGATCGGTGCTGGAGTTGCTCGCGTAATGGCGCTCAAACTTGCTGGCGAACAAAAGGGAACAACAGTTTCATTCCCTGGCGTATTGATCACAGCCAAGTTCCTCAAGAAGAATAAGATCAAGAATATGGATGATCTGCGTGCCAAGTTGCCTGGTCTTAGCATGTCTAAGGCAGCAGCAGCAGCATGGATCCCAGTCGTTAAGTTCTAATACGGACCTAACGGAATAAGTCATAGCTGGAGAGGTGAGTAAATGAAAAAGTCGCTTGAAATTCGATCTGTTCGAAAGTCATTTGGCAGTAATGAAGTTCTTAAGGGAATTTCATTCCGTATTGAGCCAGGAGAGATTGTCTCTTTGCTTGGTGCAAACGGAGCTGGCAAATCAACTTTGATAAAGATTCTTTCGGGAGCTTATACAGATTTTGATGGGGAAATTCTCATAAATGGAGAACCCGTCAAATTCAACTCACCTCTCCAAGCTAGATTTGTCGGTATTGAAACTGTTCATCAAAAAATCAGCGAAGGTACAATCGCAGGATTAACCGTTGCTGAGAATCTTCTCTTTGATCGTATTGCACTTGGGGAGATTTCAAAATTTGTTTCACCGCGTAAGATGTTGAGAGCTGCAAAACCAATTCTTAGTGAGCTCGATTTGGATTGGGATGATTCAATTCTGGCCCAAGATGTATTTAATCTAGGGATCGCAGATCAACAATTGCTGCTGCTAGCCCGAGCGTTATCTCACAATCCGTCACTTTTAATCCTTGATGAGCCAACCTCTGCGCTTTCAAATACAGAAGTCGCCCGGCTATTTAGGATTATTCAAAAACTTCGCTCTAATGGAGTTGCGATTCTTTATGTTTCTCATCGACTCGGTGAAATTGATGAACTTGCTGACCGTCTAGTCACTCTTCGTGATGGTGTCATTCAATCTATACAAGATAAACCTTTTAATTGGGATACAGCGCTACATGACATGCTGGGCGTAAGCACAACCTCAGGCAGTAGCCGTATTGAAGAAAAACACGGAAGTGAAGTTGTATTACGAATTAATAATGTACAAGTACTTGCAGCTGGAAAAGAACTTTCGCTCGAAGTTCGTAGTGGTGAGGTTACTGGGGTGATTGGTTTACTAGGGGCAGGAAAGAGCGAGCTTGCACGCACTATTTTTGGTGTCGATAAAGTTAAAAGCGGTTCGATCCAATTCCATGGTGAAAATTTCAAGCCAAAATCACCAATCGATGCCATTCGGCGAGGTGTATTTATGATCTCGGAAGATAGGGCAAGAGACGGGATCCTCGAAAATTGGTCTATAGCCAACACAACGAGCTTGCCATTTCTAAGAAACATTTCTTCTAAGAGAGTACTTAATTTCGGAGCCGAAGGAGATCTTGCAAAGTCTATGATTGAGCGTCTAAAGGTAGTTGCGCAATCACATAAATCAACCGTTGATTCACTTTCTGGTGGGAACCAACAAAAAGTGATGATCGGTAGATGGCTGATGCAGGAGTCCAAACTTCTTCTTTTGGATGAACCTTTCAGGGGTGTAGATATTGGGGCGCGTCGCGAGATAGCAAGCCAAATTCGTGAATTAGTTAAAGCAGGTAATGCCGCAGTTATATTCTCGTCAGATATTGATGAGATTCTCGAATCTGCTGATCGAGTTGTAGTAATGGTAGATGGAGATCTTAAGTTCGACTCATACCTTTCAAAAACATCCAGAGACGAAATAATAAAGAAAATGTCGGAGGTAGCATGATGAAAAATACAATAGAAAAGAAAGAATTTGTGGCACGAGACTTTCTGGTGAAATATGGTTTTATCATGGTGACAGTTTTTGCATTTATAGCCTTTTACTCAACGCAGGACACCTTCAGAATTTCTACTACGTTCTTCTCAATGCTGAAGTACACATCGGTGGTAGCAATTACAGGCCTGGGCATAACATTCGCTATGGCCGTTGGTGGACTTGATCTATCTGTAGGCGCAGTAGCAGGAATGTCTGTGACTCTTTCGGCAATGACTATGGTTATTTATGACAAATCTGCACCTGTAGCTGTGGGTGTTGTACTTCTTGCCGGTCTACTTATTGGGTGCTTCAACGCTTTTTTGATTGTCGGCCTCAAGATTCCAGATTTACTTGCAACTCTTGCCTCAATGTTCGCAATTATGGGACTCAAATTGGTTCCTGTTCGCGGACGCTCCGTTTCATCGGGAATGATGATGGAAGATGGAACAACCGCTAAGGGTAAATTCACTGATGGATTTTTAAAGATCGATAACGGTTCAGTTGGACCAATTCCATTTGCGGTAATTATTTGGCTCATTCTCACGATCGCGTGCTGGCTTTTCTTAACTCGTACGACCTGGGGGCGGGCTATGTATGCAGTTGGGTCTAATCCTGAAGCCGCGCTGCTTGCGGGCATACGCGTTAAATTTTATCGCTCGCTCGCCTATGTACTTTCCAGCTTATTAGCCTCTATAAGCGGCCTAATTCTCGCCTCTCGAATCGGCCAAGGAGATATTAGTGCGGGAAATTCTTTGCTGCTTGATTCTGTAGCCGTCGCTTTGGTAGGCACGTCAGTACTTGCAATGGGTAAACCAAATGCTTGGGGAACAGCGTTAGGTGCATTCCTTGTTGGAGTTGTTATCACCGGTCTAACAATTGCTGGCTTCCCATATTATGGTCAAGATGTAATTAAAGGCGCCGTACTACTATTGGCCCTAATTTTTTCATTTACATTATCTCGTAAAAAATCACGATTCATCTCAGCGACTTGATGTGGAACGGGATAGCCTAGATATGTCAGCTACATACGAGTTTTTGAAGACAGATAATATTGCTTCCTATCTCAAATCTCATAACGAAATATCAACCGTAATTGATGCAGAATCAATCGTGGAAATAAACGAGGTAGGCGATGGTAATTTAAACTTTGTATTTATCGTAAAGGATGCAAACGGAGATGGAATTGTTTTAAAGCAAGCGTTGCCATATGTCCGATTGGTTGGACCATCATGGCCAATGTCTCCAGACCGTGCTCGAATTGAATACGAGACGACCAGGGTGCATTCCCTCGCTGCGAAAAATTTGGTACCTGAAATCTACTTCTATGACCCAGTACGATTTATCATCGCAATGGAGGATCTGTCAGATCATAAAGTCTGGCGTACGGCACTTAATCAAGGAGAGCAGAACTATGGTGTCGCTGCTGCGATTGGTGAATATATAGCACGAGTTCTTTTTGCTACATCAATTTTTGGTTCAGGTGCTGATGCTCATTACAAGGGTATTGCACGTGCAATCAATCCGGAACTCTGTCTAATCACTGAAGATTTGGTATTTACAGAGCCATTTTTCCCGGCTGATCGCAACTCCTATCTACCTGAAAATAGGGAGGATGCAGAAGCGATAATTAATGATCGACAAATGGCGCTCGAAATAGGCCAACTAAAATATAAATTTATGACATCTGCCGAGGCTCTGTTGCATGGCGATCTACATACCGGATCAGTGATGGTCAAGTCTGATTCTGCAGGTTCAGCGGTATCAACAAAAGCGTTTGATTCGGAATTCTCATTTTATGGTCCCATCGGATTTGATATCGGCGCTTGCTTTGCAAATTTTTATATTGCACTCTCTAGAGCAATCGCTCTAGAGAAAAAAGAACATGCAGATTTTATTGCTGAACTTCCTGAAGAACTTTGGAGTTCCTTTGAAAAGCACTTCCGCTCATTATGGCCAAGTCGGGTAGATAAGCGTGTTTTTAGCGATCAACTACTGGAAGAGCAAATTACGCAATGGAAAATCGACGCCGTTGGTTTTGCATCGGCAAAAATGGTTCGTCGTATTGTTGGACTAGCAAAAACAACTGATATTGAAACTCTCGAGCCTCAACTCCGAATCGGAGCCGCCCGAGGAGTTCTACGCTCAGCTCAGATGGCGATTCGCGAACGCCATTCGAATACAGATTTAACTCTTCTGACAAAAAAGATCAGGAAAATTATTGAAGAAACTAGAACTTCTGAAGGGAAATGAAATGAATACTCCACGTGAAATCGCTGAATCGTATTGGCAAGCAGAATGTGAACGAGATCTGGAAAAAATTCTTTCCCACTACCATGTCAATGCAATTTTTTGTCCTCCGGGTCAAATATTAAGCGGGCATAATGAAATTGCAACTTTTTATAGTTCTTCAGGTGCTGACTTCCCTGGTCTAGAAGTGGAGATAACAAACGACTTTGTTGTTGGTGATCAGGCTGCTCTTGAGTGGACTGCAAAACTGACTTCAACTGCAGGTAATAAATTCACAATCAAAGGCGTAAATATCGTCAAAGTGCGTGATAACAAATTCGAATGGGTACATGCCTACTTCGATCCAACGGTATTACAATCGGAAGGCAACTAACTTACTTATGAGCGAGAACCGAGTAGCAATTACGGAAATTGAAAGAATAGCGAAGGGGATACGTCGTAGAGTCTTAGAGCATTCAATTACGAACAATGGCGGTTATATGAGCCAGGCCTGCTCATCTGCGGAGTTACTAGCATCTCTGTATGGGGAGATCTTGAACTTTGCGCCAGTTGGTCAACCAATCGATCCTCCATCGTTTATTGGCGTACCTGAAGTTGGAATGCACACATATAAGACCGGTCAACAATTTCATGGAGCAACAGGTCAGCAGTACGACCGTTTGATATCAAGCCCAGCGCATTACGCGCTTGTAATTTATGCGGCTTTAATTGAAACTGGGCGGCTGCGTGCAGATGGATTAGAACATTTCAATCGTGATGGCTCGACTGTAGAGATGATTGGCGCAGAACATTCGCCCGGATTTGAAACTACTACTGGATCGTTAGCCCAGGCGTTATCGCAAGCCGGCGGAATCGCCCTTGCCCGCAAAATCAGAAAAGAAAAGGGGAGAACCTGGGTATTTATGAGCGATGGTGAGTTTCAAGAAGGACAGACTTACGAAGCTCTCCAAGCTGCCATGTTCTATGGACTAGCGAATTTACGAGTGATTGTAGATGTTAATTTAAATCAATGTGATGGCCCAATGGATACAGTTATGAAAATTGAGCCACTAGCCGATCGTATCCGCGCTTTTGGTTGGAACGTTTCAGTTCTAGATGGACACGACATTCCAGCGCTATTAAATGCAGCAAAAGAAGAGACAAACAATCCACACATGCTGCTTTGTTACACCGATCCAGTTCGCGGCTTACCTATTTTGGAAGAACGCAAACCAATATTGCATTATCTACGTTTTACCGGCGCCGACGAACGAGCGAAATATGAGAAGGCTTACCAGGAGATGGTTAAATGAGTTACGAAATTGTCGCCCGCCCACATCAACAAAACTTTATAGATTGGGCCAAAAATAAACCAGAAGTACTTGTACTTTCCGCAGACCTAACTAACTCTTGCGAAGTCGCTAAATGGCGCGATACCTACCCAGATCGTTTTTTCTCTATGGGTATGGCAGAACAGAATATGTTGGGCTTTGCAGCCGGGTTGGCGCGCGAAGGTTTCCAGCCTTGGCTACATACTTTTTCGGTATTTCTATATCGCAGGCCACTCGATCAATTACAGATGTCGGTTGCGTACCCATCTCTGAAAGTTAGATTAGTTGGTTTTTTACCAGGAATCATGACTCCAGGAGGAGTTACCCACCAGGCGATTGAAGATATTGCAATTATGCGGGCAATTCCCAATATGACCATCTTTGAAGTCGGAGATGCTACTGAAGTTGAATCAGTAATTGATGTTGCACATGCAATTGACGGACCAGTTTATATTCGAATGTTACGCGGAGAAGTAAGTAGGATCTTCCCTAAGGATGAGCCCTTCGTATTTAATGCTGCTCGCACACTTTCGACTGGATCAGATTTAACAATTTTTACCTCTGGAATCATGACGGAAGAGGCGCTGCGAGCAATACCACTACTTCAAGACCGTGGTGTCTCAATAACTCATCTACATATCTCAACTATCAAACCATTTACTGATCCCCAGATAATTGCTGCGCTAAAGAGCGCCAAATATGGCGTAATTACTATGGAGAACCATTCCATAATTGGAGGTCTCGGTAGCGCAATTGCTGAAGTTATGGCTGAAAGGGGAATCGGAGTCCCGTTACAACGTATCGGATTAAAAGATACTTATGCCCATGGCGCTTCACAAAAATATCTAATGTCTGAATATGAAATGGATGCCCCTGCCCTTATTCGTGCGATCGAAACTGCCCTTGGTCGCAAATTGAGTATCCACGAGACGGAATTAGAGCAGCAGCGTTCGGTCACCGTGCATAGCAGCGCAAAAGCGGAAGCGCTTTAATGGATCGTATTTACGTTACATATGCATTTGTAGGACAGGACCCAAAGGCGATAGCTGATGTAATCCGAGTAGAGCAAACGATCGAATTTCCCTTTGATTTAGCCCCTGCCTGGATTCAAGAGCAAGTAGTTGGAAAATTGGAGGAAATTACATCCAGTGATTTAACTAGCCATTTAATAACTATTTCATATAACCCTGATGTGACTGGGGGAGAATTAACTCAGTTATTAAATGTACTTTGGGGAAATGCTTCGCTCTTTCCTGGTGTGAAAATCGTCGATCTCAAACTCCCTAAGGAATTTTTAGATAAGTTCGGCGGTCCTAGATTTGGCATAGCCGGTTTGCGGGAATTGTTTAAGGCAAGGACGCGGCCACTCCTGACTACGGCGCTAAAGCCGATGGGCTCAGATCCAATGGTTCTGGCTGAGATGGCTCACACTTTAGCCTTAGCTGGCTTTGATTTAATAAAAGATGATCACAGTTTGGCTAACCAACCATGGGCAACTTGGAAAGAGCGCGTTAGAACAGTTTCACGCGCCGTTCAAGAAGCTAATGCGATAACTGGTGGCAATTCTGCATATGCTCCGAGCCTAAATCTACCTTTTGATCAAGTACATGATGCTGCGCATACCGCTAAAGAAATTGGAGTTGGTGCGCTACTTGTTCTTCCGGGTATAACTGGTTTTGATTCATTGCGTGTACTGGCTGCTGATGACTCGCTGGCACTACCAATCCAGGGCCATCCTGCAATGCTCGGTTCGCTAGTTACCTCAAAAGAGGAGGGAATTGCCCATGGGGTAGTTTTTGGAACCTTGATGCGATTAGCTGGCGCAGATATTTCAATTTTCCCGAATATGGGAGGTAGGTTCTCCTTCACCCAAGCGCAGTGTTTAGATATCGCTCAGCGATCACGCGAAATGCTCGGTGACCTCAAACCTAATTGGATCGCACCTGCTGGCGGAATGACGCTGGAGAGAATTCCGGAGATGGTGCAAATGTATGGTCCGGATACAGCCTTACTAATTGGGGGTGCACTTTCTCGTGGAAATTTAGCTGAGAATGCGGCTCACATGTCTGAAATGGTGCACGCCTACTAAACTACCATCACTATGTTTTTCACTATCTGGAAGAAATTATTTAGACTTTTTGCCAACCGTCGGGTTTGGGTGCGCCAAATACTAGTTGCTGGGCTAGCAGGTGCTGTTTCTTGGCAAGTTGGTGACATGCTGATCGAAAGTGGTGGATTAGTTGCTGCAATTGTCTGTACCTTAAGTATAAGAATTTCACTTCATAAATCTGTTCGTGAAGGCTTTGGCCAGATAGTAGGTACCGCAATTGGCGCATCAATTGCCCTATTAAATGTTTATGTGTTTGATTTTGGTTTTATCGCAGTTGGTCTGACAGTGATATTTTGCGCTGTAGTTGCGCGCGCCCTCCACTTAGGAGAAGTCGCTTCAGTAAACGTTCCTGTAACAGCGCTAATTGTAATTGGTCCAGGGATAAGCGGAACTACTGCGGGTCACCGCCTTGGTTCAACGCTAATTGGCGCCGCAATTGCCATCATTTTCTCGTATTTTTCGCATCCAAATACTCCAGTGGGTCGAGCAATTGAACAAATTACCGACGTCGGTGAAAAGGCAGCACTGCTATTAGCGCAAATGTCTGAAGGTGTTGCCGCAGGATTTACACAAAAAGAGGCAGGAAATTGGTTGGCAAAGGCTCGGCTATTAATGGAAGCGGTTCCATCGATTCGGGCACAATCGGTTGAGGCACGTGGGCACGCTCGCTGGTTTCCAAATGCTGAAAAAGATGAGGCAGAACAAATCTATATTCAAGGAATAGCGATAGAACATACCTTGGTTCAAGTTCGCACTATCGCAAGAACGCTATTTGATTCTGCTGTCAGTGGTGGAATCGCTGAATCGACTAAGAAGCAGATTGCGGTTGCGCTTTCTGCGGCAAGCTATGCGGTATCTTCAAAATTTGAAGTTGAGGAAGATTTAGACATGACCACTACTGCAACAGATGATGCGCGAGAAGCCAGCTCTGCCCTAGCGGAATCGCTAATTGAAGAAGCTAAAGACGCTAATCAATTGCAGATCATCCGCGGACTTTCTATGGTCGCAAATATTGGCAGAATTGCTGATTCACTTGATCAAAATACTCCGGCGCTAAAGGATGTATGGACTCCCGCTGAACCAGCCCATGCCCGGGTGATGGCAGCGTCGCCGATAGATCAAACTTTGAAACTTAATAGACGCCTCGCTAAGCGCTTGAAAAAAGCGGCGCGTAAGTACTTTTAAATTACCCACCGCTTGCCATATACCCCTAGGGGTATGCTAGATTATCTCCATTCATAAACTAAAGGAGTCAAAAATGTGTTCAAGAATCATTTGTCAGAGCTGTCAGAAATTCACCTGGGCTGGATGCGGAGAACATATTGATGATGCCCTATCTGGCTTAGGTGAAGAACAGATCTGTCGCTGCAGTTAACGGAAAGAGAGCACTAGATAATGCCAAAAAATTCTCCAACTCATATCCTGCAAGATAAGGCTCAATTAGATGCCATAGTTAAACGCGTCAAGCGCGCACAGGGCCAAATGGGCGCCGTAGTAAGGATGCTTGAAGAAGGCAGGAATTGTGAAGACATTGTTACTCAGCTAGCTGCAGTGAATAAAGCAGTAACCACCGCGGGATTCACCTTAATTTCGGCCAGTTTAAAGGAATGTATTGAAGAGAATAAAAATAATAACGAAGCCGTCACCGAAAAATTACAAAAACTATTTTTAAGTCTGGCCTAGGGGAATTCATGAAATCGAAATTTGCTGTATTTATTACATTGCTCTTACTTTCAGGTTGTGGTTCACCTAGCTCCACGGATTTAACTGCAACTGATTTTCAAGGCAAAACTATGGAAAATGGAGTCGTTATCCTTGATGTTCGTACGTCTGGCGAATTTAATTCGGGTCATATAAAAAATGCAATAAATATTGATGTAGAGAGCATGCAATTTGATTCGGCTGTTGCAAATCTAGATAAAAGCGCCACTTATGCAGTTTATTGCCAAAGCGGTCGGCGGTCAGCAATTGCAGTTGGTTTATTGAAAGATGCCGGAATTAGTAGCCTATTTAATTTAAAAAATGGAATTGTGGACTGGAATTCAAAGGGGCTTCCGTCAGTTATCAACTAGAAGTTAGATCCTTAATATAATTAATTTGATAAACCGAGGGAGATAGATATGTGCAGTAGAACTACTTGTAGAAAATGTGGGAAGCCATCTTGGTCAGGATGCGGTAACCATATTGAGATAGCTCTTAAAGGTGTGCCAAAAAGTCAACGCTGCCAAGGTCATGTAAATGACCCAAAGGAACCAGGCTTTTTCAGCCGAATATTTAGCGGCAAAAAATAATAACCAATACAAAAACGGAAATACCAAGCATCGATATTTGAGGAAGATAATGAAATGGAGAGTGAATAAATGGCTAGCGTTAATACAAAAAGTTCAGAATTTGAGGCCCTGATCGAGAAAAGCGGGATCGTATTGGTAGATTTCTGGGCAGAATGGTGTGGACCGTGCCGTGCCTTTGGGCCGGTTTACGAAAAAGCTTCGGAGGATTTTCCAGAAATCACCTTTGCAAAGATCGATACAGAGGCCGAGCGAGAGGTCGCATCTGCAGCTGGAATCACTTCAATACCTACGCTTATGGCATTTCGTGATGGCGTCCTGCTTTACCGTGAAGCCGGTGCGCTTCCTGAAAAATCACTACGAGAATTGATTGGCTCGATCCAAGCAGTTGATATGGAAGCCATTCATAAAGAAATCGCCCTAAAAGCATAGAAGATTTTCTCGCGATTGATCTATTTTCTAATTTTAGAGAGCTGGTCCTCCCTTGGTGGGATAAGGTATAAATATGAGAGCTATTCAAATTCAGCAATTTGGCGGTCCTGAAGTTCTGAAATTAGTCGAACTTGCAGATCCGATACCCAGCCCATCTGAAGAACTAATAGATGTTAGCTGTATCGGAATTAATTACGCAGATACTCACCAAACTGAGAATTCATATCTATCCCAACAGAAACTTCCGCTAGTTCCTGGAATTGAAGTTGTTGGAACCACTCAATCTGGTCAAAGAGTACTGGCGAGTGTAAGCACTGGGGGATATGCTGAAAAAGCGTTAGCCAATAAAGCTATGTGCGTTGCCATTCCAGATTCTGTCTCAGATGAACAAGCAGTTGCCATGCTGGTTCAAGGCACCACTGCTTGGCACATTTTAAAAACTATGGCACATGTGAAACCAGGAGAGACAGTTGTAATACAAGCCGCAGCCGGTGGTGTTGGAACTGTAGCTATCCAGCTTGCCAAGATGTGGGGCGCAAAAGTTATAGCGGTAACTTCAACTGATGCAAAGGGTGATTTAGCTAAGTCACTCGGTGCAGATGAAGTTGTTGATGCAAAATCTACCGATTTAGCTGCAGCGTTAGTGGTTGCAAACGGTGGAAAGAAATTAGATATTGTCTTAGAGATGGTTGGCGGGAATACCTTTGATGCCAGCCTGGAAGTTCTAGCGCCTTTTGGTCGGTTAATCACTTTTGGTATGGCATCACGAACTGCGCCAAAAGCGATTCACCCGGGCCTTTTGATGGGCGGGACAAAAACTGTGGCAGGTTTCTGGCTGGCACATTGCTTTGGCAAGAAAGAGCTTATGGCCGATGTACTTGCCGAATTATTTGAACTGATAGCAAATGGGAAGTTAAAGCCAGTTATCGGTGGGACTTATGGATTATCAGAGGCGGCAAAAGCCCATCAAGCGATGTTGGCTCGAGAAACGACCGGTAAGGTCACCCTTGATCCAAGCCGTTAATTTTTAACTTTTGATGCACTGTCGTACACTCACACCTCTACCAATTGCCCCCCTAGCTCAGTCGGTAGAGCGTTTCCATGGTAAGGAAAAGG
>TARA_B110000503_G_scaffold50173_1_pt1 | contig 13584 bp, 9 predicted proteins | sample TARA_B110000503 | Tara Oceans TARA_B110000503 (sample SAMEA4397472) | marine metagenome | biome: Polar Biome; feature: [SRF] surface water layer (ENVO:00010504); material: water (ENVO:00002006), including particulate matter (ENVO:01000060) such as... | depth 5 m | reverse complement strand
TCATTAGGACAAATCACCCATGCCTTGTTCTCGGTTGGGGGTCAGTATAGACGCAACATGTAGGTTAAAGGGTCAGTAACCAGGTTTTTTGTAGTTTTTTAAAGAGCTTGAGCTCCTTTTTCAGCAGCGGAAAGAAATCTTTGCTTTGGACCGGACTATGTTCGATACGCTCGCAGGACGCCACTAGAAGTTTACTCAGGCGCCTTATACGGTGGACATAGTACCTTTTGTCTTCAGAAAAGGTCTGTCCTTCGGCTTTGAGAATTTCTGGACCTAAACTGACCGACGGCTGCACCATATCTCCTTTGAATGAGATGCCAAGAAATAGCTATATTTAACCGTAATCTGTAAATAAAAAAACCACCTACATATAATGTAAGTGGTTAATTTTCACAGTGGAGAAGATCGGGCTCGAACCGACGACCTCTTGACTGCCAGTCAAGCGCTCTAGCCAACTGAGCTACATCCCCATTTTTTAAGATCGCTAAATTACATCAACTTTTTTATTTGATAACCCTTCTAAAGTATTTCGTATTTTTTTTATAATAATCGTTGTAGGTGTCTTCCACCACACCCCTACTTGAGGAGGCATGAATAAACTTGATTTTATTTTTTTTGGATTGGGTGATCATGCCCGTATGCCACCACTTTTCACCCTTTTCTTTGAATTTAAAAAAGACAATATCGCCTGCCCTGACATTGCCTGAGCTTACCCTATTACCTACCTTGGCTTGATCTTCTGCAACGCGCGGTAATTTGACTCCTATTTTAGCATAAGACTGCTGGATCAAACTAGAGCAGTCAATGCCATTCTTGGAATTGCCACCGTACCGGTAAGGTGTGCCAATAAAAGACCGTGCAAAAGTCGTCGCCGTGGTGATTTTCTTTTGCTTCTTTTTGCCTTGACTAGCAGCTGGATATACGCCGACAATACTTAAGAAAATCATTAATACGGTAATGCGTAAGATTGATTTTTTGGTCATTTGATTCTGGCTGTTTTTATTTTCTTAAGATACAAAATAAGTCTAAGTTATCATCTGATTGCTGAGCTTCTATATAATCCTCATGGAGGATAGAAGTAACTAATTCATCTGCCTGATTGTGTAGTTTATTTCTATTGAAACGGTTCAGTAAGTCGTAAGGAACTTTAAGTAGGACGGCAGGCAATCGGTACTGTAGATTGAAAACATCAAATTGCATGATACTATCTACTGACTGCTTGTTGCGCAAATAATATTCCATCACTTTTTTATTTCCTTTGATTCCTTTCATTTCAACTTGCTTGAAGTATTTCAAACAAAGGTTACTTAGCTCATCTGCTGTATATTCTCGGATGTGCCAGGGATTTCTAGACAGGGTCATTTTTCTGTTGGGTGTCGTTAATAGCGCAATTCCTCCAGGTTTTAAAATCCGATAGATTTCTTTAATAAACAATTCATCATCTTCAAGGTGTTCGATGACTTGAAAACTCACAATGCTGTCAAAACTATCGTCTTCAAAGGCCATAGGCGGAAAGAGTCCGCTTTCAAAATGGTAGGAGGGGTAAAGAAGTTTTAGCTTTTCGATTACTTCGGCTATTTTATCGATAGCCGTGTAATGATCAGCAATGGCCGCTAGCTCAGCGGTGCCTCTACCTTCTCCACATCCCAGTTCTAAGAGATTACCCTTAATAAAAGGCTTGGCCAACAGATAGGCTTTTAGTAATCTTTGATGAATTGGATTATCTGATATGATTTTATCTGATGCGATTTCGGTAGTAAATACGTTCATACTTAATAATTTCAACAAAGGAACAAAAAAAAGGGGATTCAATCCTAACCTAACGGGTTATCCGTATCTTGTCGACGATCTTCTTATTAACTTTGTGGGATCAGTTGATACTAGCATTAACTTAAAGATCGCTAAACTTTTATATGAAAAAGCTATTCATATTTATCTATGCGTGTTTATTTACAGGAGTCATTTTTGCGATTGATTTTTCAAATCTTAATACTGCTTATTGGTATGATTTTGAAGCGCCCATAAGGTTCACATCGCGTGTGGTACAAAGATTGGACGAAGTCACCGTCTTCATCAGCGTTACGCGCAGCCTACCCGGATCTCCCGAAACTAGTTTATTGTTACAAGCGAGTTATCTGAGTACTGAAGAACGTCTTTTGGAGACATTTTCACTGGATACTTTGCATGAAAATGGGGATCAGTTAATGCTTAATCTTACTTTTAAAGAAGTTCCTGAAGAATTGTTGGTGATTGTATTTAATTTTTCCGGATCGCTTTACTATTTTCCGATTGCCCTTAAAAGGGGAAAACTAAATCATGCTTCTTTTTATCCTGTAGATGAGCAGGGATTGCCCATCGTTACTTCATACCTTAATGTGTCAAATGTTGGCTTTAGAACGGTAATTCAAGAGGATACGCTGTGCTTTTTTCAATATGTCGATAATTTTGAGCCAGCGGATCCGCCAACAGGCATCGCTCAGTCTGTCTCTTCTACGCTCTTGATTGATTCTGTATTCTGCTCACAGAATTCGGTTGATGTTTCCAGAAATCATTTTTATTTTATCCAAGAGGACACCTTGTCCGCTTCTGGTCTTACCCTTTTTGTGGGAGCATCGTATTTTCCAGATTTGCGGTTGATTGATGAATTGGTCATGCCATTGACTTACTTTACTTCGCGTACGGAAATCAATCGAATTAAGGGAGCAGCAGATGCTCAAAATCAATTTGAACTCTTTTGGTTAAAAATTTTTAATACACCAACATTGGCCAGTGCTGCAATTCGGAATTACTACCGAGGCATTAAAAAGGCCAATGAATTGTTTACCGATTATAAAGAAGGCTGGAAAACGGATCGTGGTATGCTCTATACTACTTTTGGATTGCCCAATGCGGTCTATCATAGTAACCGCAAAGAAATTTGGGTTTATGGAGATCTACGGTTTGAATTTAAAATTATATCGAATCTATTTGCACCTACAATGTTTGTGTTAGTAAGGGAAAAAAGTTATGAAAAGGAATGGATAAAAAAGATTACAAGTTTACGCAGCGGCCAACTGTAAAACGTGAGGTGGACCACGCCATGATCTATGGGATAAGGGCCATTATTGAAGCGTTGGAATCAGGACATGATCTGGAAAAAATATTTATTCAAAAAGGGTTGAAGGGAGACTTGATGCAGGAGTTGATGGAAATGGTCAAGCGCACAAATGCACCAATATCAACCGTCCCTATTGAAAAACTTAATACGCTGACACGTAAAAATCATCAGGGGGCAGTTGCTTTTATTTCTCCTGTGAAATACCATGATTTATCCAATTTAATCGCCGCGTGCTACGAATCCGGAAAAGTACCTTTTTTTTTGGTGCTAGATAGAATCACTGATGTACGAAATTTTGGTGCAATTGCTCGTTCGGCAGAGGCGATGGGTGTAGATGGGATCTTAATTCCTACCAAGAACGCGGCCCAGATAAATGCAGATTCCATGAAAACATCAGCAGGGGCACTTACCAAAATACCGGTGGCTAGGACACCGGATTTAATCAGTGGAGTGGCTTATTTGCAATCTTCAGGTTGCCAAATAATTGCGTGCACAGAGAAAGGAGCTGAGGTAATCAACAACATCTCCTTAAAAGATCCTGTTGCATTGGTTTTCGGATCAGAAGAGGATGGCATTAGCGAAGAGATATTGCGGATGGTAGACCATCACGTGAAGATTCCTATGCGCGGACAAATTGCTTCTCTTAATGTCTCTGTAGCGACTTCAATATGCCTCTATGAAGTCAATAGACAACGATATTAAACATATTTATCGCCTTTGGTTGCTTTTACTTCGTTGACAAATGATTTGAATTTAGAGGCGTCATCTTTCTTACATATGAGGAGCACATCCTCGAAATCAGCGACTAAATATCCTTCAAGGTCACTGATTACTACCAATTTTTCTTTGCTGCTTTTGATGTAATTTGATTTGGCATTGTAAAGTATGGCACTTTGCTCTACGACATTGTCATGTTCATCTTTTTTTGCCAATTCATGTAAGGCATCCCAAGAGCCTAAATCGGACCACCCGAAATCTCCAAGTATCGTAAATACATTTTTTGCTTTTTCCATGATGGCATAATCGATCGAGATAGATTTGCATTGTGAATAGGTTTCTTCAATAAATTTGGATTCTTTTGAGGTGAAATAATGCGAATCTCCGGCGGCAAACAAGGAAGCCAATTCGGGCTGATAACGCTCGAAGGCCTCAATAATACTAGACAATGACCATACAAAAATTCCTGCATTCCATACAAATTCGCCCGTTTCAATAAATTTACGCGCCAACGTTAAGTCTGGTTTTTCGGTAAATGTTTTGACTTTTTTTTCAATGCCGTCCTCGGGTATATATTGAATATAACCATACCCCGTTTCCGGACGATGAGGCTGAATACCTATAGTGAATAGTTTTGATGAATTGGCTGCACGGTTGGTCGCGGTTTCTATAATATTTAAAAAGGCTTCCGGTTTAAAGATGGCGTGGTCCGATGGGGCAATCACTAGAATTGCCTCAGGCTTGGTCTTTTTAATTTTGTAGGCGGCATAGGCGATACAAGGAGCCGTATTTCGCTTAGATGGCTCTAACAATACTTGATCTGAATGAAGTTCGGGAAGTTGTTCGGTAATGATTTCCTTGTAAATGCCGTTAGAAACAATCCATATTTGAGACGTAGGAACATAAGAGGAGAATCGATCAAAAGTCATCTGTAGTAATGATCGTCCAGTGTTTAAGACATCTAAAAATTGCTTGGGTCGCTCATTTCGGCTATAAGGCCAAAAGCGTGTCCCGGTTCCGCCAGCCATTATCACGATATTAATATCTTTTTTCATAAAATTTTTTCTTAATCCTAATTAGTCTTTGATTAAATTCGTAAGTGAAAAGAATGCAAAAGGAATGTGCTCAAATTAATAATTTACCAAGTTGAGTCAGCTTCTGTTTTTTTTAATTTTAGTCAAATTTAACTAAATCTGTTATTTAATAGCGCTTGCGACCCGCCAAAAAAAGCATATGATCGAAACAACTGAAGGTGCAATAAGTTTAAAAACTGAGCTAAAAAAAATATTTGGCTATGATGAGTTTAGAGGCGCCCAAGAAAAGATAATTTTAAACATTTTAGCGGGTAAAAACACTTTTGTAATCATGCCCACTGGGGCAGGTAAATCTTTGTGCTATCAGTTACCTGCCATCGTTAAAGAAGGTACGGCCATTGTGATTTCGCCATTAATTGCGTTGATGAAAAATCAGGTTGATCAAATGGTTTCAGTTGGCGTTAATGCCAAATTTTTAAACTCAACCTTATCGAAGGCGGAGATTGTTAAGGTGAAAAAGGAGATTACCTCTGGGGAGGTAAAATTATTATACGTCGCCCCTGAATCTCTTACCAAAGAAGAAAACATTGTTTTTTTTCGTAATGCCAATATTGCATTCGTGGCCATAGATGAGGTACATTGTATTTCTGAGTGGGGCCATGATTTCAGGCCTGAGTACCGACGGATCAAGGCAATAGTCTCTCAGATAGGAGATGTGCCTATTATGGCGCTGACAGCTACCGCAACGCCCAAAGTGCAATTGGATGTAATGAAGAATCTAAATATGGAAGGGGCCAACTTATTTAAATCTTCCTTCAACAGATCCAATCTTTATTATGAGGTCAAGCCCAAGCAGCAAGCCAAAAAATTATTGATTCAATTTGTTAAGGGGCATAAAGGAAAGTCGGGCATTGTCTATTGCTTAAGTCGAAAAAAGGTAGAAGAAATTGCCCAATTATTGAAAGTTAACGGTGTCAATGCAGCCCCCTATCATGCAGGAATGGAACCGAGTCAACGTATTGCCCATCAAGACGGATTTTTAAATGAAGATATCGAAGTCATCGTGGCTACCATAGCTTTCGGTATGGGTATCGATAAGCCAGATGTCCGATTTGTAGTGCATTATGATGTGCCCAAATCTATTGAAGGCTATTATCAAGAAACAGGACGAGCTGGAAGAGATGGCCTGGAGGGAAAATGCCTGCTTCTTTATAGCTATAACGATATACTCAAACTTGAGAAATTCAATAAAGACAAGCCAGTCACTGAGCGGGAAAATTCAAAATTGTTGTTAGAGGAAATGGCGTCATATGCAGAATCCTCTGTTTGTAGAAGAACCCAATTGCTTTATTACTTTGGAGAAGAGTATAAGCAAGATAATTGTGGTATGTGCGACAACTGTCTCCATCCAAAAGAGCAATTTGAGGGGGCTGAATACCTCAAAATGGTCATTAATGCAGTCAAACAAACACAAGAGCGTTTTGAAATCAATCATTTAGTCAATTTTATTACCGGTAAAAAAAATCAAAACATCAAGAGTTATGGACATGATCAACTTTCTGGGTTTGGCACTGGAGTAGAAGAGAGTGAGTTTTTCTGGAAGGCAGTATTAAGACAAGCCCTATTCAATGAATTATTGCTAAAGGACATTGATAATCCAGGGTTATTTAAAGTTTCAACCAAAGGCTTTGATTACCTCCATAAAAGTTATTCTATTAAAATTTCGAGAGATCATGAATTTGTTACCACTGGAGAGGAGGAGGAGATTGAAAAATCAGTGATCAATATTCAGGCCTATGATCCCACATTGTTTAACCTGCTTAAAGGACTAAGGAAAAAGGTAGCCAAGGAAAAGGATTTACCACCTTATGTGATTTTTCAAGAACCATCTCTTGAAGAAATGGCCACAGTATATCCCTTGACTTCTGATGATTTGAAAAAAATCATTGGAGTAGGTGAGAGCAAAGCAAGAAAATTTGGTCAACCATTTTTGAATTTGATCAATCAATATGTTGACGAGAACGATATTATCACGGCCTCAGATGTTTTAGTGAAATCTGCTGGAGTGAAATCGCGCAACAAAATAAGCATTATCAATCAGATTGATAAAAAGCAAGATCTTGAAGAAATCGCCTCTGGACTTAGTATTTCCTATGAGCAATTGATCACAGAAATTGAACATATATGCGATGGGGGTACAAAGCTCAATCTTGATTATTATCTAGATGACATACTCGATGATGAGAGACAAGAGGATATTTTTGATTATTTTTTGACATCAGAATCTGGGGATCTTCAGGAAGCGATCAAAGATTTTTCTGGAGAATATTCAGAAGATGAAGTTCGTCTAATGCGCATTAAGTTCATGTCTGAATACGCACATTAAGCAAAGTCAACGAGAAGATTAATCCTATTTTTTTTTAGATTGCAACAAAAACGGATCATGAAGATACTTATTTTGGGTTCAGGTGGCAGAGAGCATGCAATCGCATGGAAAATAAGTAAAAGCCCACTGTGCAATGAACTCTTTGTTGCACCAGGAAACGGAGGCACGGATGCCATTGCTACCAACTTAGTGGTGGAAATCAATGATCAAAAGGCAGTTTTTGAGATCCTACTAAAGTATCAAATTGATTTATTGATTATTGGGCCAGAAGATCCATTGGTAAATGGATTGGTGGATTTCTTGAAGCAAAAGACTGAGCTAGCGCAATTGATGATTGTGGGGCCGAGTGCGCTTGGGGCTAAGCTCGAGGGGAGCAAAGATTTTGCGAAGCAATTTATGGTCAAGTATGGAATCCCAACGGCAGCTGCCAAGGTATTCAACAAGAAGTCGCTGGCAGAAGGTAAGCAGTTTCTAGAGACGTTAAGCCCACCATATGTTTTAAAGGCCGATGGTCTTGCAGCCGGCAAGGGCGTAATCATTACGGAAGATCTTTCTGATGCAAAAAGAAGTTTGGAAAAACTCTTAGAAGGGCAATTTGGCGCAGCTAGTTCCAATGTGCTAATTGAAGAGTTTCTTTCTGGTATTGAATTATCTGTTTTTGTTCTAACAGACGGTAATACGTATGTTATTTTACCGGAAGCCAAGGATTATAAAAGGATAGGTGAAGCTGATACGGGCCCCAATACGGGTGGTATGGGTGCTGTATCACCGGTGCCTTTTGCGGATGAAGCTTTTATGAAAAAAATAGAAACCAAAATCATCATACCTACTATTGAAGGTATTAAGCAGGAAGGTTTCGATTATCATGGATTTGTATTTTTTGGTTTGATCAAAGTGGGTGATGAGCCGGTAGTCATTGAATACAATGTCAGAATGGGTGACCCTGAAACAGAGGTAGTCATGCCCCGAATAAAGTCAGATATTGTACCGCTTCTTGTGGCAACCGCGCGCGGCGAACTAAATAGGGGTTTGATTGAGTTTGAAACACATTGTGCAACTACCGTCATGTTGGTAGCAGCGGGATATCCGGGGACCTATGAAAAAGGAAAAAAAATTGGCGTAGAAAAGCTTTCAAATAAAAATATTATTTCTTTTCATGCAGGAACCATCCTTACACCCAATGAATTGATCACAAATGGAGGTAGGGTGATGGCGATCACAGGGCTAGGAGATGATTTGACCCAAGCCCTAGCCAATAGCTACGCGGGAGTTCGGTCTGTAAGTTGGGAAGGCATGAATTATCGTTTGGATATTGGTTTCGATCTCAAATCATTAGACGGAAAATAATAAGTTTTATATTTGGCAATAACTAGTTAACCTGAAACGCTAACTCAGGGAAGATGATTTTCAATTTAGAGTTAATCGATTAGTCAATTCAATAAACGGATGAAATACTATTACTTGTGCTTTTTTTTGTTCCTTATAAGCTGTAACGATGCTAGAGTTTTTGAAAATCAGATAGATTTAGGTGGCTATTGGACCCTGTCAGATTCAAAAACATTCGAATTTGACGTTAAAGATTCTACCAAGTCTTATGATATCACGGGTAGTGTCAGAAACCAAAATAAATATATTTATTATAATCTCTATATTAAATATGAATTATATAGGGGTGATAGCTTGTTGATGGCCGATTTAGCCGAGGTAATATTATTTGAACCGAAAACAGGGAAACCTTTAGGGAGGGGTTTAGGCGATACGTTTAATCATGAATTTGAGATCATGAAAGATTATGTATTTGCTGCCCCAGACACTTATCAAATGAAATTATCTCAATTTATGCGGTTAGATACGTTGCAATACTTGGATCGAATTGGTTTGCGCGTTTCTCAGACGACGCCCGATGTAATTCTATAGATAAACCGTTTAATTTTTTGATACAGATCTGTCTTGGAAAGCCATATTTCTCTACTGTGTATTGCTAGATTAGGCCATTTTCTTGTAACTAATAACGCAGGTTCATAAATATGGGTTTGCTTGGATGAAAGGGCATTAAAATATATTTCATCATCGGTTAAAATAATCCCACAAGCTTCGCCATTATTTTTAATGATTATATCAGCAAAAGGAGCAGAAAAAAGGACTTCTAGATCAGGATTAATTTGTTCTATTATTTCTTTAACTTTTATTTTTAAATACCATTGAGGGTCAAAAGTTAAGGTTGTTTTTTGATTAGTTTTCCCGCTTTTGATAGCAGGATTCCTTGCAAATTGCAAATAAGCTTTTAGTACTTGAACTTCAGGATGGTTGGTTACTAGTGCATTCAGTTGATTGGAACCCAAACTACTGACAATATGTAAGTTTTCTTTGGCTCTTGTAATAGCTACATTCAATAGATTGTTGAATTTGGATTTAGGATATTCATAAGTTACATTCAATCCGTTATCGGAATCAGGTCCGAAGACTGTACTGAGAATGATGATATCCCGTTCATCTCCTTGCGAATTTTGTGTGTTTTTTATGAAAAGATACTCATAATCCATATCACCTATTTGTTCTTCAATGAGGGTTTCAATGAGTGCTTGTTGTTTTGAAGTAAACGTAAGAATTCCGATACTTTTTTTCGCAGGATGGCGTATTATTTGATTGACAATTGCGACAGCTTTTTGGGCTTCCTTCAGATTTAAGCCCTTTTCCCAAAGCCCTTTTACGAAGTGGTGTTTAATAGGTCGATCTGTGCTATTGATTGCTTCGAATTCCGGGATAATTTTTAGGGCATTGTTATAAAAATTACTATTGGAAAACTGAATCAGATCAGGGTGTTTGCTTCTGTAATGACCGTTTAAGTAAAAAATGGGTAGATGGATCTTTGCCAAATTGTGAATAGAGTCAGAATCATGCTTGGGTTGCTTGTGTCTAGGGGATTCTTTGCTTTTGAATATATCAACGGGCGCTAATTGGTGTTCATCTCCAATGATTACCAATTGTTTTGCACGATAAATGGCTGGAATACCACTTTCGGCGAAGCATTGGGATGCCTCATCAAAGATGACCAGATCGAAGCACTCAGTCATTGGAAATATAGCTGAAGCGGATTCGGCTGAGGTAATCCAGCAAGGAATCAATTTGAATACTTCTTCCTGATACTCGGCAATGACTTTTCTTAGGGGCCAAATAGATGGCGCTCTGGATAGCTGTGATAAAAGATCATTATAGTCAATACGATTTGATTTGTCAAATGTCAAATCGTTGTAGGTCTTTTCCCGCGATTTGTAGCAAGTGATTTCTTTGCTGCTTTCATATTTCGTGTCAATTGACTCTCTTAGTATTTTGAGATTAGATTCGAACTGGCCGGACGAAATACTTTTTAAAACGGGGTATTTAAATTCGATTTTTTCTATCCAATAGTTAGCTAAGGCATACTGAAAATCGCTTATTCTGCTTTCTAAATCACCTGGAACATCTTTTAGCTGTTCGGCGATTTCTTTTTCGACCTGATTAAATTGATCATAAATGGAATGGAAGTCAACTAAGTTATCAAATTCATCAGTTAACTCTTTGCGTATCTTTTTTTCTGATTGAATTCCTGACAACAATTCGCTTAGCTGCTTAGAAGAGAAATATTTTTTCCAATGATTAAGGTATTCGGGTAATTTATCAAGGATCCGAATGAAATTGTTCAGGACTTCTATTTGGATAGCGCGGTCATTTTTTGTAAAATCGATTAGGGTTCCTAGCCCTGAAAGTTTCTCATACTGCCCATAAGTATTGAGGGCATTGCGCTGATAAAAAAACCAGTTTTGAACAGTTATTTTATTTATAAGCTTTGGATAATTGATTAGCCATTTTTTTTCATTTAGTTTGGATACGTTGTGTTCATAGTTTAATCTATTGTCTATTTTAATACTTAATTCCTTAATATCAGTACGACTTTTTTTGAGTTTATTGGAAATTAATACTCTGTTAATCCACATTTTCTCTTTTGAAAAAAGGCGCCAATTAATCCATTTGAAAAGATTACGTTTTCTTTGCAGGGCTTGTTGTAGGGCTTTTTGGAAGCGACCAAGTTCTTCTGTTTTTAAAGTAGTTTCAATACCCTGACCATCAAAGCAACCCAAGATATTTCTTTCTATTTGAGCAAGCCAATGGTCATTTTGATCAGGGATAGTGGTAAGAATTTTTCTAAAATATTGATAAGTCGTCGCATGATCAATATTTGCTATAAACTTGAGTAATAAATTTCGCTTATTCAGGAAAAAGATAAGTTCCTCGTATTTTGGTGCAGTTCCTAAGAGATGGCTACATTTTTTTTGTAGTTCACTAAATTTTATCCCTGATTCAGAAATAATATGATTCATTTCAATTAGATCATTTCTATCCAATAGGGCAAATGAGGCACCCCAAATCCAAAAATACGTTGCGGATTCATATTTTAGATGGTACGATAAATAGCGTTTCAGAGAAACTTCAAATTTGGAGATATCAGCATATTTGAATTGGCCAAAGGACGATGTTAGGAGTAGCTGTGGATTTCCTTCATTACCTTTTAAATACAATTCTTTTATCGATTTTCCACATTCACTATCATCGAACAATGCAAATTTCAAATCGTCGAGTTCTTCAATGATTTTATCAATTTTTTCATTGGCGAGCTGATTTTTTTTTTCAATTCCTGAAATCTCAACCTCCTTATTTTTTCGTTTATTTTCATCAATCCGATCAATTTGATATTTTAGTTTATCAAAAATATCTTTCCTGTCATTTTTGAAGTCATGGACAATGCCTACAAAATCATTGACTTCTTTGGAAGCCAATCTTTTGTATACAATATCAAGGGCTACTTTTTTTTGACTAACAACCAATACCTTTTTTCCTCTAGCGATATAATCGCAGATAAGATTGGCAATCAATTGTGACTTACCTGAACCGGGAGGTCCTTCAATACAAATAGAATTCCCTTTTTTGATAAAATTTAATGCCTTTTCTTGGTAAGCGTCTATTTCAAAGGGCGTAAATGTGTTTTCTTCTTTTGCGCGGTCGGAAATTTTCCCCCCCGTTTCATCATTGGGATTTAATTTTATCTTTCTGTTGAAATAATCTTTGACATCCCAGCCAGATTCGTTCTGAAGAAGACTTAAATAATCATGAACAACCAGCGGTCTTGATTGTGGAAAAATACCAATTATTGCTTCTGAACTTAATGTCAATACATTGCTTCGTGCTGTTTTTAGAAGTTCATTTTTGGTAATTGGTTTAAAAGGTTGGAGGGTATTGAACTTTGTCACTTTTTCAATGTTATAATCCAATTCATTGTCTTTGAGTAATTTACCCAAAGAAGAAAGAAAACCATCAGTATTGATATCAAAATGGGTGAAGGTTTCGTTTAAAAGTGGTTCAGGAATTTCCTGATCATTGCAGTAACTGTAGGCCAATAAAAATGACTTATTCATGGTAATATTGACCTCAGCTTTTATGTTACAAGTCCACTTACCTTTGATTACTTCTAAATTGATTGAAAAAAAGAGTAGGGGACATTTGAACACCGTACCATCATTGAATTTCCCTTGCACAAAGGGCCATCCAAGATAAAGGTCTTTGGTACCCCGTTCATTGAATATGAATTTCTCTTTACTTACTAGTTGTTTGAGCTGGCTAGATAACTTAATGGATTTGGCATTAAGGGTAGTTGTGTAATTGCAAAGGGGGATTCGCTGAGCTTTTGTCAGAATTTGTTCAATAATATTAAAATCTGATGTTTGTTCTGTGAATTTAAATTGGTGTAAATCTATAAATTGGTTTTGCTCTAGCCGATTACAAAATATTGCATTAATATTTTCCGACAAAGCAGGTATCAATTTTAGATATGCTTGTTTAAGGTGATTCATCTATTAAGCCCGAGGTAGTAAGATACGGTGCAATCTTGTGAAAGAGCGCGTCCGGAATTAATTTAATCATTAAGATTTGGTTAATATTTGTATAGTCACCATGTACTTTCCGGTAGTTAACAATGGATTTTGCTTGGTTCCAATTTAGGTATGGATGCCGGCTAAGGTGAATAATTGAATCTGTATTGAGATTCAACTTTGATAGTTTTGTTTTGTCAATATAAAAATATTTTTCAAACTGCTCAATTGAGATTTCAGGCATGTTGTAGACTTCCTTTATTTGTTCAAGATCATAAAATCCACCCAGCGCTAAGCGATAGTTAGATGTTCTGGCGGCCAATTTCGCCCCAATTCCGGGGACCTTCCTCAATTGCAATGTGTCGGCTGAATTAAGTTCAACCTTAACAATATTATCCTTAATAGTTATTTTATTCTTTTGGGTTGCGGGGTAATTCTTTAATGGGG
>TARA_B110000503_G_scaffold35622_1_pt1 | contig 13589 bp, 15 predicted proteins | sample TARA_B110000503 | Tara Oceans TARA_B110000503 (sample SAMEA4397472) | marine metagenome | biome: Polar Biome; feature: [SRF] surface water layer (ENVO:00010504); material: water (ENVO:00002006), including particulate matter (ENVO:01000060) such as... | depth 5 m | reverse complement strand
CCAGTCTTTCGCGCAGTGCTGTGCGGTTCCTGTTGGGTGTTCCGACCGGCCGGCCACCTGTCTTAAATCCGTGAGCCATCCAAAAAACCCCAAAGTAGATATCCTGATTTTACCATTTATCGTTCGTTGCGATAACCTGACAGTGTGAGGAATTTCATCTTGGTTATGGTTCTAATTTTGAGGGAAATGTCGCCCAGTTTCTGCGATCACTTCCTTAAGTATAAATAGTTTTCTTTATCAGCAAATTCGCTTTTTTTTTAACTCGCCGAGTTGTTCCGGATTGCAGGGCGATTAATAAATTCTGCTAAATAGGTAGAGCCTGTTTAGCGTTTGCTGACAGGTTTTTTTTGTTTAAAGAGCATCAGGAGTGGGACTTGTTCCCCGCCAACCTGCCTACCCAGGCAAGGTGGTTCGAGAATGTGGCCGTAAGGCAACCAATTGGGTTCTCTCATTCCTGTGCTCCAATCTTGAGGAGACAGGACATGAGTATTTCGCGTAGACAATTTTTACTATCAACTGCTGGTGCTGTTGGCGGTTTTATCCTTCCATCTTTCTATCATCGGGCACTCGAGTTCTTAGATCAATTTGGAGAACCCTTGCTGGAAGCCCCTAAACTCATTGTCGATGAATTGATCATTTGCTCTGAAAGAGAAGGTGAGCTAAATCTTGGCGACCCATGGGAGCAACCTCCGGAAATGTCATGGCGCGAATTGCTAACCCGCTATAAACCAGAAACACTGGATAACGTTGAGGACGACTGGGAGATAACTGAATCACAGCTTGATGATCAAGCTGACTGGGATTGGGTCATTTATTTCTGGTGCCGGTCTGACAGCCCCAACGCGCGAGCTTATCGTCTTCTAGACAGCCTCGACCTAGGACCCGTTCTCACCGGACAAAAGGCAGTCGGGGGACTAGTTTTTACAGACGGGCCTTGCCCAGGCAATGATTATCTCGGGGTGGCGGTTGAGGACGAGATTTCAGCTAGTCTCTTGCAAAAGCGATTAAGCGACCTAAACACTGGAATAAAGGTCAAATATATTTAAGGTTATGGAGGGAGTGAAGTTTAGCTAATCCTTCGCAAGCTCCAGAGCGTGATGCGCAATAACGTCAACGCCAATTTCGGTCAGCGATTGAGCCTGGTCGAGCAGCTAGACGACGCCGGAGGTTACTTCTTGCTGCCGCGACTTGCGGGTCAAGCGTTAAACAATGTGGCGCCACGCGGCTTGCAAGACGTGACTGCAACAGGTGTTGGCGCCTCAAGTATCACCAATCCTGCGAACTTAGCTGCTATCCCGTTTATGTCGCCGCGAGTAATGGGCGAAGCTGCAAATGCCGCAGGTGTTGCTGCGAGGAAGATTCAGCCAGCGGTCGATCTCGTGAGTGGGCCGTTAAATTCAGCGCAGCAAGCTTTGGCGCCGTTCAGGTCTGAGATCCAGGGCGCCGCGATGGGTAGCAGGCAGGTCGGTCAGGCTGCTAGAGTAGCCGAAGAGGATCAACTGTCGTGAGAGCAGCGCGCACTGCTTAGCCTATAATCGTCGCTGAAATTGGGCTGGGCGGCACGAGCAGTGCCGGTTCGACCCGACTCTTTTTGGATCTTGCGGAGGCTATTTATTACGACTAGTTTACGCTTTCGAGTCTGTATCCCTTTGTTTCTGGAGCTATCAACGCCTTGTACCGGCACCATGTGGTGTTCGAATTGATGCTCCTCAAGCCGAATATGGTGCTGCCGGGCAAAGGGTGCCGGCGTGCCCCCGCGGCCGAAGTGGCTCAGGCGACGCTCAAGGTGTTACGCCGAACAGTGCCTGCTGCGCTGCCGAGTATTCATTTCTTGTCTGGCGGACAGACGCCTGAAGAAGCCACAGAGAATTTGAATGCGATTAACCAACTAGGTCACAATTCACCCTGGCGGTTGAGCCTATCCTATGGCCGCGCCCTGCAACAACCAGCCCTCAATGCCTGGCTGGGACAGGCGGAAAACCAAATGGCGGCTCAGCAGGCATTGCTGAAGCGCGCGCGGCTTAACCATCGGGCTATGCTGGGTGAGTATCACGGCGGGTTGGAATAATCATGGTGTGGCGTCCGCCCAGTTGGGAGTGCGCCGAGCGCCCACGGTTTAGCCAGGGGCCTCTTCGATATTGATCAGGTGTAAGCCTTTGGCGTAGGCCCTGGGGCTGAGTTTCTGTTCTTGATGGTGCTGCAGGTAACGATCGATATCAGCCAGTGTGATACGTCCTGCTGCCAGATCAATTAGGGCACCCATCATGTAGCGAACCATATATTTGAGGAAACCATCACCCACGACTTTCAAATAAAACAGATTGTCTACCAGCGGTGAAAAATTGCCGCGCTCAATGTCGCAATAGAAAACATTCCTGAAACTGGTGGCAATCCCCTTGTCGCGACTGCTGAAGCTGTAAAAGTCGTGCTGGCCGACGAACAACTGACAAGCGCTTTTGAGTAGGGCGAGCACCTCGGGATCAGCGCAATCAAACGGCAAATTGACGGCAATGTCACTAATGGCAACATTCTCAACCGCGGTCGCGGAAAAGTAATAGTGGTACTCCTTGCTGATCCCGGTTTGAGTGGGTTGATACGCTTTCGTGGATGGCACGCAATCCAGAATGCGAATGTCTGGCGGCAGTGCCGTGTTGAGTCCCAGCAACAGGTGCGCGGGCTTGATCGGTATTGGCAGAATCAGTTTGGCAATTTGGCCTTGCGCGTGAACGCCAGCATCAGTACGACTGGCGCCAGAAATCGTGCAGGGTTGGTGGTCCGCGATTTTTTTCAAGACTTTGAGCAGGGTGCCCTCTACCGTCGGCTTGGCTTCCAAAGAGGTATCTATAGCCTGGGCTTGCCAGCCAAAATAGCGAGTCCCCTTGTAAGCAATCGTGACGCGATAGTAGTGCATGTCTGTGAGCATTCCTGTAAATCGAAGGCAGTTTACTGAGTTTCTAGGGTGAGCTGGGGTAAATCGGGAACAGTTTACTGATTTAAGGCGGCAAGTGTGCCGTGACTTTTCGGGCGCTCGCCACCCACCAGGAATACCTCTATCATCGTGCCTCGCGCCAACCCATCATGGCATTCATCGACATAGCTCTATGCACTTAATAGGGTCGGCAGGCAAAACAGTGATGACAGACTTCGTGCAGCTCGACCCCAATGACGGTGTGGTTGTCAGTATCTCGGATGATCGTAATGAGTTGGTGGCGGCCGAGTGTCGAGTGCTGTCGGGTGTGGATCCCGTTCAGGGTATCGCGGCGGGGGGGAATACCGAGTATATCGGGCGGGCGGCCTATCAGCAGTTTGGCTTGCAGGTGCTTGCCAGTGCCCCGGATCTTCAATCCCTGTGCGAGCAGGCGGCGACCTTGCAAGGGATGGAGGGTTTTCAGGTCCGCGTGATTGCTCAGGCGTCAAGCGGTGAGGAACGCCAAGCTTGGGCGCTGGCGGTAGCAGATGCCATCCAGGCGAAGCCGAACCTGGACCAACCATCCCATCGACTGGTGCTCATCAAGGCGGCGGGGCACCATGTGCTGGGTAAAATCGTCACGCAGCCCGACCGGTCTTACCGCCAACATGACCAAAAGCCGCAGCGCACCTCCGCGTCATTGTCTAGCCGTTTAGCCCGGGCGCTGGTCAACCTGGTGCCGGTAACGGCAAAAACCATTCTGGATCCCTGTTGTGGTAGCGGCGCGCTTGTTCTCGAGGCCCATGCCATTGGCTTGCAGGTGTTCTGCGGTGATATCAACGCCAATATGGTGCAGAAAACCACCGAGAACCTGGCTCATTTTAATTATGCCTGTGGGGTGCAGTTACAAGACGCTCGAGCCTGGCATCAGCCGGTAGATGCCATCGTCACCGATCTACCTTATGGCAAGTACAGCCGGGTTGCCGATGAGGTGGTGCTGGAGATTTTTACGCAGGCTGCGGTTATAGCGCCCATGGGCGTGTTCGTGGCGGGAATGGATCTCTCGGCACAGATGTTGGCGGCTGGCTATGCACAGGTTGAAGTGTTTGCGGTACCGAAAGCTAAGGGTTTTCAGCGCTATGTTCATCGCGGTTCACGCGAGCCGATCGGTGAACCGCGGTGATGTCCTGAGCGAAGTGCGACCCGTTTCGAGGCGGCGCCGTGCCCACCGGAATCGAGCGCCGACCAATGCCGTGGGGCGAATCTGCGGTATCCGTGCTGCGCTACTGGAAAAAGGCCTTGCTCTTCATATAGACTCGCTTCAGAACCGCGTGCGGGATCGGCTAGAATTTATCGCGGATCCGTGTCCAGGCCAACGTTGCCTTGGCAGTCAATGACATCGAGACGCGATTAATCCAAATCATTGTTATCAGCAGGAATACTTTTGACGAATCTTATCGCACCCGGACTGAAACGCATGTCCGTATCGGTTACCCGAAAAATGTCGGCTTCTCTGCCCGGACTGCGTCGTCTGGCGCAAGACAAGGGGCTGAAGATCCATCACCTAGGGGCGGGCTATCCGCACCCTGAAGTCACTGATCCTCGGCATTTTCTTGAGCACGAAGCGGGCTATCTTGAGCATCTCACGCAAGTTGAAGGCTTGAATGACCCGAGCGTGTTGCCTGAAAATCTGCGGGAGGCCTTCTCCTATGGCGATACGCTGGGCCCGCCAAGCACCCGTCAGGTTTTCGCCCGTGTCTATGGTAACGACTGGAATCTTGAGATGAAGCCCGACTGTTTGATACCGACAGTCGGTGCCACCGGCGGCATTAGCTTGGTTTGTTCGGTTTTCGAGAATGCCGGTTTGCCCCTGGCTTACCTTACTGATGCACCGACTTATGCCGGCTTTATGGCGCGCGCAGGCTTGTGTCAGCAGGCTAAAATCTACAGTGTCGAGATGGATGGTGAAGGCCCGATTCCGGCGGTATTTGAGCAGCAGATTGTCGCAGCGCGCGCCGCGGGTCGATTAGTGCCTTTCTATTACACCGTGCCTGACGGGCATAATCCCGCTGGATTTTCGTTCTCGGCGAAGCGTCGCCTAGAGATTCTGGAGATCGCCCGTCGCGAAGGTATTCTGATCCTTGAGGATGCGCCTTATCTGTACATCAATTTTGCCGCCCCGGCGGACCGGCAACAGCCCTTTGTCAGCCTTGACCCGCGGCAGACAGTGCACTTGTTCACGGGTTCGAAGATCGGCTTTCCAGGCCCGCGAGTCGGATACTTGTATTCTGAGGCATCCATCGAGATCGCCAATGGTGAGCAGGCCAGTCTCGCGGAGTTGGCGCTGCTACAAGCCAGCGCTGACATTCTGTTTCCCAATCCGGCGGCCTACCTGGGCTTTGAAGCCTTGTTACACGAGGCTGATTTCAGTGAGCGCACGTCTATGTGGCCAGTCGCTGAAGAAAAGCTTGATGTCTACCGTGAAAATCGCGAGATCATGCTGCAAGGTTTTGAGTCGAGCCTGGGTGCCTATCCGGACCTTTTTCACTGGACCATTCCGATGGCAGGGTTCTTCTCGGTATTCACGTTTCTGTCAGGGACAATCCGCACTGATGATGAATTCATCCGTAAATTGGTCACAGAGTATGGCTTAGTGGTCATTCCTATGTATGATTTTTACCCACCTGACGCCAGGATACGTAATCCCAATGCTGGCCTGGATCAACTGCGAATTTCATTCTGCTTTAGTGAAAGTGCCGGAGAGCAGCGTCGCAAGGATCTGACCGAGGCGGTGTCAACATTCTGTACTGCGGTGAAGCACCTGGCTGGCGTGGACTAACCTCGAGGGTTCAAGGGCATATCCACGGGAAGCTGCGTTTTAGCCACGATCTTGCGTAACACAAAACTGGAATGCACTCCGGCCACACCCTCCAGCTTTGCCAGGCGGCCAAGCAGAAATTGCTCGTAGTGCTGCATGTCGCGGACCACCACTTTGAGTAAAAAGTCTGCTTGTTGGCCGGTCACGATTGAGCACTCGAGTATCTCCGGCAGTATTGTGATGGCCTTTTCAAACGCTTCAAACCGGTCCGGTGTATGCCGGTCCATGGAGATGCCCACATAGGCGGTCAAACCCAATCCCAACGCCTCAGCATTGAGTAGGGTGACGTGGCGATCAATCACGCCGCTGTCTTCCAGGCGCTTGACTCGCCGCAGACAGGGTGTGGCAGATAGTCCAACCTTATCGGCCAGTTCGAGGTTAGTGATGCGGGCATTGAGTTGTAGTTGCTCGAGGATGTTTCGATCAATTCGGTCTAATTCCAGCATATCATGCGATTCAAAAGTATTAAGTTGGCATTATTGACTACTTAAAATCTAAATAGTAGTTATATGAGCGCGTTTAGCTCAAAAATACCGCGTAGTTCGCAATCATTCTCTACGCCAACCTGGTTATAGTGTCTTGCGTCAGATAGCGCTTTCTCGAGTCCATCACAGCGTCAAATGCCCACAAGGCAAGGATTCGAAGTTGACCTCACAAGGGTTGCGGGAGGGGTTACGAGCAGGGTTGCGGGCTGGGTACGGAAAGAGTTTCAGGCAGGTTTAGAAGCAGGCTTTCGATTATCCAGTCAGAAAAAAGCCAGATGTGCACCAACACATCTGGCTTTTTTTGTTCGTGGATTGGCCAGGCCAAACCGATTCGGTTACAGGTGAATATCGCCCGTCAGCGGTGGTGCCACTGGGTCAGTGCGGCTGCGAATGGGATCTCGAATCAACATTCGCCGCACGGTGGGTGGCCAAGTTCCCTGATGGAGTGCTTGAATCTGATCGCTGACCTTGCCATCTGCATGAGTGGTCCGCATATGAAATCGCAGGTAGTCAAGCCAGGTGGGCATCTCAAAGCGTTCGACCCAGATCTCAGGATTCTGCAGATCGCGCAACAGAGTCCATTCGTGCGCACCGTCGCGACGCCGAATGCGCCGCCGTTGGGCAATCAGGGGCATGAACTCCGGAATCGATTCGGCCTTAATATGGTATTCAATACTGATGGCCACCGGCCCGCTGGTCGGTTCGATCTGCAAGGCGATCAAGGGTGCCTGCCAGCGATTCAAGGGGTCCAGATTCAACATCTCTTTACTGGGCAGGGGAATGGGTATCCCCATAGCTGCACCGGCAAGCATGGCCAACGCGGCGATATTCAGAGCGAACTCCAGGGAATTGGCCTCGGTCACGCCGCCCCATAACCAACTGCCGAGCGCCATGCCACCGAACACCGACATCTGATACAACGAGATAGCCCGGCCCACCACCCAGCGTGGGGTCGACATTTGCACGGTGGTGCTGAACATCGACAGGGCAAATACCCAAGCCGCACCGCCGAGTAATAGGCCAATGCCCGTCAGCCAAATACTCGTACTCAACGCCGTAATCGCGGCGCAACCGGCCAAGGCGATAAATGCTAGACGCACTAAAATCTCATTCTCAAACCGCTCTCTGGCAGGTCGCGAGATCATCGCGCCAGCGACTGCACCGACCCCGAAAGCCCCGAGTAAGACCCCAAAAGTCTGGGCGCCGCCCTGGATTAAGTCTCTGGCCACCAGGGGCAACAGCGCCAGTACAACAATGGCCGTCAGGCCAAAAATAAAGCCCCGTAGCATCACCTTGGCAATATTGGGCGACATGGCGATATAACGCATGCCAGTGGTGACCGCAGAGAACAACGGCTCACGGGGTAGGGTCCGTTCAGGCAGGTTTGGCTGCCAGCGCCAGAGCACCACAATCAGGCCGATATAAGTCAGGGTATTAATCACAAAGGCCACCGCAGCACCGGCGATCGCGACGATGACACCCCCGATGGCTGGCGCGATACTGCGGGTGACATTGAAGCCGACACTATTTAACAGCACTGCAGCCGGGACATCCTCGCGAGGCACAATATCGCCCACCGCCGCCTGCGAGGCCGGGTTATTGAAGGCGATGCCGCAGCCGATCAGAAAGGTAAAGCCCAGTAATACCCAGGGCGTAAGGAGATCCAGCCAAGCGAATATAGCGAGGCACGCCGAGGCGCTGATCATAAAAAACTGCGCCAGCAACATGATGCGGCGCCGGTCAAAACCATCGGCAATGGCGCCAGAGATCAGGGAGAAGACCATCACGGGCAGCGTGGTCGAGGCCTGCACCAACGCCACCATGTTGGCGGAATCAGACAGTGAGGTCATCATCCAGCCGGCCCCTACGGCTTGGATCATGCCGCCAAAGTTAGAGAGAATGCTGGCTATCCAAATAGCGCGAAACGTCTTGTTCTGCAGTGGGGCGAGCGATGATGTCGCTGGCAAATTATCCATCCTGGGATTAACGGGCAGTAACCGATTCTAGGGCTAATTGCCCGCAGAGTAAAAATTAGTTGCGGGCGAGTGTCATGGCGGCCCGGTTTTCCTCAGCCCCGTGGAATGCTGCCACCTCTCGACTCAATCCGTTATGCTGGTAGGTTCAAGCCTGAATGTCAGGGTTGCCAGATCGTTGTCTGATTGACGCCGGGGTTTTAAGCCCTCATTGAGTAATTTGTTAGCGATGAACAAAAAAGAGGTAACTGGGAATGTTAGAAGCCACTGAACTGTACCAATTAACGCCATTGCTAAAAGGTATCCTTTGGGTCGAAGTGATTGTTTATTTAGGCTTGGGCTTGTTCGAGGTTTTTGATGATTTTCTGGTTAAACCTAAGTCGTGGATGACGATCTCTGATCGGCCTAACGGCTACCTAGTGTTAGTGGATAAGGTCGGGCATAAGATGCATGCAACCGTGTGCTTTCTGCTCGGGTTCGTCGCCTTGAACGGCATCATTGAAGGCGCTGTGACTCGGTTTGAACTTGAGCTTTGTTTTGTCAGCGTGGCGCTGCTGATGATGACGATCTGGATGACGATGCTGCCCGGTCGGCTCGGGATTTTTGTCGTGACGTTGACCAAACCAGAGTTTTGGATACAGATTTTGATGATGGCCTTCTTTGTCGATCTCATCAGACCATGGATCGTCTTGGTTTGCTTGGGGCTCAATGGTTGGGGCGTGATCGTTTATTTTGCTCAGACCCGCCGGCATTTGTTTCGTCGATTTGAGTATAGCGCCGTCAGAGACGATCTGGTCGAGGTAGGTCTCGAACAGTCAAAGATCGACTCGCTAGACAAAATGGCTGGGTTTAAACAGCTTTGATTGCGATCTTGATTGCGGTCTTGATTGCCGGCTTAATTGCTTGATGCAAACCAAGCATGGCTCATCGCTGGGAAAGAAACTCTGACTGGCACACTGACGCCATCGGTAGTATCTTCCCTGCTTGTCGCGTCGGTGGTGCGAGTCATCGCGGTTCCTCGGCGCCCGAATTTGAGTTTACAGAGTGATATTGATGAATCTACCTGCACCCGAACGTCCAGCTGTCGCCCCTTTACCTACCTGGTACCAACGAGCTCTGGATGTGCCCAGTGAAGCATGCGATGTCATCGTCGATGGCTGCACCATTCACTACGTGACCTGGGGCGAGGTCGGCAAGCCCGGCATCGTGCTACTCCATGGTAGTAACGCCCATCTGGAGTGGTGGCGTATGGTCGCGCCGTTTTTAGCGGATCACTTTCGCGTCGCGGCCATGGATTTCTCCGGTGCCGGTGACAGCGGTTGGCGCGATGCCTATTCCGGTGCCCAGTTTGCACGGGAGGTGATGGGTGTTGCGCGGGCGGCAGAGTTGGGTGATAAACCTTACGTGGTAGGCCACAGCTTCGGTGGTTCAGTGACGCTGGAAACAGGCTATCTGTTCGGCGCACAGTTGGGCGGTATCATCACCCTTGATTTCACCATCGCGTCACCGGCGCAGGCAGACGAGTTTGCAGAGTTTCGACGCCAGCGCCGTGCCGAACCCGTCAGGCCCACGCGAGTCTATGCCGATCGAGCTGCCGCACTGGCACGATTTCGCCTGATGCCAGAGCAAACCTGTCAGTATCCCGGCATCGTCGAACATGTTGGACAAAATGGTATTCGAGCCGTAGAGGGCGGTTGGACCTGGAAGTTTGACCCAGGCATGTTCAAGCATCTGACAATGGAAGCACCGGGCGATCCTGATCGAAAAACCAAACTGCTTAATTTGGCATGTCCAGTCGCATTGATCATGGCTGAACAGAGCCTCGACTACAGCCAAGGCAGCCTGGCCTACACACGAGAACTCACCGATGGCGTGATCCCCATGCTGACCATACCCAATACCAGTCACCATCTGATGTTCGACGAACCCCTAGCCGTGACCACAGCGATCAAAAGCCTGTTATTAGCCTGGCAGTTGAACTAGAGAATTGGGGTCGGGGTAAAATTTACATTTGAGAATTGGGGTCGGGGTAAAAATCGCATAGTGCTTACCGCCCATTAAGGTAACCGCTCAAGGGTAGCATCGCCGTTCGTCCACATTTATTTTCAAGAACTTCGATGAAAATACGGCAGAGACTTCAGTGGTGCTCTTCCTATGCCGAGAAAACACAGGTGCCTACCAGTCGCGATGCCGGCACATATTATTCAGCGAGGCGTTAACCGACAGATCTGCTTTGGTGCTGATGAAGATATGGCTGCATACGCCAACTGGCTCTTTGAAGGATCTTTGAAGTTTGGCGTATCAATACACGCCTGGGTGTTGATGACCAACCACGTCCACCTCTTGCTGACACCGCTTCAGGAACATGCGATTTCGAATTGCATGCAATACCTTGGTCGATACTACGTCAGGTATTTTAACTATCGATACCAGCGCACTGGAACGCTTTTTGAAGACCGCTTCAAGTCGCATCCGGTTCAAACGAACGCCTATTTTCTAGCGTGCTCCCGCTACATCGAACAGAACCCTGTACGCTCAGGTATGGTGCGTCATCCTGCAGAGTACAAATGGTCCAGCTATGCAGCGCAAGCGCTAGGGCGAGACGTGAAGATGTGGACGCCTCACGAGGAGTACGAAACACTAGGCTCGACACAGCGCACGAGACAAGTTGCCTATCAGCAATTGTTTGACCAAGCGTTAGAGAGCGATCTAGTCGCCGAAATAAAGCAGGCTCAGCAAACTGGCTTTGTTTTGGGGACGGTGGAGTTTCGCCAGCAATTCGAGGCGCTTACGGGCTATCCTCAATTTCATAAGAAGCGCGGGCCTAAGCCGCCTGAGTAATTAGTGTGTAGTTGTAAATTTTACCCCGACCCCATTTCGACCCGATTTTCCTACCGATGTGATGATCGAGTACCAGGCGCTGGTGGGTTTTCCGGAGGTCCAGCGAAGCACTGAGCGATTGCCATCCATTGTGTGGCAGGTTCACCAACCACGGTGAGGTTAACGTCTGCAATATTTCTGCCCTGGGTCACGACATGACAAAACTCGGCTGCATCACCGGCTACATAATTGTCAGCCGAGGGCTCGTTGAATTCCCAGAGTTGCCCTGAGGGTGAAGTCAGCTTCACATAGGGTGCCGGGCCCGGTGGTTCTGCTTTCCTGTTTGCGAAGGTCCAGCCATAGGTTCGCACGCCGATGACTGCGATGTTCTTGAGTCGATCACCGTTCTTTCGTTGCTGCTTCTTCAAATCGTAAATATCCTGGCCGTGGGCCCAGGTCTCCATTTGCCGCGCAGTGGTGAACATCATCACACCCATGTCTGGCCCGAACCACGCGAGGCGGCGCTTGGGGTCGCTTGCCCCCAGTAGCTCGCACATCTCCTGAAAGTAAGACCACCAATCGTCGAGTAATTGTTGTCCGGTCTGCGTCGGATTCATTGTGCTACCGAGTGCCTTGCGATCTTTGATCGTTGATTCGAATCCTTCGCGGCCTTTTAAGGACAGCACCGCCATTTTATCGGAGCCGTGTAAATGCTGGACGATTTGATTAATAGTCCAGTTCTTGAAAGGGGTTGGTGTTTCCCAGTCCTGCGCTGTGAGCGTGTCCAGTAACGCCTTGAACTCGATACCTTCGTCCAACAAATCTCGCGCTTGTTGTAGCATTGCGACCTTCCTTTAGCATTTTAAACAATAGCGGATAGTTTACCTATTTCCCTGCTCAGCTCCCTATTAAGTTTGGGTACGGGTAAATGTCCCGAATCAGGCTATTGTAGATTGAATGTAAATTTTACCCCGACCCCAATTCTCCTCTCGGAATGTAAATTTTACCCCGACCCCAATTCTCTGTCTCTGGCGCGCTGGTCGAGGACTTTGCGAATTTTTTGATGTTCTTTTTCGTTGAAGGTAAATTGCAGCAGCAACACGGCGCCGACAAGGTAGCAAGCAGCGGGCATCAGTGCCAATAACGAACGTATGGTCCATTTGGCCACATCGGTTTGTTCCACGTTGGGTTCAAAACCCGCCAATTGCAGAGCGATACCGATAATAAACGCGGTGATAGAGCCAGCGATTTTTCTCACCAGATTCCACACGGCAAGGTAGGCGCCTTCCTTGCGTTCGCCGGTCAGGTATTCATCATAATCGACGATATCAGCCTGGATCGAGGGTGGTAGGACCGCTCCGGCACCGCCGCCAAGACCCGCCATAAAACAGCAGCCATAAACATAAAGATGGTTGTTCTCGCCGGCAAAAATTAAAGCCCCAAACGACACCGCCGACAGCAGCGTTGCACCAACCCAAAGGTTGCGCTTGCCATAAACTCTGGAGAGCCGGATCCACATGGGGGCAAACAGAAACTGGGGCAACTGATACACCACCAGGATGATCACCAAATTCTCCATCTTCACCACATACTCGGCTGCATAGGCCGCGAGGATACCGAGGGTCGCGCCGCCAAAGGTTTCTATGCCGTAGACCATCAGCAGGACTCGCGCATGGGGGTTACGGAATATATCCATAAACGACTTGAATGGACTGGACGGGGCGCGACCCTGATGGGCGACGCGTTCTGGCAGCAGATAAGTAGTCCACAGCACCAGCAAGGCAATAGTGCTGGCGGCCACCAGCGACAGGATAAAGGCGAACTCGCGCTTATCTGCGGCCTGATTCATCAGATGCAGAGAGTATAGGCCCGCAGCGACGCCGAAAATGCCGATCATATGACTGTAGCCAAACAGCCGAGTACGCTCATGGTAGTTCGTGGATAACTCTAGCCCGAGTGCACCATGGGGTACGAAAAAAGCGGTGTTGGCAGTCTCGTACAACAGCAGGCAGCAGGTCATCCAGACCACCAACATAGTGGCATTCAGCGCCATGGGGGGTGACCAGATGCCGACTAGGGCCACCGACATGGGTATGGCGGCCCAGAACATCCAGACCCGGCGCCGACCGAACTTGGATCGGGTACGATCAGAAAAAAAACCAATGAGGGGATCAGTAACGCCGTCCCACAGGCGTGACACAGCGATAATCGTGCCCATAATAGCCGGCGCGATCAGCAGCACATCGGTGGCAAATTTCATCAGATAGACGCCGAACAGCGTCCCCATAATGCCGAATGCCACTCGAGGCGCCGCGAACGCCAGGATAACGCTGTTTTTCAGCTTCTCATCCCCGCTGGCAGGCATAACCCCTGGCGGGTTAGTGGGTAATTCTGAGGACACGGTTAGCCTAATTTCACGGTGAATTTTGCAGAATCAAATCGAGCCTTATGGACTATAAGGTTTGAGTGGCATAAAACAATCCCTAGATTCATAGCTTTGCACCACAGGCACAAAACACGAACGC
>TARA_B110000503_G_scaffold47433_3_pt1 | contig 13611 bp, 9 predicted proteins | sample TARA_B110000503 | Tara Oceans TARA_B110000503 (sample SAMEA4397472) | marine metagenome | biome: Polar Biome; feature: [SRF] surface water layer (ENVO:00010504); material: water (ENVO:00002006), including particulate matter (ENVO:01000060) such as... | depth 5 m | reverse complement strand
CAAAAAATAGAGACATCGCAATACTCATTACTGAAAGTGTTGGGTTGGGCACCAATGAGAAGACGGTAACCGGTATTATTAATTGTATTGCATCAATCGACCCGGCCCGCATGGCAGCGCCTTTCTGCCCGCTATGGTAAACTATGAGCGTTAGATTTCCTGTTTGCCAACTGCTCTAGCAGGGTATCGGGCGGTGTATTAATAACTGCATACCGGCGTTTAGTATGCCTTGATTTGGAACAGGATTAATGAAGTTAGACCGTATTACATTGGTGGGAATGGTCGCAATGACGGCGGTTTCTACCGACCTCTACCTCTCCGGTATACCGTTAATTGTGGCGGAATTTAATGCAACTCAGGCGGATGGCCAGCTCACACTGGGCATCTTTATGATTGGTATCTCGCTAGGTCAACTCATCTATGGGCCACTGTCTGATTATTATGGACGCAAGCCGGTGCTATACGTCGGCCTGATTGCTTATATCGTCGCAAGCCTTGGCTGTGCTATGGCCCTTAGTATTCAGGCGCTGTGGTTTGCGAGACTCTGTCAGGCTCTGGCAGCCGCCGCCGGTCCGGTGCTGGCACGAGCGATTGTGGCAGACCTATACTCCTCCCGCGAAGCGGCTAAAATCATGGCTACGCTGGCCGCTTCGATGGCGTTGATTCCGACTATAGCGCCGGTTTTGGGAAGTTGGATGCTATATTGGTTTGATTGGCGCATACAGTTCGTTGCACTGATGCTGATTGGGTTACTGGTTCTGTTAAGCGCCATCCCACTGCCGGAGTCTCGGCCTCGGATAATTGGCGAGCGCCTAAGTTTTAGCAAAATAAGTCGGCAGTTTGGTCTATCCCTGCGCCACCCGATCTTTATAGGTTACTCGCTAATTGCCGGCGCGCAATTTAGCGCCATGTTTTCTTGGATATCGCTCTGTTCGTTCGTGGTGATAGACCAGTTTAATGTCCGTCCAGAACACTTTGGCTACACCTTCGCGCTGGTTGTCTGCGGTTATTTGCTCGGGGCGCTGGCCAGTTCAAAAATGGTCATTAAAAAGGGTATAGAGACCATGATCGTGATAGGAATAGGCGTTGGTATAGCGGCTGCTTTACTGATGTTGGCCTTGGCGGTTTTCCATATTCACAGCATTGCACTGACGCTACTGTCGGCTTGCGGGATATTTTTCTCAACGGGGATGATAATGTCGAATGCGCAGGTTGCTGCGATTTCTATATTTCCGCAGTCAGCCGGTCAGGCATCTTCGATCTTTGGCTGCATACAAACAGGACTTGCGGCCTTGGTCGGCTCTCTTGCCGGCCAACTGTACGATCAGACGCTGATGCCCGTCGCGATCGCCATGACCGTTATGCTCGCTATATCGACTCTTTGTGTACTTAAAATTCGATCCCTAGAGGGCCATGCACTCAAAATTAATTCAAACCGCCAAAGTACAAGCTAAAGTCATGTGGTTGTTACTCTGAGTGTTACTGTTAATTGTTGTATCGACCAAAAATACACCTCTTTTTTGTTCTCTTTCAGTCAACTTTTAGTTCTCTTAAATGCAAGATTTTTGGTGTCTATTTGCCTTAATATATAGCCGGTTTCATATTCAGTACTAATAACTAAAATACGACTTCACTTTTGGTGAGGCCTTTTACAACGGCCCCAATGCGTGGAATCAAATTCAGGCTTAGGCTCAGCGCGCTTTTTAAATAGTTATAGTCTTATTTAGAGTATTGGTTTAGGCTTAAAATGTACGTTCGGGGTAAACACCGATATTTCATCTAACGGGGAGTAATAGAAAATGCACAAAACGACCATTAGCACACGTAGTAAAATTGCGATTGCCGTAGCGGTGTTCACCACCTTAGGCGCTACCGCTACTGCCTATGCCCAGTCTGCTGGATTAGAAGAAATTATTGTCACAGCGACACGCAAGTCAGAGTCGCTGCAGGAGGTTGGCATGGCTATCACCTCTCTTGGCAATGAAGAAATAGAGCGCATGGGCGCAACCAACCTGCTTGATTTTGCTGTCAGAGTACCCAATTTATCCATGGCTTATGAGGCAGACGGGCGGTTTGATTCAAGTTCACCGTCGATCAGAGGCGTTTTTGGTAAGGACACTACCGGCTTTTACTTTGATGAAACACCCGTCAACGCATCGATGTTGCCTCGGGTGATGGACATAGAGCGTATTGAGGTTTTGCGTGGCCCGCAGGGCTCGCTATGGGGTGCTAAGTCCATGGGCGGCACCATTCGTATGATCACTAAGAAACCGGATTTGCAGTCTAGCGACGCACAGGTGCATACCGTGTTGTCATCGGTGAAGGATGGAGACGAAAACCATAATGTCGATGGCTCCGTTAACATTCCGATAGTCGAAGACGTTTTCGCGGTAAGGATTAATGCTTATGCAGGTTCAAATTCAGGCGTTTTTGATGATAAATATCAAGGCACATGGACCGATTCAAGCGGCGGTGCTAGAACTAATCCAGGACCTGATTTTGGCACGATTGAGAACGTTGATGACGAAGACTACTGGGGCGGACAGATCGCTGCCAAGTGGGTTATCAATGAAAATGCCGTTTTAGACGTACGCTATATGATGCAGGAGGTCGAAGCCGATGGTTTACCCTTTGCCGATATTGATCCAGAAAATACGACGAGAAATCGCTTTTTTAACGCGCCTGAGCCTGGTACCGATGAGTGGAGCATTGCTAGTGCGACCCTAAGTATGGATGTCTCCTCGGGCACCTTAACCTCAACACTCTCTAGCTATCAAAGAGAAACCGACGAAACCGAGGAAGAAGCAAACTTTTTACATTTTCTGTTTGATAACGTGATTGGAATTCCGATTGACCCTCTCTACTCTATATTGAGCACCGTTGAGGACTACGAAAGCACGGTCTTTGAATCTAGATTCAGCAGCGACCTTGACGGCTCAGTTAATTTTACCGTTGGCGTTTTTTATTCTGATAAAACCTGGGATCATGAATATCCAAGATCGGTTCAAACGGGTTTGGCTGCCGCTATCGATGGGTTGACCGGAGCTCCCGGATTGGGTCAGGATTGTGTCGATGGATTTTGCCTAACTGATGACGATCTAATTTTTGTGACAACCACGATGACTGACACAGAGGAGAAAGCCATCTTTGGTGAGGTAACTTGGCAAATCAATGAAACCATGTCCCTAACCACTGGCGGTCGTTGGTACGAAACTAGTATCGACGCGGTCAACACTGCAGATGGCTTTGCCAACAGCGGGCCGTCGAGCTATAACGAGTCGCAAAAAGAGACCGGGTTTAATCCAAAGGTCCTTTTTCAAGCGGCAATCAGTGACGATTTAAATGTCTATTTAAGCGGTGCCAAAGGCTTCAGAACAGGTGGTGTTAATGGCAACTTACCACCCGGGCTCTGTGGCCCTGAACTGACTGAACTCGGGGTAAACCCATCCAATGCAACCACCTATGAATCCGATGACTTGTGGAGTTATGAGCTTGGCTTTAAGTCCAGTCTAGCGGATAACCGCATCACTCTGAACGCTGCGGTGTTCATGGTCGATTGGCAAGATGTACAACAGTTGAACCGTTTGGCCTGTGGCTTCCAGTTCACGCAAAACGCCGGTGAGGCAGAGAGTCGTGGTTTTGAAGTTGAACTCGTCGCGATGCCCACAGAAGGCTTGATGATAAGTGCAGCGGTCGGGTACACGGATGCCACAATTACCAATGCAGGTGGTGTCTCCGGCGTAAAGAACGGCGATAAGGTGCAGGGTGTAGCCGATCTGACTGCTACGCTGAGTGCTCAGTACATATGGCAAGCCTTTGGGCCATGGAACGGTATAGTACGTGCTGATGGCAACTACTACGGCGATAGCTACAGTGGTAATAACGAGTCCTCATCTGCGTCACAGCGACTGCGACCCTCTTGGAATGCGCTTAACCTTCGCGCTGGGATCATCGACGATAACTGGGAGATCATGGCCTTTATCGAAAATGCCACCGACGAGCGAGCCAATTTGGCGGATAGTCGCTCGATTGCTGCAGAAACGCCGGGGCGAGCACGCTTAGTAACCAATCGTCCACGCACCGTCGGCATGGATGTACGCTACAAGTTTTAGATCAACAGAACAATAAAAAAGCCGGCTATGCCGGCTTTTTTATTGCCTGTGATTTATTCCTCCTGATCTAAAAATGCCTGACGGCTCAGCGTCAAGATATAGGCTTGGATACCGTCGACTTGCTCGGCACTTAGATCGCCCGAAAAGTTGGGCATGCCGTTTTCTTCAAGAATCCCATCGAGCACAATGTTTTTAAATACCGCATGCTTTTCCTGGGTCAGGCGACGCAAATCAGGCAGCATCGGCAAGCTTCCATACATACCGTGGCAGGCACCACAGTGCATTACGTAGTTCTGTCGACCCTGCTCAATAGTTTCGTCACTGGCCTGCATTTTAGGAGGCGACGGAAATTCCCCTCGAGCCACAACAGCCGTCGGTAATACGACTTTCTGGCCGTCAAGTTTAAAACTCATGATGCGCCCTGCGTTGCTATAGGCGAGGAGCGCCTCGTTTCCCTTAAGCGTGTTAAAGGCCGGCCCACCCCAGCCTGCCATGATGGCGATATATTGCTCGCCCTCGACGGCATAGGTGATCGGCGGTGCAATCATTCCGGTGCCGACAAAGAGATCCAATAATATTTCACCGGTGTGATCATTTACCGCGTAAAGGTGTCCAAGTGCAGAGCCGTAAATAACCAAGCCACCGGCGGTCGAAAGCACCCCACTGTTCCAGATATTCGGTAACTCTATTTGCCACGCAAGTGTTTGCTTAACGGGGTCCCAGGCTTTTAGATAGCCGGCGGCTTTGGGAATGATTTGATCGCCGATTAAGGCATCGAGATTATCTTCGCCCCATTCAAACCAGCGGTCTCCGGCATCATTATGCACCCAACCCGCGTCCCGGGCCGGTATATACACCAGTCCAGTATTTTTACTATAAGACATGGGATGCCAGTTGTGCCCGCCTGCAGCAGACGGGAACACATATTTTGCCTGCTCACGATAACCCCCAAACTCTGTCAGAACTGGCTTGCCGCTAGTTGTATCGATTGAATCTGCCCAATTGGCAAAGACATATTTTTCTGCGGAAATTAGCTCCCCTGTTTCGCGATCCAACATATAAAAGAAACCATTTTTCGGCGCCTGCATCAGTACCTGACGCAGATCTCCAGCGATTTCTATGTCGGCTAATATCATGTGTTGAGTCGCGGTATAGTCCCACGAGTCCCCCGGCGTTGTTTGATAGTGCCACACCAATTCGCCGCTATCCGGACGCAGCGCCAAGATCGACGCTAAGTACAGATTATCACCGCCCCCTGGACTCCGGATATGTTGGGGCCAGGGCCCACCATTGCCGGTGCCTACATAAACTAGATCTAGCTCGGGATCATAGGCTATGGAGTCCCAAGCGGTGCCTCCTAAACCGGGGAACAAGCTGTTTTTATCCCAAGTCTTTGCGGCTACGCGTAATTCAGGGTGTTCAAAAGGGCCTTCAGCGCTACCTGGCACAGTATAGAAGCGCCAGGCTAAATCGCCGCTGTTGGCATCATAGGCGTTTATATAGCCTCTTACCGCATACTCGGCACCACCATTACCAACAATCACTTTACCTTTAACAATTCTGGGGGCACCCGTAATCGAGTAGGCCTGCTGTCTATCGATAAGCGTATCAACGCGCCACAACAATTCACCCACTTGGGCATCTAGCGCAACCAAATAGCCATCCAACGTACCGAAATAGACCTTGCCTTGCCAAACGGCAACACCTCGATTAACCACGTCGCAACACAGCTTTTTGGCCCAGGATCGTTCGACCTTAGGATCGTATTCCCAGAGAATCTCTCCGGTTATTGCATCCAGCGCCATTACCCTCGACCAGGTGCTTGTTGTGTACATCACCCCATCGACAACAATGGGGGTAGCCTCCAAACCGCGCATCGAGTTGGCTGGGGTTTCCCAGGCTAGGCCAAGACGATCGACGTTGGACTGACTGATTTGATCTAGCGGTGAATACCGTTGCTCACCATAATCACGGCCATGGGATAGCCAATTCTGCGGCTCTGAATCCGCGGCTATAATTCTTTTGGCATCAATATTACCCCAGCCGGCATGACTCCTTTCAGCGGCAATATTAGGGGTCTGGTAGTGCACCTCGCTGCTGCAAGCGGCCAAACCACAAAACAAAATAGCGTATAAACTCAGTTTTGGTTGATCCATTATTTGACCACCTGCAGGGTAAGCAAGCGTTGTTGTGCTAGCTTCTGTGGCGACGCCAACGGTGTTAATAACGACGCGATGGCTTTTGCCGTGGACAGTAACTCGAGGTCTTGGTCCCGCTTTCCGTCCAGTGAGACGGCTATCGGCAAATTATCTTGATTCATACTAACAGGGATAACTACGCCCGGCTGACCAGCCAGAGCGCCAGGGCCAGAATTCTGATCATTGAGATAAATCGATGCGGGCTTGCCGTCGACCAATAACCCCTGTGGATTTTCGGGTTTAGCAGCTGGCGCAACCGTCGCGGTGGCAGGAAATATAATAGCTGAGACATTGTGTTCACTGAAATACTCATGGTAGCGCTGCTGTAATTGCGGTCGCAACACATTCAGCGCGTGCAGATAGTCAGCCTTAGACGTTTTGTGGGCCGCACCCGGCACCACCAAGTCATCCCAGATCGCTTTGACATCCCAACCAAGATTGGCATGCAGCGTTTCGATCTTGGTACCGTCTCCCCATTCAGCGAGAAATTTGGTAACGGCAGGATATGTTTCATAAAATAATATTGCATAGAGTCCTGCATCTGTTAGTTCCCGGACCTGAGGCAGGTCTGCCTCAATCAGTGTTACCCCAGCTTTGCGTAGCCTACTCAAGACAGATTGGAATGCGGCTTGCACCTCAACGCTGCTATCTGCGTAAAACAAACTGTTTGGAACGCCGAGTCGTAAATCAGTAAGTTTTATCTCTGTCACTGTGCCCGGATCATCCGCTAACACTCGGTCGATTAAAATCAAGTCATCGATTGAACGAGCCAAAGGCCCAATAGTATCTAAGCTGGGCGCTATGGGGGCAACTCCAGCATTGTCGTAGCGCTGCATAGACGGCCGAAAACCGTACAGCCCGGTATAAGCGGCGGGGACACGTATCGACGCCGCAGTGTCCGATCCTATAGCAAGCGGCAACATTCGAGCTGAGACAGCGGCCGCGCCACCACCACTGGAGCCCCCGGCAATTCTAGTAGGGTCATATGGATTGAGCTGTTGTCCGTAGTGGGAGTTATACCCATTCGAGCCATAGGCCCACTCCTGAGCGTTATTTTTGCCAAAAATGATGGCATCAGCGGCAAGTAATCGGGTGACTACGGGAGCATTTTTGTCTGGAACAAAACCGGCAAAAGTGCGAGTACCGAAGGTGGTTGGTGTGCCCTGCGTGACGATGAGATCCTTTAAGCTAATCGGGATACCAAATAATGCGCCGAGTTGTTGATTAGAACTGCGTTTTTTATCGGCCTCCTTTGCTGCCGCAATAACAGCTTGATCGTCAAGGTGGATAAAGGCGTTTAGCCCTGGCGTATAACCCTTTGTATGCTGCAACAGTACTCGCATATATCGCTCGACTGATACACGGCCGGAGGACAGAAAAGGCTTTATTTCTGATGCACTCATTTCCAGCAAGCTAGAATCACTTAACATTTTTTCGGTTGGCACTGCTGAGCGATCATCGGTGCCCTGCTCTGTGCAGCCGAACATACTTAAGACACTAATAATTAGGCCGGATATCAATAGAAAATTATGATTCATTTTTCTCTGCATCGGGTTCTTCCTTTCATTTTATTTTTGGTTTAAATCTAAATTGGAGTTAACAGTAATCGAGTCAACGCTTGCTGTCTATGGGATTATTCAGTGCCTTATGTGGCCTTTAATTGCTGTTAGAACCTGATCCGTTGTGACTATTAAGGTTATTAGCCAGGCAATCAGAAGGCACTGATCAATAGCCAGCAAATTGGATATATCTACTGTGGACTGGAGTGATCCCTGAGGAACGAAAAAGGGATACTATGGGTGTTGATAACGCAGAGATTGCCAAGTCTGCCGCGCATAGACATCGAAAAACTCAAATTCTGGTCGTGGCGTTGAAAGATCATTCCCCCCGGACCTCGAAAACTCCACAAACTCTGTAGTAATACGTCCGCGGACCGTTTGCTAGCCACGATCATATTTATCGGTCTGGCAAAAATATTTACAGAAATAGGCGGTAATGCTCCTGATTCGGGTTTTATATCAGCCATTTTGAATTATGTCGGCCTCAAAATATTGGGAGCGATCCCGTCACTCTTATTGGCATAATTAGCGCAACGGCGCCTCGATCTAAGTCAAACCGCGAGTAATGTAAATCGTCCCCAGTCTGCATAAAAACGTTTTTAACGCACATCTTTATCTGCTGGCGATATTCGCCTAACTTGCTCAACTCGTCAGCATCCGCTTACGGCGCACAACTCACCGATTTGCAATAGTTTTCTTCCGAATAGGCTCACGTTCCCACATGATTGTCTGTTGGGCCATATTCAGAGCTAACCAATAATTCATTGTATGCAATCCGGTCCATCTCTCCTTGGAGTGACTTATCTGTCACAGAAAAAATCCACATCGTTATGAATGCTAATGGCATAGTAAATAGTGCAGGATAATTGTAAGGAAACAATGGTGACTCGAATCCCAGTACGGAGACCCAAACCTGAGGCCCGACAACAATTAACCCAATGGAAGAAATTAGTCCGACTATTGCGCCCAATATTGCGCCTCGAGTCGTCGTTCCGGACCAAAATAACGATAAAAACAAAATTGGAAAATTGACGGACGCTGCAACAACTAAGGGCATCGTTGCGAGAAACGCCACATTTTCGTTCTGGAAAAGAATTCCTAAAGCTACCGCAATAACACCAATACTGATGCTGGTCACTCGGGTGAGCTTGAGTTCTTTTACAGGATCTGGATTACCTTTACAAATGATACCCGCGTAAAGATCATGTGATATTGCCGCCGCCCCCGACACGGTCAGCCCTGCAACGACAGCAAGAATCGTCGCGAAAGCCACTGCCGATATAAAACCCATTAATAAATCACCGCCCAGGACATTAGATAGATGAATAGCCGCCATATTTCCGCCACCAATTAGCTGTCCGTCTAAAAACACCGAGGGATTATCGTAGAGAAATAACACGCTGCCAAAGCCTATAATCACCAACAATAGATAAAAATATGCCATAAATAAAGAAGCGTAAAACACTGATTGTTTGGCTTCTTTCATACTGGGCACGGTAAATAGACGCATGAGAATATGGGGCAGACCCAGGAGGCCAAACATCATAGCGACCAAAATGGTTGCTACTTGAATCGGATCTTGAAACAACACGCCAGGGATCAAAATAGCACCACCTTTGGGGTGCACCGCCGACGCACTTTGTAGCAGAACGTCGAGACTAAAGTCCACCTGATACATGACCAAAACCGCAATGATGGTGGCGCCCAGCAGAAGTAAAATAGCTTTAATAATCTGGACCCAGGTTGTTGCGAGCATGCCACCAAACGTCACATAGACAATAACGAGCGTGCTAACAGTCACAATAGCGACTTCATAAGGCAGCCCAAATAACAACTCGATCAATTTACCGGCACCAACCATTTGGGCAATCAAGTACATAATGACGACGGTTATAGTACCGACTATCGTAACAACGCTGATTTTTCTCCGCTCTAATCGTCGTGAAACTACATCAGTAAAGGTATAACTACCTATATTACGGACGCGTTTAGCAAATAAAAATAGCATAATTGGCCAACCAGCAAACGCCCCAATTGCAAAAACTAAACCATCAAAGCCAAACGCAAAGACTAACCCGGTAATCCCCAAAAATGATGCGGCAGACATGAAGTCTCCCGCAATCGCAGTACCGTTTTGCAACCCGGTAAGATTGCCTCCCGCATTGTAAAAATCGCTACTGCTTTGTGTTCGCTTAGACGCCCAAAAACTAACAGCAATTGTCACGACAACAAATAAGACAAACATCACTATCGCGGTTGTGTTCAGCGGTTGTCTTTCTGCTTCACTGGTAACGCTAGGTGCCGCCCATGCAATCTGGAAAGCTAGTAAGGCTTGTAGTATCAACGCGCGATAGAAAAGCTTGTTTATTAAAAGGGCAACTGAAGTGATATTTTTGTAAGATAACGGCATTGAATTGTCTCTCGCTATTTTTCTTTATTGAGGACGATAAAAATATATTCCAGTAACAGGAATACCACTATTAGCCCCAAAAATAATATGAGCCCACCAGAAGTGGCTGAATCACCAACCACTTCCCCTAAAAACTGTCCGTTTTCTGTATAGCAAAGTACAAAGCTACTGTATAAAAGAACCGTAATTGATACAAACAAGAACCTTTGACGAACTTTTGAGCGAATGCTACCCAGTATTTTATCTTCATTTTCCATTGGCGATATTCCTGATGAACAAAAAGCTATTTTTGAACCTATTAACTAGCCTGTGTACTATTATGATAGTACTCCCCATATAGATTTTTACTAGTAGAAAATTCACCTTTACCAATTAATCCAACGACGACTATCCCCGGAGGATTTTTTATCAGGCGTCTATTATTCAGGAAGTCTAAAAAGATGATAACCGTCTACTCATAATCTGGTAGGGAGTATCAAACGTTGAATTTTACAGGTACTAGCGACACGGCCAAATTTTCCCGGGTACCTCTGAACATGGTCTTCAGCCTACCGTATTGACGTTAACTTTATGGAAGTAATACCTTTGTTTAGTTCTGCAGTTAATCAGAGCTTATATTGCATTTCTTGCATTAGAGAGAACTGAATTTTTGACTGAGAGAGAACTGCGTTTTCTGCAGCACAAATACTATGTCTTAGATTGGGTATTAATCTGGCAGGAATGACTGGCGTTTTGTGTTCCGCATGCTGCGCTGGATATTTTGTTGCTGTGCTATCTATCAAAGCGAAATACAATTCACCGTCCAGCTGAAGACTCATCCAAAAATGTGCTCAGCTGGCTATTGAGTTTGTCCAATATACATAGCAATTCTTTATACTCACCTACTTTCAATACATCTAACAATTCAGCATCCCATTGTCGTGCTCGAGGCGATATTTCTGAATAGCACAGGAGACCTTGTTCACTTAACGATATCAGTTTTGCGCGATTATCTTTGCAGTCGACGATTTCGTCCACCCAACCCTTTTTCCGTAAACCACTAATTGCACGGGACACCTTTACCTTATCCATTAAGGAAAGAGTACAAATCATGCTGGAAGTGAGCTTGCCATGCTCTCCTAGCAAAGCGGTAACGCGCCATTCGGGAACACTAATATCAAACTCAGTCTTATAGATTAGTGAAAACGCACTGCTCATGCGCTTAGCCAGGTAATCTAGCCTGTAGGGTAAAAAATTTGCTAAATGGAATGTTTTAGTAAAGTCATGGTTCATAGTTGCAAAAGTAATCTTTTTTCTTCACTTTCACCACTAATAAAGCATTTTTTATAGAAAAACACTGGTTTTTATATTTTATAGGGGTATTATCGACAAATATTAGTTTCCGATGAAACTAAAAGCAAATCAAAACCAGACAATATGGGATCAAGTCATGGCTAAAAAACCCTTTGCATCTTCCGCTGACCTAGGCACCAAAACTGAAACACTCGAGATCTTGGGCGACGGGGTTTATGCACTAACAGCAGAGGGTGATCCCAATGTTGGCGCAATAGAAGCAGAAGACTTCATCATCGCTTTTGAGGCGAGAGCAACACCCAAGGCTGCAAACGATTGGCTTGCCGAGCTCCGTGAGTTGACTCAAAAACCAGTTCGATACTTGGTGTTGTCTCATTACCACGCTGTACGAGTTTTGGGTGCGTCTGCATTTAATGCAGACTCAATCATCGCCCACGAGAATACCAAGGTATTAATTGACGAACGAGGCAAAGAAGATTGGGCGAGCGAATATGGTCGCATGCCTAGGTTGTTCCGTGAGCCAGAAGGGATTCCCGGGCTGACTCATCCGGATATCGTGTTCAATGATAAATTGGAAATCCCCTTAGGCGGCGACCGCGGGAGCCTGATACTTGAACACTGTGGTCGTGGTCACACCGCAGGTGACATCTGCGCCTGGATACCCAAGCAAAAAATACTCTTTGCCGGTGATTTAGTCGAATCCGCTGCGGCGCTTTATACCGGCGATGCATTCCATTTTGAGTGGGCGAGTAAAACCCTGGATAAGGTAAAAGCATACGAGGCTGAGATTTTGATTGGAGGTCGTGGAGCCGTGGCTCGTGGTCGCACTGAGGTAGATGCTGCCATTGAGCAAACACGCGGTTTCCTTACAGGTATGATTGAAAAAGTCGGTGAAGTCCACAAGCGCGGCGGCACCTTAAAAGAAGCCTTTGAGGCGACCCATGAGCACCTGAATCCCAAATTTGGGATGTGGCCTATATTCGAACACTGCCTGCCATTTGATGTGCAAAGGTTGTGGGATGAATTTGATGGCATTGTTTGGCCACGTATCTGGACTGCTGAACGCGATCAGGAAGTTTGGGATCAGCTTCAAGACTAGGTAAGCAAAGGTTGATACTAGAATGGGCAAAGCTTATACCAACCCAATTTATGAGTACGACCGCAGTCCGGATCAATTTTCCGCTGCGCCAACTCATCACCCCGTTATTATTGTTGGGGCCGGACCTGCCGGCCTGAGCGCTGCCATTGACCTTGCTGTTCATGGGATTTCAGCAGTCGTGCTTGATGATAACAATACGGTTAGTGTCGGATCTCGAGCGATCTGCTTTTCCAAGCGATCGCTCGAGATCTGTGACCGATATGGTCCAGCAGACAGAATGCTAAACAAGGGTATCACCTGGAATCTAGGCAAGGTCTATTGGCAAGACGACCTGGTCTATGAGTTCAACTTACTTCCTGAAGAAAACCATAAATTCCCAGCCTTTGTAAACATTCAGCAATACTATTTCGAAGAATATATGGTAGATCGATGCCTTGAGTTACCAAGTATTGATTTGCGCTGGTTGAGCAAGGTATCTAATGTGCGTGCAGAGGATGACAAGACTACCCTAGATGTAACGACAGAAGATGGAACCTATGCACTGAGTTGTGACTATTTGCTGGTTGCGGATGGAGCAAGCAGCCCCATCCGCACTGATCTTGGCCTGCCCTTCAACGGGCAGGTGTTCCAAGATCATTTTTTGATTGCCGATATATTGATGAAAGCAGAGTTCCCCTCTGAACGCCGATTCTGGTTTGACGCCCCCTTCCATCCAAATCAATCAACGCTGTTGCACAAACAAGCCGACAATGTCTGGCGTATAGATTTCCAACTTGGTTGGGACACAGACCTAAAAGAGGAAGCAAAGGCAGAAAATGTTATCCCTCGAGTGAGGGCGATGCTCGGTGATGACATCGAGTTTGAGGTGGAGTGGACTAGCGTATACACCTTCCGCTGTCGCAAAATGGATTCATTTATTCACAAGCACATTCTGTTTATA
>TARA_B110000503_G_scaffold143547_1_pt1 | contig 13612 bp, 9 predicted proteins | sample TARA_B110000503 | Tara Oceans TARA_B110000503 (sample SAMEA4397472) | marine metagenome | biome: Polar Biome; feature: [SRF] surface water layer (ENVO:00010504); material: water (ENVO:00002006), including particulate matter (ENVO:01000060) such as... | depth 5 m | reverse complement strand
ACATTTTTTGCCACTGACGCCGCTGGAAACGTCGCTCAATCGGTAACCGCTCAAGTTACCGTAGTGAGCGAGTTTTTACAGCTCTCCGGAACCAGTGTTACATTGCAAGATTACAATCCTGTCAGTGCAACCATCGTCAAGAATAGTTTTGATGTTGATATTGCGGACGGGGTTTTAGCGGTTGATCTGCGCGCAGTACCCTTAAATTTAACTAATATTAAAAACGCTGTGATGTCACCCGCCAAGGACTCGAGAGAATCACTTCTAATCTTCGGCATCAGCAGCGGCGTCCCAGCCGTTAGTGGAGTTCGGACTGGAACCGTTGATCTCTATGTCACAACGGGTGCTGATGGCCTTAGGGCAGCTGATGAGTCACAATTGTATTGCCAGCTGGCGATCGAGTGGCGCTCTGACGGTTCAGCGGCGACTATTACTGAGGTAGAGCAGAGTGTTTCTCTTAGCATCAACAAAGCAGGGCTAAAGATATCAACTACCATTGGTGAATTCGATATTTTAGGTATAGCTTTTGATGAAGCTACATTGGTCACTTCGTTGGATATAAAACTTATGTCTGGATTAAGTGAAGCCGTAAAAATAGCCCCTGAACTCCTCACATCATTGCTTGTTCCGCGGACATTGCATGTCAGAATTCTCACCACAATCCCTATTACTGACGCCACCTGGGCAGAAGTGTCCGAGATAAACGCTGTTATTAGGTTGGCAGACTAATCATTTCGGCTTGGTCTAGTGATGATTCAGCAGCCGGCGAATAGAGCGCGGCGGCCGCGAGTCATAGGGTAGTAGTCCACCTTATGGTCGAGTGATACCTTTGTGAAAAGTGGATCATCGTCACTGCTACGGCGCAATCCAGAAAGGTGATGTCACCATCCCCACAAATATGTTCACAATACCTTAAAAACTACTCACCTTGGTACAGCTTTTGAGGGAGCCGAGAACGAGTTCTTTCAAATTAAAGCAAACAAACGAATATTTAGCCCTAAGGTGGAGCAGGCACAAGATGAGTGCCCAGCACATCTATGGAGTATAGACGCTAAGCGTGGATTGATCGCCGAAGGTCGTTGGGGAACAATTAAATCCTACCTTAACCGCTTTGTAGCTTATTGCGGGATTTTGGGTCGAAAAGCCCAGAGCAGTGTGACTCGTCTCAACGATCTAAAAAGCAAAAGTCTGCAAGGCTATCACCAGTATCGTTAGCAGAAGAACGCCATAGACGTCACCATCAAAAATGAGTAATCTACTATTGATGTCTTGTGTCAACGGGCACTCGAAAAAGGCATACACAATATCCCTCATTACGATGTCTTCCCCAGCATTAGTCCTAGAGATGCTGATTCACCTCGCGGTAGCACCTACTAAGATGATGCGTAAACACGCGTTACGCTTTCAAGTTATAGTCATTAGATATGCGGCAAAAACTCTCCAGAATTATCGACTTCCCCAAGCGACCCTATAGATCACTATTGAGCCCTGTATGATGTGTGCTGGTGCAATGGTAAAATCTATAGTTTGTGGAGCAACTGAATCAAAGTCCGGTTTAGCTGCAAGTAATTGCCGCCTTTTTCAAGCTCAGCTGGTTGCATAGATAAGATGACGTTGGTTCTAGGCCTCATGCTGCGATACTACTATTATTACAGCCATTATTAGTGGTCTAACAATAAATTATCATCTGATAACATGGCCATTAAACGGAGCCTCAATGAACAATACCCCTAATGCGTCTCTTGCTGCAGAGATCATCAGCACTGATAGAGATCATATTTGGCATCATCTTACACCGCACAATGCGCTGAAAAATACTGATCCTCTGATTATAACTCGGGGGGTCGGTATGCGTGTCACCGACATTAAAGGTAAAGAGTATCTCGATGCCACATCAGGCGGTGTTTGGTCTGTGAATGTCGGCTATGGCCGTGAAAAAATTGCCAATGCAGTGCGTGATCAGCTTGTGGAAATGTGTTATTTCGCTAACAGTGCCGGCAGTATTCCGGGGGCTCAGTTTGCCGAAAAGCTATTGCAAAAAATGCCTGAAATGGCTCCGGGCAATAGTAAAGGTAAAGTTTACTACTCCAATTCCGGCTCGGAAGCCAACGAAAAAGTCTACAAAATGGTTCGTCAGCTAGCCCATATAAATGGTGATGGCCGCCGTCATAAGATTATCTTCCGTGATCGCGACTACCACGGATCAACCATCGGGGCGCTGAGCTCAACCGGTCAAATACAGCGCAAAGAACAATACGGGCCGTTTGCTCCAGGTTTCTCGTCATTTGCGCACTGCTGCTGCTATCGCTGCCCCTTTGGAAAAACTTATGGTAGTTGTAATATCGAATGCGCCAAAGACCTGGAAACCGCTATTTTACGTGAGGGGCCGGATCAAGTTGGCGCCGTTGTACTTGAGCCTGTCACCGCAGGCGGTGGCGTAATTCCCCCGGTGCCCGAGTACTTTCCAATTATTCAGGAGATCTGCAAAAAGTACGACGTCTTGCTGCATCTCGACGAGGTGGTCTGTGGTCTCGGTCGCACTGGAAAATGGTTCGGCTATCAACACTATGGGGTCAAGCCAGACATGGTCACCATGGCCAAAGGCCTCGCCAGCGGCTATGCGGCGATTTCCTGTACCGTAACCACTGACAAGGTGTTTAACCAGTTTGCCGCCGATGATGCCGGTGCGCTAGGCTACTTTAGAGATATTAGTACCTTTGGAGGTTGCACTGGGGGTCCTGCCGCGGGTCTCGCTAATATGGAGATTATCGAAGAGGAAAACCTGCTAGACAATGTCGTGGCGATGGGTGAGCACTTAAAAGATCGACTGTTGGAATTAAAAGATAAATATCCGGTAGTCGGTGATGTTCGCGGTAAAGGATTATTTGTCGGGGCTGAGTTGGTCTCGGATAGAGACAGTAAACAGCCGATGCCCGAGGGCTATGCCATGAAGATTGTTGCTCACTGCATGGCGCAAGGTGTATTGATTGGGCGCACCAATAGAAGCTTCTATGAGTTCAATAACACTCTCTGTTTGAGTCCTGCACTGATCGCAAGGCGTGATGATATTGATAATATTGCCGACGCCATTGATGGCGCGCTGGCCGCCAATCCTCTTTAAACTACGATTTACTAGGGGACGCACTATAAGATGGTCGGCATAACGGCTGTGTTAGGTCAACATAAAAACAAAGTCCATGGCGCAGCTGCCAGTCTGGTTGTGGCATTAGCGGCAAAATTTTTGGGCCTCAATTACGGGGCGCCGACTATGTTGTTTGCGTTGATACTCGGCATGTCGGTTAATTTTCTCTACGACTCGGTAGACTGTGCCGTGGGTATCGATTTTTGCTGCACATCCATTTTGCGCTTTGGTGTTATTTTGCTGGGTTCTAAAATTCTTTTTGCCGATGTGCTCGCGCTTGGCTGGGTCACTGGTGTGGTCATTATCAGCTGTGTGTTTGCGACGATCGGCTTTGGCGGGTGGCTTGCCCGGGTGATGAAAATCGACCCAAAATTTGGCTTTCTGTCTGCCGGTGCAGTGGCGATATGTGGCATCTCAGCAGCCATGACGTTGTCATCAGTGATGCCAAAAAATCGAGATATGGAGCGCTACACACTGCTCACGGTGATTATGGTGGCGGCCTTTGGCTCGATCTCCATGGTTTTTTTCCCAGTCTTAGTCGATTTTTTAAATCTGGATAATCAGCAAGCTGGTATTTTTCTAGGCGGGTCTATCCATGATGTATCCCATGTTGTTGGCGCGAGCTATGCAGTCTCGCAAGAGGTCGGCTATATCGCGATGATTGTAAAAATGCTGCGCGTCGCACTGCTGTTGCCGATCGCTTGGATGTTCTTATTATTTTTTCGGCGCCAGCAGTCAAAAACCCTTGAAATCAGTCAGCCTGCGCTGCCATATTTTCTATTTTTATTTGTGCTCCTGGCGGTGATTAATAACTTGAATTGGATTCCTTCCAATTTGGCTCTAGCGATGGACAAAATCTCGCAAAATTGTTTTTTGGTTGCTATCGCAGCACTAGGTATGAAGACTTCATTTAAGGGACTATTCGATATTGGCTGGCGACCGACAGTCATGGTGATGGCGCAGAGTATTTTTCTTAGTGGACTGGTACTCGCTTGGGTTATGCTGCAAATCTGAATGACAAAATAATTCACAAAAAAAAATTCAAACCAAGGTGTGACAATGACTAAAATAACAATAAAAAAGTCTGGCCTGACACCACAAAAAAACTCATTCCGCTCTTATCTAGGGGCTCTAGTGCTTCTGTGTGTTGCTCCCGTTACTGCTGCGCAGGGCGAGATTGACCAGTTTATAAACGATGCCGTACAGCCGATCACCAGTTTTTTATCTAGCGTAGTTTTTTACACCTTACCGCTGTTCGGTGCGGATATTCCGCTTGTTGTTGTCTGGTTGGTTTGTGCCGCGGTGTTTTTCACACTCTATCTCAACGTTCTCAATGTGCGAGGTTTTGGTCATGCCATTAAGCTGGTTCGCGGCAACGACTCCGACCCCAAAGATCCCGGTGAGGTGAGCCACTTTCAAGCATTGGCAACAGCGGTGTCGGGCACCGTCGGCATTGGTAATATTAGCGGTGTTGCAGTAGCTATCTCGGTCGGCGGTCCCGGTGCTACTTTTTGGATGATCATTGCTGGCCTGCTCGCCATGTCGACTAAATTTATCGAGTGCTCCCTCGGCGTGTTATTACGCCGAGAAAATTCTGATGGCTCGGTCTCTGGTGGACCAATGTATTATCTAGAATATGCCTTTACACGGCATGGCTGGAATAAATCAGGGAGATTTGTTGGTCGTTTTTATGCATTCGGTATCGTCCTCGGCTGTCTCGGCATCGGTAACATGTTTCAGTCTAATCAGGCCTACATACAGTTTATTAATGTCACCGGTGGCAGTGAAGGCAGCTGGTTTTCAGACAAAGCCTGGTTGTTTGGGATTCTGCTCGGCGGTCTAGTGGGCATTGTTGTTTTGGGTGGTATTCAAAGTATCGCTCGGGTGACCAGCAAAGTTGTCCCGTTTATGGCAATTCTCTACTGTATTAGTGCATTGGTGATGCTGGTGATGAATTATGAGGCTATTCCGTATGCTGTCGACGCGATTATTGGGGGAGCTTTTAGTCCCGAAGGCGTTAGTGGTGGCGCTATAGGGGTTATGATTATTGGCTTCCAGCGTGCGGTATTTTCGAATGAGGCTGGTATTGGCTCCGCGTCTATCGCTCACTCTGCTGTGCTGACAAAAGAGCCTATTACCGAAGGCTATGTATCACTTCTCGAGCCATTTATTGATACGGTGGTGATTTCTACTCTCACCGCTCTAGTAATTGTCACCACTTTCTACTATGAGCCAGATTTTAATGAAGGTCTCGGTGGTATTGAGATGACCTCAGCCGCGTTTGCACGTAACATTTCTTGGGCGCCCTATCTGATCGCCGTTGTCGGGATTTTGTTTGCCTTCTCGACGATGATCGCCTGGGCTTACTACGGCCTTAAAGGCTGGACCTATCTGGTGGGTGAAACGGTGTGGGCGAGCAATCTGTTTAAACTGGTCTTTTGTTTATTTGTCGCCTTAGGGTGCAGCATTCAGCTCGATGCGGTGCTAGATTTTTCTGATGCTCTAGTGTTTCTTATTTGCATCCCCAATATCATTGGCCTTTATATGTTGGCGCCCCTGGTGCGTAAAGAGCTGCGTAGTTATAACAAAAAATATATCCAACGTTAGTAACAGAACGATCACTGCCGGTGCAAATCGGTGGGCTCATAGCGGCCATCTTAAACGCACTATACCTAGCTCTGGGGTAGTGCGTGACAATCTACAAAAATCGGTTATATTAGGCACTTAACCGTTGTTGCTCAGGCAATCTGTAGATGTCCCTTGACGCGCTCTTTCATCTCGACCCTAACAGTAAGCATAGTCTGCAAAAGCAAATTATCGAACAGATTGCGCGGGCCATTATTAATCATAATCTGCCCATAAATGTGCCTCTACCCTCCAGTCGCAGCCTGTCCAGCCAGCTTAAAGTTGGGCGTAACACAGTAATACTCGCCTATGAGCGGCTGGTTAGCGAAGGCTATTTAATTTCTCATGAACGCAGTGGTTACTTTGTCAACCCGGACATTTTCAGTGGCTACGCTAAATTGCCGGAGCTATCGGAAGCGGGCCAGTTCCAACCTGAGTGGACTCAGCGCCTAAAACTAACGCCGTCGAGGTTTGCTAATATTGAAAAACCGGGAGACTGGCAGCGCTATCAATACCCCTTTATCTGCGGCCAAATTAGCAGCGACTTGTTCCCATTAAATAACTGGCGAGAGTGCTGTCGCGATGCTGTCAGTGTGCAGGCTATTAATGAGTGGTCGGTCGATCAGTTCGACCACGATGACCCATTGCTCATCGAGCAGATTCAAAAGCGATTGTTGCCGCGACGCGGCGTCTGGGCCTCCGAAGATGAAATTTTAATTACCGTTGGAGCGCAACATGCGCTGTATTTAATTGCTCAGTTGTTACTCGATAAGGACAGTACTATAGGTTTGGAAAATCCGGGATATGTAGATGTGCGTAATATCGTCGCGCTCGGCAAGAGTACGATCAAACCGCTACCGGTCGATGCCAATGGTCTTATTATCGATGAGGCTATCGACGATTGTGACTGCATCTATGTGACTCCAAGCCATCAGTCACCGACCACGGTTACTATGTCGTTGACCAATCGTCATGCGCTGCTAGAGCGGGCTGCTAGTTCAGATATTATACTTATTGAAGACGATTATGAGAGTGAATCGAACTACCATTCTGACCCTCTTCCGGCGTTAAAAAGCCTCGACAAAAATAACCGCGTACTCTACATAGGCAGTTTATCTAAAACTATCTCTGCTGGATTGCGAATGGGTTACGTTGTTGGGCCGCCTAAGGTAATTGCAGAATTGCGCTGCCTTCGTCGCCTGATGTTGAGGCATCCCGCCGCCAACAATCAGCGCTCAATGGCACTGTTTTTGTCCCGCGGCTATTACGAATCGCTGGTGAAAAATGTTCATAGGACCTTCAAGGCCAGATATGAAATTATGGCTGCAGAGCTCACTAATATGATGCCGATGACCATCGCTACCAGTGGTTTTGGTGGTTCATCATTTTGGGTTGAAGGGCCGCACACACTCGACGCGCGCGTGCTGGCTGAGGAGGCAAGGAAGCACAGTATTATTATAGAGCCAGGCGATCTGTATTTCTTTGGCTCGAATCCCCCTAGACACTTTTTTCGTCTAGGTTTTTCGGCTATCCCGAACGATCGTATCACTCCTGGGTTAAAGCTGTTAGCGGCTCTAATTGATCGGCTATCTTAGGTTGGAACAAAAGGTTGGTATAATCTGGTTCTACCCTTTTGCCTCTCAGTTGCATAAGCTGCGAGAATGGCAGATCTGAGGCAATGGTTGGTCTGAAATTATTGATTAGCGTAGTGAATACAGGACAATGTTATGGCACGTATGACACCCAGCGAAGCGTTCGTTGAAACACTGGTCGCCAATGGCGTCACCAAAATTTTTGGTATTATGGGCTCAGCCTTTATGGATGCCATGGATATTTTTGCGCCAGCGGGTATTGAACTGGTGCCAGTCGTGCATGAGCAGGGCGCTGCTCATATGGCTGACGGCTATGCCCGCGCCTCCGGTGAACACGGTGTTGTGATTGGTCAGAATGGTCCCGGGATCTCAAATTGTGTTACCGGTATCGCCGCAGCTTTTTGGGCCCACTCCCCAGTGGTAATGATCACGCCAGAAGCTGGCACCATGAGTATCGGGCTGGGCGGTTTTCAGGAAGCGCACCAGCTGCCAATGTTCCAAGAATTCACCAAATACCAAGGCCATGTTACTAATCCAAAGCGCATCGCTGAATTTACGGCCCGCTGTTTTGATCGCGCAATGTCTGAGATTGGCCCCACCCAACTCAATATACCAAGAGATTTTTTTTACGGCGATATCGACATTGAAATTCCACGCCCGCAGCGAGTGGATCGTGGTCCCGGCGGTGACAAAAGCCTTAGTGAAGCTGTGGCATTATTGGCCACCGCTAAGTTTCCGGTGATGGTTTCTGGTGGTGGTGTGATTATGGCTGATGGTATGGATGAGTGCATCGCTCTCGCCGAATTACTGGGAGCACCGGTTGTCAATAGCTATCAGCACAACGATTCCTTCCCTGCCAGTCATCCACTTTGGTGTGGGCCATTGGGCTATCAGGGCTCTAAGGCCGGTATGACGCTTATATCCAGAGCCGATGTGGTACTAGTGGTCGGATCACGATTAGGGCCTTTCGGAACCTTGCCGCAATATGGCATGGAGTACTGGCCAGAAAACGCAAAAATTATTCAGATTGACGCCGATCATAAGATGCTCGGCTTAGTTAAAAAAATATCGGTAGGCATCTGTGGTGACGCCAAAGCGGCCTCTATTGCACTGATCGAGCGGCTGTCAAAAATTGATCTTGATTGTCAGGCTAATAAACAAGAGCGCGCGACAGAAATAGCTTTTCAAAAAGAAACCTGGGAAAAGGAGCTGGACGAGTGGACTCACGAGCGTGACGGCTACAGTCTTGATATGATTGCCGAGGCTGCCGGTGAAGATGGCGAGTGGCTGCATCCGCGTCAAGTGTTGCGCGAACTCGAAAAAGCTATGCCGGCAGACGTTATGGTCTCGACCGATATCGGTAATATCAACTCTGTAGCGCACAGCTACTTGCGTTTTGAAAAGCCGCGTAGTTTCTTTGCACCCATGAGCTTTGGTAACTGCGGTTACGCGCTACCAACCATTATTGGTGCCAAGGCCGCCGCCCCTCATCGTCCGGCGATTGCCTATGCTGGTGACGGCGCCTGGGGTATGAGTATGGGAGAGTTAATGACCTCCGTGCGACATGATATTCCGGTCACCGCGGTGGTATTTCACAATCGTGACTGGGGTGCCGAGAAAAAGAATCAGGTTGAGTTTTATGGCCGTCGCTTTGTCGGTGCAGAATTAGTCAGCGAAAGCTGGGCAGGTATTGCTCAGGCCATGGGGGCAGAAGGCATTGTTGTCGATTCGCTCGACAAAGTCGGTCCGGCACTAAAGAAAGCTGTGGCAATGCAAATGGATGAAGGTAAAACCACTGTTATCGAGATCATGTGTACCCGTGAACTGGGTGACCCATTCCGTCGTGATGCACTGTCCAAGCCAGTTCGTTATCTCGAAAAATACAAAGACTACGTTTAAGCTAATGCTGAGTATTCTGGAGCTCGGTTGTGCCGGACTGTCTCAATGAAACGAGAAATTCTGGTGATCAACTGCGGCTCTTCGAGTATTAAGTTCAGTCTTTTTAATTATCTAGATGACCTCTTTACCCTGGCTCTGCATGGCCAGATCGATGCTCTCGGTCTGAATGCCCAGCTCACCTTCAAAGACCCCGCCCAATCCTCTATTAGTAGGGTCGACATTGCACCCAGTTCAGATCATGCTGCGGCATTGCAGGCTTTTCTGCATTGGCTTGAACCTCGTTTAGATGTGGAAGCACAGTTGATAGTCGGTCACCGTGTAGTTCATGGGGGTAGTCATTATCATCGGCCCACCCTGGTCAACGAGACGGTGCTCGATAAGCTAAAAGACATTATTCCTCTTGCTCCGCTGCATCTGCCACACAATATTCTCGCCATTGAGAGACTGGCTCAGCTGCGGCCGGATCTTACTCAAGTTGCGTGCTTTGACACAGCCTTCCACAGTACTCAAGGCAGAATCACACAGCAGTTCGCTATTCCAGACGAATATTATGATCAAGGGCTGCGCAGCTATGGTTTCCACGGTCTGTCTTACGACTATATCGCTACGCACATCAAGAGAATCGATCCACAGTTGGCTGCCGGCAAGCTAGTGGTCGCTCACCTCGGCAATGGCGCAAGTCTCTGCGCCATCGAAAATGGACGCAGTGTTGACTGCACCATGAGCTTTAGCACTCTCGACGGGCTGGTCATGGGAACCCGCAGCGGTGCGCTTGATCCTGGGGTTATCCTCTATCTGCTGCAAGAGAAAAATATGAGTCCCGCCGAAGTCAGCGACCTACTCTACACCAAATCTGGGTTGCTCGGGCTATCCAACCAAAGCAGTGATATGCGCACCTTACTTGACAGTGACACCCCCGAGGCAGCGCGGGCTATCGCCATTTATCTCCGCAGACTAGGTCGTGAAATCGCCGCCATGGTCAGCGCTATGCAAGGTATTAATGGGCTTATATTTACCGGCGGTGTGGGCGAGAACTCGGCGTCCATTCGGCAACGAGTCTGCCATCAATTGGGCTGGCTGGGAGTCACTATCGATATTGAAGCCAACTCGGCTGACAAGGAGTTGATTTCATTATCAACTAGTGCAGTTAAGCTGTACGTATTGAAGACTAATGAAGAGCAGGTGATTGCGCAAAACTGCGTCACCCTGGTGATTTAAAACCCTTTGATAGATCATCGCCGAACTAAAGCTCTGTTCTCTTATTAGGTACACAATCGATAGACAGGGTAAGCGCCAATAGTTATCGGATAAATTTACTATTAATCGCCCGCAAGCAGGTTCCACCTGGGGTGTTTTGATTCGCCCAGCAGACAGTGGTCATTTTATGGGGGCCGAAAACAACCCGGAACTATTAATCTTGTTGCGCAACTCAAATCGCCCTCAATTTCCGACACACAGTTTATTAATTGATATCTTTGGCGTGACTCTGGCTGATGCGAGACTGATTCTAATGTTACTCGATGGCTTAAGCTTGACCGCTGTAGCGGAAGCCCTTGGCATGTCACGCAATACGGCGCGCACAAAATTACGTTCGGTTTTTTTGAAGACCAACCTCAACAGCCAGACACAGTTGGTGAGGTTAGTTGCAGATGACTTAAGTGACCACTGGCTATAAAGCGATTTCACAGCCACTACATCAATTCATATAGCCCTAGCAGGCCGGTCGAGCAAGCCCGTAATATGAGGCATGGAAATAAGATACAGACTAATTATGAACCTGAAAAACGCTAAATCCGCGAGAACGGGTAGGTTCAGCACCATATGCTTTACCCTGTTGCGTCTAAAATACTTGCGTATAAATCCATTTTCCCCACCTTAAACACGCCATCTGTTGCATCCGCAGAAGCGCTGGTGATAAAAGTGGCTCCGCCTGCTGGGCTCGAACCAGCGACCCAATGATTAACAGTCATTTGCTCTACCAACTGAGCTAAGGCGGAATCGCGTCTTTCGTGATAAGGCGGGCATTCTAGGCGGCCTAGTGGGTGGAGTCAACAGTTTCTGGAAGCATAATTGCACTGGTCGGTGGTTGTTTGAACATGCGCCTTTGCGCTGAGTATAAAGACTCAACGATGATTCGCTGAAATAATTACTCGGAGGCTGTTTTTAGGTCTACTTTTAAACTTTACAGGCCCTTTAAAATCCCAGTCTCTGTATAATCCGTAAGACTAGCAGTACCCATGCTCTTGTTTTTTTTAAGGACCTGAATGTGACATTGGTTAACTATACTAAGCAAAAATGTGGCACGCAGAAAGTCGTTTTAGTGTTTCTTGTTGCGTTGGGTGCTACGGCATTCCCAGGGTTTACGGAAGAGACGGAGCAGGGTAGTGCGAGCGCGCTCAATCCCGTTATTATGGGGCAATTTCACCCACTGTTTGAGGCGATTACTGCTGAACTGGGTGCTAACAAGACGGGCTATCTGACTGACCCAGCGGCCTATTACGCCTTAGTTGACCGCTATCTAAGACCGCGCTGGGACACTGCATCAACCGCCAGTGCGTTGGTAGGTCGGAATTACTTTGAATCCCTCAGCACAACCGAACAGTTGGCCCTGACCGCTGCCGTCTATAGCACCCTCGTGCGCTATGCCTTTGAGGGTCTGAAGCACTATTCAGGGCAGCGATTTGATATTGCCGATATTGTGGTAAGCGACGGAGCGGCAATGGGTTGGGTGAAGGTGCTGATGGAATCGCCCATTATTCCTAATATTAACCTCGATGTTCTCATCAAACAGGGTGATAAAGACGACTGGAAGGCGGTAGATATTCGATTTAAGGGCATTACCTATGTCTCCATTAAGAAGAATTCGTTTCGAGAAATCATTGCTGAAAGTGGCTTACAGGCGCTAATTGGCGACTTGCAGGGTAAGAATGCGGCCTATTTTAAGGTGATCTGCGCGGAGACTAAAACGGTCGATCTACCACCCTGCAATTTGAGGACGGAATAACCATGTCAACTATTTTACCGATGCCACCCCTTCAGGTCGTCAGCGACTATGAGCCGGCAGGCGACCAACCAGCAGCGATCAAAACTTTGGTAGAAGGTTTGAGAAATGGTCTGTCCGCGCAGACTTTGCTGGGCGTTACAGGCTCCGGTAAGACATTCACCATGGCTAAAGTCATGGAAGCCGTTCAGCGGCCAACCATTGTTATGGCCCACAATAAAACCCTCGCAGCCCAGCTCTATGGCGAATTTAAGAGTTTTTTCCCAAACAACGCCGTTGAATACTTTGTCTCCTACTACGATTACTATCAGCCGGAAGCCTACGTACCATCTTCCGACACCTTTATTGAGAAAGATGCGGCCGTCAACTCACATATTGAACAGATGCGGCTCTCTGCGACCAAAGCGCTTATGGAGCGGCGCGATGTTATTGTGGTCGCCACTGTGTCATCGATCTACGGCCTCGGTGACCCAGAGTCATACTTGAAGATGGTGCTGCATCTCTCAAGGGGCGAAAAGATTGATCAGCGCGATATCCTCAGACGTCTCGCCGAGCTGCAGTACAAGCGCAACGACATCGATTTTGATCGCTCCTCTTACCGTGTGCGCGGCGACGTGATCGATGTCTATCCTGCAGACTCCGATTACGAGGCGCTGCGCATCGAGCTGTTCGATGATGAAGTTGAAAATCTCACCCTTTTTGATCCTCTCACTGGAGAAGTGTTGCGCAAAGTGCCGCGCTTTACAGTGTTCCCAAAATCCCACTACGTCACGCCGCGCCATATGGTGCTTGAGGCTGCCGATAAGATTAAAGTCGAGCTGGATGGGCGCCTAGAGCAGTTGCGCTCGGCGGACAAGCTGGTGGAAGCTCAGCGTCTCGGCGAGCGAGTGCGCTACGATATCGAGATGATGCGCGAGCTGGGCTATTGCAACGGCATCGAAAACTACTCGCGCTATCTCTCTGGCCGCCCGCCGGGCGAGCCGCCGCCCACGCTGTTTGATTACTTGCCGGATGACGCGCTGCTGCTTATTGACGAATCCCACGTTACCGTGCCGCAAATTGGCGCGATGTACAAAGGCGACCGCTCGCGCAAGGAAACGTTGGTGGAGTACGGCTTCCGATTGCCCTCAGCCCTTGATAACCGCCCGTTGCGCTTTGATGAATGGGAAGGGTTGGCACCGCAAATGATTTTTGTGTCAGCGACACCCAGCCGCTACGAAGCCGCCAATGCTGGCCAGATTGCCGAGCAGGTTGTGCGCCCAACAGGACTGCTCGACCCTATTATTGAAATGCGCCCAGCCCTCACCCAGGTCGATGACGTGCTATCTGAAATCAGTCGCTGTGTCGCACTGA
>TARA_B110000503_G_scaffold107690_1_pt1 | contig 13614 bp, 13 predicted proteins | sample TARA_B110000503 | Tara Oceans TARA_B110000503 (sample SAMEA4397472) | marine metagenome | biome: Polar Biome; feature: [SRF] surface water layer (ENVO:00010504); material: water (ENVO:00002006), including particulate matter (ENVO:01000060) such as... | depth 5 m | reverse complement strand
GAGGTTTCTAATAAATCGCTGTTGGCCAAACCGTGTTGCATAGCAAAGGTTGCGCGTAGGCCTGCGGTATTTTGGTCTACTTCGTTAAAGCCGCGGCTAGCCACTACTCGTTGTACTAGGCTGGTGAGTTGTTCTGCGCTTACGTGTGTGTTGTCGCTCATTATGAATCCTTTGTGTTGTTATTATTTGTTTTATTTATTTAAGCCGCGTGGCATTGAGTACTACTATTAGTGAACTCATGGACATGCCAATGGCAGCACCCCAAGGGGGAATCATACCTGCTGCAGCTAAGGGTAGTGCGATTAAGTTATACAGCAGTGCCCAAGTTAAGTTTTGCTGCATGATGGTATGGGTTTGTTGGGCTTTACGCAATAACACTTGGATCAAGTTTAAGTCATCTCTAAGTAATAGTGCAGGTGCGCTAGATTTACTTAAGTCTGTGCCAGAGGCCATAGCTAAAGCGGCATCGGCCGCTGCCATTACAGGGGCGTCATTGATGCCATCGCCCACCATCATTACTATTTTTCCTTGTTGCTGCAGTTGTTTGATGTAATTGAGTTTCTGTTGAGGGTTTTGGCCACCTTGCCAGTGATCGAAGGCGTAATCATGGGCCAACTGGGCGACATTGGTTTTATGATCGCCAGACAGCATGTGTAATTCAAAATGAGCGTTTTTGAGTTGATTTATGGTGACTTGCAAGCTTTTGCGTGGTGCATCGCTGAGCTTGAACCAAGCTAAAGCTTGAGTTTGGTCGGCTAGCAATAACCAAAGGCCGTGTTCTTTTGGTAGCGCAGGCTCAACAAAGGACGTTTCTTCACATGCAAACGCTACCTGACCTAAACGTAGGTTTAAGCCGTTGTAGGTGCCACTTACACCTAAGCTTGGGTGGTTGGTGTAGTTAGTAAGCTGCACCTTAGTGGGATGTGTTTCATGAGCCGGATTTGGAGAAAGAGCTTGAGAAAATGCCCGTGCAATAGGGTGTTCAGATTGGCTCTCTAAAGCGCAGGCTAGTTGTAAGCATAAGGCTTGATCCATATCGCCTAAAACAATAGTTTTCTCTAAGGCCATGGATCCAGTAGTGAGCGTGCCTGTTTTATCAAATACGATGGTGTCTACTTTTGCTACTTGTTCTAGGGCATCCTCGCGGGTCATTAGTATGCCTTGTTTGCGCAGGCTAGCTGTGGCCACAGCTGTGGCTGTGGGGGCCGCTAAAGACAGGGCGCAAGGGCAAGTGATAACAAGTACCGATAAGGTTACCCAGAAGGCTTTGTCGGCATCTATAAAATACCAAATGCCATACACACTGGCAGAAACTAATAACACGATAAACACAAAGTAGTGGGCTACAGTGTCAGCTCTTTGAGACAGTTTTGGTCGAAAGCTATGGGCCTGCTGTACTAAGCTTAAAATTTGTTGCAGGCGATTATTGCTGTTGGGCTGTGTGACTACTATATCAATACTACTGGCTACGTTAATGGTGCCAGCAGTTACGCTGTCTCCTAGCTGTTTAGTCACAGGCATAAACTCGCCACTTAAAGCGGCTTCGTTAATGCTGGTACTGCCTCTTATAATGGTGCCATCTGCAGGTAGTGTAGCGCCGGGTAACACTCGTACATGGTCTCCACACACAAGTTTTGATACAGCTACTTGAGTGGATTCATTGGTGTCTAAAGCCGTTAGCTGGGTACACATAGGCGGTAGCAATTGATGTAGCTCGTTGCCCGAGTGCCCTGCATGGTAGCGTGCTTGGGCTTCAACAAAGCGGCCAAACAAAAGCAAAAAAGTAAACATGCATACAGAATCAAAATACACATCGCCGCTGCTTGTCACTGTGGCCCACACACTGGCAGCATAAGCACTACCTATAGCAATGGACACGGGCACGTCCATAACCAAGTGGCGGTTTTTTAAGGCTCGGTATGCGGCTTTAAAGAAAGGCCGTGCAGCGTAGAATACCACTGGCGTGGTGAGTGCTAGGGCTAACCAGCGAAAGAATAAAACATGCTGATCAGACATGTCTTGGGATTGCCCAGCATAAAGCCCAAAAGACAACATCATTACTTGCATGGTGGCTAGGCCAGCCACGCCTAAACGCATAATGGTTTGGCGTTTGTCTTGGGCTTTTTGTACGGCCACCACAGACGCTTGGTATGGGCTAGGCTGATAGCCTACGGCGGCGATTGCAGCCATTATTTGGCTTAGTTTTACCTGCTTGGGTTGCCACTGAACGTAGGCGCGTTGGGTGGTGAGGTTAACGTTAAAATGTATTACGCCACTAAGTTTGCGCACCTGTTGATGTAATAACCATAGGCATGCTGCGCAGGTTAACCCATCAATCACTAAGTCGGCTTCTTTGTAAGACATTTTTGCGTTGGTATTGGACTGCCTTACGAATACATTTTGTACATCGTCATCGTCATAGGCTTCCCATTGCGCGTGTGGGCTGGTTGTTTCCGGCTGACCTAACTGACCCAATTGAATGGGAATGCTATTTTGTAATAAAGGAGATGATGCTCGAGACAAGTCTCGGTGGCGGTAGTAATCCCCCAAACCTTGGTCGATGATGGTTTGGGCTACGCTTTGACAGCCAATGCAACACATAGGCCTTGGGATATCATGCAGCATACAGCTATATTGCGTTGCTACAGATACCTCTTGGCCACAATGAAAACAGTTTTTTTGGCTCACAGTAATCGCTGTCTTATTTAGCGGTTATGGTAATGTTGCTGGGCCATGGCGTGTTAACTTCTTGGCGTATACGCCAGGTATTATCCGAGCCTGTAAGGTGCAAGTAACGCTTGCCATTGATGGTTTTATTAAGTGAACCATAGTAAGAGCCATCTGGGCGCTTAGCCATCATTATAGGCTGATCTAACGAAGCCATAGTAGGGTGAACAACGTCTAATAACAGTGTTTGGCTATCAAGAGCAGGTGTTGAGGTGACTACTAAGCGCAGATCGCCGGTGAGTTCATCTAGGCTTATCTGCGCAATTAGGCCCATAACTGCGGCCTTATCTAATCTAGAGGAATCTAGGTTGAAATGTTTGGCAGTTTTTGCGTAATCGCCTTTCACCATGCCGTCAAAGGTAACTACAGACAAGTAAGCGTAGCTAGTACCGTAAAAAAATACGGCAATTAAAGGTGCCAAAATAAACCACAACCAAGGTTGTTTGTACCATGGGCCAATATCGTGGGTTTGCGCCGTGTTGTTAGGTGTTAAGGGCATGATAAGTCTCAATTAAAAAAGTTGATCGGTTGGAGCAATAAAACGTGATTCTTGAGTCACCTCTAAATCACCATAATCACTGGAGCTTACCGAAAAAGTAATTAAGGTGTTAGGGGATATAATGTTATTTACGTGCATACGAATTCGTATCATCGCCTCGCCTGTGGCATTGGCCTCTAGGTTGAGTTGTTGTGGGCCTAAGTAGGTGTAATATTCTACGTCGGGTAATCGAATAGACACAGTGATGTTTTTTTGGCCTTTGTTAGACACTTTGATGTGATAAGTATTTTCGATAACCCCCGCACCAAGATCGTTATACAGGGTTTGGCGGTCTCTAATAAGGTCCACTTCTAACGGTTGGCGGTTAAATAGCTGCAACGCTAATAACCCTGCAATTGCGCACACGGCTATGGCATAACCAATAAGGCGTGGGCTCACTAATTTGTATTCATTGCCTTTAATGACGTTTTCTGTGGCATAACGGATAAGGCCTGTGGGCTTGTCAATGCGAACCATCACTTCGTTACACGCATCCACGCAAGCTGCACAAGAAATACATTCGTATTGTAATCCGTCACGAATATCGATGCCTACAGGACATACCGCTACGCAGATACCGCAGTCTATACAATCACCTAGTGGTTCCCCAGTTTGCTCGTCAACGACTACTTTATTACGAGAGCCTTTGCCGCGAGGTTCACCACGGCTTTCATCATAGGTTACGATTAATGTATTAGTGTCAAACATAACAGCTTGGAAGCGTGCATAAGGGCACATGTAAATACACACCTGCTCTCTCATCCAGCCGGCGTTAACGTAGGTGGCTATTAAGAAGAAGCCTAGCCACCAAGCTTCCCATACTCCTAAATCAAAGTTGTAAATTAGCGAGGAAAGCTCTCGTATAGGGGTAAAGTAGCCTACAAATGATAACGCTGTGGCTGCAGAAATAATTAACCACAAAAAGTGTTTAAGGGCTCTTTTACGCAACTTGGTGAAGCTCATAGGCTCCGAATCTAGTTTAACCCGGGCGTTGCGATCTCCTTCGGCAAATCGTTCGGCTCGCATGAATACATAGGTGAATACGGTTTGAGGGCAGGTATAGCCACACCAAACACGACCTGCAAATACGGTCACAAAAAACAGTAAAAAAGCCGATAGAATTAATAAGCCACTGAGTAAGGCAAAATCTTGGGGCCAAAAAGTAACACCAAATACATGAAATTGACGCTGCGGTAAATCAAACCAAATGGCTTGCCGACCACCCCATGTAATAAATGGTGTTAAAAAATAGGCAAGTAATAAAGGCCAAGCAGAAAGAACACGCAAGCTACGGTAAAAGCCCTTGTAAGCCCTAACATGAATCGCTTCTCTTTTGGCATACAGGTCGACATATTGCTTTTCGATCTCTATTTGCTTTATTGGTATTTGCTTCATGACTTTCCTAAATCGACCTCATAAAAAAGCGGAGGCGAGCAATAGCTTACTCGGCTCCGCTGTTTTTATTTTTTTATGCGGTAAGACTATTTGACACCCTAAATTAGCTAGCCAAAAAAGCTAGGCTAGGTGCTTAAAACTATCGAGATAAGCCGTAAACATAACCCGCAATAAGATGGATTTTGTCTTGGTTTAGTAAGTTTTTATGGGCCGGCATTACACCTGCTCGGCCTTGACGAATGGTATGAGATACTTTTTCAAAACTACCACCATATAACCATGTGTTGTCTGTGAGGTTAGGAGCTCCGAGGGCTTGATTGCCTCGTGCATCTGCGCCATGACATGCTACACAGGTAGACTGAAAGATCACTTGGCCCTGAGTCGCAAGCTTAGGGCTTGCTTCTTGGCCGCTTAAACTCAATACATAGCTTGTTACGTTACGAATACCTTCTTCACCTAATACGGCGCCCCATGGTGGCATGGAGCCATTACGGCCGTTGGCGATAGTGGCTTCGATGGTAGAACCTTCGCCACCATAGAGCCAATCAATGTCAGTTAAGTTAGGAAAACCAAATGCTCCTACACCACCTTGGCCGTGGCAAAGTGCGCAGTTGTTAGCAAACATACGTTGGCCAATTTGAAATGCTTTTTCATCATTAGCAATTTGCTTTACAGACAATTGAGCATAACGTGAGAACACGGGTTGGTAGTGTTTTTCGGCATGGGCCATTTCATCTTCCCATTGGTTGTAGCTGGTCCAGTTTAGGTAGCCTTTGTAGTTACCTAAGCCAGGGTATAAGAACAAGTAACCAATACCAAAAATGATGGTAATGATGAACATGTTGAACCACCAACGTGGCAATGGATTATCAAGTTCCTCGATCCCATCAAAAGAGTGTCCCACGGTTTGTGTAGTCGCATCTTTAAATACTTCACTCTTGCGTGTACGAACCACCAATAAAAGACAACCAACGATTACCGCAATGGTAATTACGCTGATCCACATACTCCAAAAACTAGTCATGTTTGATGTCTCCATCGGGGTTTAGTCCTTTGCCTTCGTCTGCGAAGGGTAAATTAGCTGCTTCATTAAAATCTGCCGTACGTTTTGGACTGAGAACCCAGATAAAAAGTCCGATAAAGGTTAACAGCATCACTACAACAATATAGGGTCCGTAAGTATCGTAAGACATCATTAGCGCCTGTTTGACATGACAGTGCCTAATTGCTGTAAATAGGCAATTAGTGCTTGGATTTCAGTTTTTCCATCAACGTCTGCACTAGAAGAAGCTATGGCTTCATCTGTGAAAGGTACACCAACACTGCGTAATGCACGCATTTTCTTAGGTGTGTATTCACCGTCTACTTTGTCGCTAAACAGCCACGGGTAAGAAGGCATGATGGATTCTGGCACTACATCGCGTGGGTTATATAAATGGGCGCGATGCCAATCGTCAGAATAGCGCCCACCTACACGAGCTAAATCTGGCCCTGTACGCTTAGAACCCCAAAGGAATGGGTGGTCATAAACGAATTCGCCAGCTACAGAATAGTGGCCGTAGCGCTCTGTTTCTGCACGGAATGGGCGTATTTGTTGGGTGTGGCAAACGTGACAACCTTCACGTATATAAATATCACGGCCTTCCAGTTCTAATGCTGTTAAAGGCATTAGGCCTTCAACAGGAACAGTGGTTTGCTTTTGGAAGAACAAAGGTACGATCTCAGCTAAACCTCCGCCACTGATGACGATGATGACTAAAATCACCATAAGGCCAAGGTTCTTTTCAATAGTATCGTGCTTTAACATAATGGCTATTCCTTATGCAGCAGGCGAGGTTAAAACAGGGGCGCGGCTATTGCTACGCACTGTTTGCCATACGTTGTAGGCCATCACGAACATGCCCGTGAGGAAGAAGGCTCCACCAATGACGCGAACCAAATAACCGAGATGGCTGGCTTCTAACGATTCAACAAAACTGTAGGTTAAGGTGCCGTCTTGGTTTACTGCGCGCCACATTAGTCCTTGCAATATGCCGTTAACCCACATGGCTGCAACATAAAGCACGGTGCCAATAGTGGCTAACCAGAAGTGGGTATTGATGAGCTTAATGCTGTACATTGATGCTTTGCCCCATAGCTTAGGGATCATGTGGTAAGTGGCACCGATGGTGATCATAGCTACCCAACCTAATGCGCCTGAGTGTACGTGACCAATAGTCCAGTCTGTGTTGTGAGACAGGGCGTTTACGGTTTTTATGGCCATCATTGGGCCTTCAAATGTAGCCATTCCGTAGAACGATAAAGAGACCACCAAGAAGCGTAAGATCGGATCGGTACGCAGCTTATGCCATGCCCCGGATAAGGTCATCATGCCGTTGATCATGCCGCCCCAAGAAGGCGCCAATAAAATTAGAGACATGACCATTCCTACAGATTGGGTCCAATCGGGTAGAGAGGAATAATGTAAGTGATGACCACCAGCCCACATATAAGTGGCTATTAAGGCCCAAAAGTGAACCACCGACAAGCGGTATGAGTAAATAGGACGTTCAGCTTGCTTAGGTACAAAGTAATACATCATGCCTAAAAATCCGGCAGTAAGGAAAAATCCTACGGCATTATGCCCATACCACCACTGCACCATAGCGTCCACAGTGCCAGCGTAAACAGAGTAGGATTTAAATAGGGACACAGGCACTACAGCGCTGTTCACAACGTGCAATACCAAAACGGTAATAATCATTGCCATGTAAAACCAGTTACCTACATAAATATGAGATGTTTTACGTTTGGCTACAGTGCCAAGAAATACGATAGCGTAGGAGATCCATACCAAACCTAAAAGGATATCAATGGGCCACTCTAATTCGGCATATTCTTTGGTGGAGGTTAAACCCATAGGTAGGGTAATGGCAGCGGCTACAATAACTGCTTGCCAACCCCAAAAAGTGAACTTTACCAAAGGTTCTGCAAACAAACGCACTTGGCAGGTACGCTGCACTACGTAATAAGAAGTTGCAAACAAAGCACTGCCGCCAAAAGCAAAGATTACGGCATTAGTGTGCAGTGGGCGTAAACGACCAAAACTCAACCATGCTGTATCAAAGTTTAGGGCCGGCCATACTAGCTGAGCAGCAATTAAGACACCTACGCTCATGCCAAAGATGCCCCAAATTATAGTCATAATGGCAAACTGGCGCACGACCTTATAGTTATAAGTATCGGGAGAGGTTTCGCTCATAGTAATTTCTCATTAAGTGCTAAAATAGATCGAAATGTTAAAGGGGTGACTTTAAGGCACTGTGGCACAATTCCGGTGACCGAATTATCCCGCAATTGCAAGTGGGTTACAATTGTGGGATAACGAATATTACTAGTTAAATCAGAGCTCAGCGTGATTTTTGCCAACGATCACTTATATAATTATCATCATAGCAGGGCGGATTTGTTGAAAGATTGATGTGTATCAATTAAGGGTTTTTTATGGAAAGTATTAATACGAGTTTTGGCCCGGTGCAAAAGTATGGCACTGGTGCAGTTAATGTGGTTTTTGCCCATGGTTCCGGCATAGGTATGAATCATGAGTTTATGCAGTGGGTTGCTGGAGCTATGGGCTCAAAAAACTTCACAGTATATTTGTTTGAGTTTGGCTACATGCAACAAATTCAAATGACGGGCATCAGGCGCCCCCCACCAGCTGTAGCTAAGCTAGAACTTGAATATATTGCACTTCTTAATGAACTGGCCTTGCCTTGCCCACTTATTATAGGTGGCAAGTCTTTGGGAGGCCGTGTAGCTAGTTTGATTGTTGAGCGCACAGACACTTTGGGTTGGTTTGCGTTAGGGTATCCATTCCATCCGCAGCGCAAACCACAAACGTTACGAGTGGATCACCTGCTAACTAGCAATAAACCTGGGATAATTGTTCAGGGCACTCGAGATGCATTAGGGTGTTACGATGAGGTTTTGGGGTATAAGTTGCCTGCTCATATCGACTTGAGTTGGCTTGCTGATATGGATCATAGCTTTAAACCTTATAAAGCCTCACACTACAGCCAAATTGAGGCTGTTGAACGATCAGTATTAGCTATTGAGCAATGGGTTCAGAGCACGTTAAAGTACAGTGCCACTTAAATGTGAACAGTGTGAATGAATTTTAATAGAAAACTACCAAATTTTAATATTAGTAATTACAGAGTATAAATAGTGATGCAAAGTACCCTTACTATCGACAAGTTATTAGACACCACAGGGTTGTTTTGTCCAGAACCAGTAATGATGCTGCACAGCACATTTAAAGATATTAAAGTTGGAGATGTGGTTAAAATGTTGGCTACAGACCCATCTACTACACGTGATATTCCTAAGTTTTGTCTGTTTTTGGGGCATGAGTTAATTGAACAAGCAGAAGCAGACTCAGGGTATCAGTACCTTATTCGCAAAGGTGGCTAGCAGAAAATTAGCAGTAGCCGGCCGCATATTAGCCAGTAAACTGCTCGGCAGGTACTATATTTACGGATTCATGGAGATCGCTGTACACCACCAGAATACGCTTTTGTTGTAACTGTACTTTTAGCTGATCCACTTTGTCAGCCAAGCTAATTTCATAGTCCCCATAGTCTGTGCCATCGCGACTAGCGAACTCTTCTAAGAGGCGGGTTAAGGTGTCTGCATTTATATCTTCCCAAGGCACTATCATTAAGTAAGTCCGCTGTTAACTTAGAGGTGAGCAAAAATTTAGCTGGCCGCGATAACGCTTAGCTTGATCTGCAACATTTTGGGCTACGTTTAATAACCAAGGTTTAGCTAAGTACGATTTTTTGGCAAAACCGCCGTTACCCTCGTGGTAAGCCAAGTACAAATTGTAGGCATCAGTTGGGTGTATTTTATTAAGGCGTACAGAGCGGCTGTTGTACCAACCGACAAAGTCGATGGCGTCGTTAAAGTTAGTGCGCTTAGCATGACTGTAGCCAGTTAACTGTTTGTACAAGGCCCAAGTGCCGTTAATCGCTTGGGGGTAGCCGTAAGCGCTGGAAAGATGACGGCCTGGAATAATGCCAAATACCTTTTTTCGAGGGGGCCTCGCGGTAGCTCTAAAGCCAGACTCATGGTTGATGAATGCCATGCTAATAGATTGGTCTATGAACCATTTTTTTTCAGATGCAATGGCGCTTGTTTGCCAGCTTTCAAACTGCGCAAAAATACCGCACACGTTGTCAGGTGTCTTCGGTTTACCGCTGCCTATGTTTATGCTACTACATGCACTCACTAATACTAAGAGCAGGCTGCATAAAAGGGCTCTAGAGTATATCACTACGTCTGGCCCAGCATAGTTGCATTAGCCGTACTTGGTCTTCGGCTTGTAATAAGTCTAAGCCTGTTTCATGGGCTAAATCTTGTAATTCATCACGCCAATCATGGCCCAGAAGTTCACTGATGTCTTGCTGGGTTGTGGATATCTCAAATGATAGTTCTATATCTAGTGCTTCTACTAAATGCTCCAATCCTTGGGCCGGTGAAAAATCACCATGCCCCACCACATGGCTGGCATCCAGGTCGTCATTCATTTCTAATAAAACGTCTTTTACGGAGTGGCCTAACGCAGTGATGGTATCATCACTGATATGATCGCTATAACATAGGTCTGGCGACCAGTTGTCATCTGCTAAAATGAGGCTAGATTTAATGCTGCCATCGGGCAAGGTCCAAGCGGCTACAATTGGATAGTAAGGTGGTTCAGGGCAGGTTTCAACAGCGATAAACAACGCTAAGCTTAAATCGATCATAGGTAGTAGACAGGGTAATAAAAGTAAATAATAACAAATGATGGCGTATGCCATAACACAAGGCAAGATAAGTTTACCAAATGAAGCCCTATATTAAGCCAAAGTAGTATTTTAATCTGCTGCTCAACTTGATATAAATAGAGGTTAACAAGAGTTTAATCATCTGCCCTACAATATTAGGAACCATACATGAGTGACGTGAAGACATATCCAGCTGATACATTAATTGCGCAAACCTCTGGTTTGAATCAACACAAACGTGAAGCGATGTATCAACAGTCCGTTACCGACCCAGAAGAATTCTGGCGCCAACAGGGCAATCGACTTGACTGGATTAAAGCACCTAAAAAAATTAAGAATACCCGCTTTACGCCTAATGATGTCTCCATAGAGTGGTATGCAGACGGCCAATTGAACGTAGCAGCCAACTGTTTAGATAGGCATTTAGCAGATCATGGTGAAGAGATTGCCATTATTTGGGAAGGTGACGATCCGAGTGAGTCGCGTCATATTAGTTACCGAGAATTACACCGGGAAGTGTGCCAGTTTAGTAATGCGTTGTTGGCTCAAGGTGCGAAAAAAGGCGATGTAATCACTTTATATATGCCTATGATTCCAGAAGCGGCAGTAGCTATGCTGGCTTGTGCTCGTATTGGAGCCGTACATTCGGTGATTTTTGGTGGTTTTTCTCCTGATGCTATTGCTGGTCGCGTACAAGGCTCTAATAGTAATATTGTTATCACTGCAGACGAAGGCTTGCGTGGAGGCAAAAAAATAGGCCTTAAGGCTAATGTAGACGCAGGTTTAACCAATGTAGATTGTGTAGACACAGTGATTGTGGTTAAACGCACAGGGTCTGATATACACTGGGTGCAAGGTCGAGACGTTTGGTATGGCGATATTGTTGCTGCTGCTGCCACCGAGCATGAGCCCGAAGTGATGGGGGCAGAAGACCCACTGTTTATTCTTTACACGTCGGGTTCTACTGGCCAACCTAAAGGTTTAGAGCATACTACTGCAGGTTATTTAGTATGGAGTGCCATGACTCATGAAATGGTATTTGATTACAAACCAGGTGATATTTACTGGTGTACTGCCGATGTGGGTTGGATTACCGGCCATAGTTACATTGTTTATGGGCCACTTGCTAACCGTGCCACCACATTAATGTTTGAAGGGGTGCCTAACTACCCAACGAATGCACGATTTGGCCAAGTGATCGAAAAGCACAAGGTTAATCAGTTTTACACCGCTCCCACTGCGATACGGGCATTGATGCAACATGGTGATGAGGTGTTAGCAGGTAGCGATGTGTCTAGTATTCGTATATTGGGCAGCGTGGGCGAGCCTATCAATCCAGAAGCGTGGCTTTGGTATAGGCGCACCTTTAGTACGGGAAATGTTCCGGTAGTTGATACTTGGTGGCAAACCGAAACTGGTGGGCACATGATTACGCCATTGCCTGGCGCTGTGGATACTAAGCCTGGTTCAGCAACTTTGCCATTTTTTGGGGTACAACCTGCTTTGGTTGATAATGAAGGAAAGGAATTAGAAGGTGTAGCTGAAGGTAATCTTGTCATCAAAGATAGCTGGCCTGGTCAAGCGCGCTCTATTTGGGGCAACCATAAACGTTTTGAAGAAACCTATTTCTCTACCTTTGATAACTATTACTTTACAGGTGACGGTGCAAGACGTGACGAAGAAGGTTACTATTGGATTACGGGGCGTGTGGATGATGTGCTTAACGTTTCTGGCCACCGTATGGGCACCGCGGAAATAGAAAGCGCTTTGGTTTCTCACAAAGCGGTGTGTGAAGCCGCAGTAGTGGGGTATCCTCATGAAATTAAAGGTCAGGGTATCTATTGTTATGTTACCTTGCAAGATGGTGTAAATAGTAGCGCAGAGCTATTAAAGGAATTACGGCAGTGGGTTAGGACAGAAATTGGACCGATTGCCTCGCCAGATTTAATCCAATATGCACCTAACTTGCCAAAAACTCGCTCCGGAAAAATCATGCGCCGTATCTTGCGTAAGATTGCCGCCAACGATTATGGAGAGTTGGGCGATACGTCTACTTTATCAGATCCTAGTGTGGTGACCGAGCTTATCGATAACCGCTGCAATAAATAACTTAATTGTGTTTTACATGTTATAGGAGGTGCGTTTATGTCTAGTAGCTATACCATTATCGTAGCCGATGACCATCCGTTGTTTCGGGCCGCGTTAACACAGGCTATTGCTGCTCAAATGGAGGGTGCTGATGTTTTAGAAGCAGAGCACCTACAGCGTTTAGAGCAACAAATGACTAATGACATAGACTTGGTTCTGTTAGATCTGCACATGCCTGGGGCCAATGGCTTTTCAGGGCTGATTTATTTACGTACTCATTTCCCAAGCGTGCCGGTGGTAGTAGTTTCTGGTAATGAGCAGGCTAGAGTTATTCATCGCGCTATGCACTTTGGTGCGGCGGGATTTATACCTAAATCATCTTCTATGGCAGATATTGCCGGCGCTATTCAGATAGTGCTTAATGGGGGGCAATGGGTGCCGCCAGATTTACCAGCAGCAGACCAAGAAATGGACGCTGAAGACAGTAAGCTTGCAGACCAGCTGTCTAGCTTAACACCGCAGCAGTTTAAGGTGATGGTAATGCTTACGGAAGGGTTACTTAATAAGCAAATAGCTTATGAACTCAGTGTTTCAGAGGCTACTATCAAAGCCCACGTAACCGCAATATTACGCAAACTTGGTGTGTATAGCCGAACTCAGGCAGTCATTATGGCTGGCCGATTACGTATTGAGCATCCTCAAGATGAGGCGGTTAAGTGAGCAGTTTTTAGCTAACTTAACTCGTATCGCTCCACCTCACTTAATTTTCACCTCACCTATTATTGCCTGAGGCGGCTTAGGGTAGCTCTAAGCGCTGCAGGTTTTAAGGGTTTGTTCAGTAGTAACGCATCCTCATCAGCTATCAACTTGGCCACTTCTTCGGTGCGATCCGCAGTAATGCAAATGGCTGGTATTTGGTGCTCATAAACCTGCCTTATCCTTGCAATAGCAGCCGTACCTGTGTGGCCTTGATCTAAGTGATAATCTGCTAAAATGACATTGGGCTGTAGGTCTGCATCTACTAAGTGTTGCAATGCTTGTGACATATTCAGTGCTGTT
>TARA_B110000503_G_scaffold57440_1_pt1 | contig 13666 bp, 10 predicted proteins | sample TARA_B110000503 | Tara Oceans TARA_B110000503 (sample SAMEA4397472) | marine metagenome | biome: Polar Biome; feature: [SRF] surface water layer (ENVO:00010504); material: water (ENVO:00002006), including particulate matter (ENVO:01000060) such as... | depth 5 m | reverse complement strand
GCCATGATTGAGGCTCTAATTGATTTTGATCCGGTGCTTAGGGACTACAGTTTTGAGGGCGTCCCAGATATTCGCGTAATTATATTTCGTGGTGTGCCGGTGATGGCTATGATGCGCTGTGCAACGCGTGTGTCAGACGGCAAGGCTAATCTCCATCAGGGGGCCGTGGGTGTCGGTCTTGATATAGGCACAGGCCAAAGTATCTGCGCAATACAACATAATCGAGTGGTGGGTGTGCATCCCGATACTGGCGTCGTTTTTAGCGCATTAGCTATTCCCTATTGGGAGCAGATATTACAGCTATCTGCTAGCTGTGCGAACATGACTGGGTTAGATTATATCGGCGCGGATATTGTTTTGGATCGTATTCATGGGCCTATGTTACTGGAAGTTAATGCGCGACCTGGTTTGGCGATTCAAATAGCCAATAAGGCCGGTCTCCGTAAGCGCCTTGCGGAGGCTGATAGGATCGCTGACACCACTGGTAATCAGGATGAAAAGATCCGGCTGGCGCGCGCGAAATTTACCCAGCCGGTTACCTCTGACGGCAAATGAAGTGACCTCTATTAAAGAAGATGTCCCAAGGGCAGCGCAGTTTTATAGCAGATTGGTTTTAATGAGAAGCTGCTTTTAATATGATCGATACCTTCAAACGCTGTGAGCTTTTCATCGAGAAATTGTTGGTAGGACTGTAAGTCGGGCGTCACCACCCTCATAAGATAATCAAAATCTCCAGTCATTAAATAGCACTCCATCACTTCCGGCCAATCGAGAACCTGCTCGGCAAAATGGTCCAGATCTTTTTTGACCTGATGATGCAGGGTAACCTGGATAAAGACCGTGACTGGCAGACCCGCTTTTTTTGGGTCAAGCAATGTTACCCGTTTAATAATGTAACCAGTAGATTCTAAATTTTTAACACGCCGTGAGCAAGGTGATGGCGACAAACAGACTTTTTCAGCCAATTCTATATTTGCGATACCCGCATCAAACTGCAAAATATTCAGTATCTTCCAGTCAATGGTATCTAGGCAATATTCACTCATCTCAACTCTCCATCCCCTTAAGGGCTGTTTCCATAAATCCCACCATAAATCAGTATCAGCCTGCAGGTTGATCAACTTATTACTGCCATAAGACTTTTTAGTGATCGACTAACAAAGGAGTTTACCTTGGCATCAATTGTAAAGATAGATACATCGGCGCAATAAATCACTAATAAATATACTATATACGCCATAATTGATTAGTTTGTGTCGATTGCAGGTCGCATTTTGGTAGGATTCTCTAGTGTACGTCATGGTAATTTTGTGTTGAGACGGGGCGCTGAATGACGCGCTAAAACGCCCATAAAAAGCATTCAAAAGAGGTGGTTGATGATGGCCAAAAGCTCGACAACTATTGCTCCAGTATTTATTGATGGAACAGCGCTAAAAATCCCCACCTTCAGCCTACTAAAAGCTAACGGCCATTTGACTAGAGGTGCATCGCATGGACTGCTTGATGAAGCGCTGGCGCAGAAAATTTATGGCGACATGATTTATATCCGCACGCTTGACGAGCGTATGGTGCGCGCCCAGCGTCAGGGAAGACTGAGTTTCTATCTCACCTGTACCGGAGAAGAAGCCTCGGTGGCAGGAACTGTCGCTGCGTTTAAGCCAAACGACATGATTATGAGCCAATACCGGGAGCAGGTCGCTCTGCGCTTTCGGGGCTTCACTACTGAGCAATTTATGAATCAACTATTTACCAATGGAAAGGATCTTGGTAAGGGTCGTCAAATGCCGGTGCATTATGGTAGTCGCGATCTCAATTTTATGACGATTAGTTCCCCGTTAGCGACTCAGATCCCACAGGCGGCAGGGTACGCCTATGGTCAGAAGTTGGCAGGTGAGGACGCCTGTACGCTCTGTTATTTTGGCGAGGGTGCGGCATCAGAGGGAGATTTTCACGCAGGGATGAATATGGCCGCGGTATTAAAATGCCCCGTAGTATTTGTGGTACGTAATAATGGTTACGCAATTTCAACGCCAGCGTCTGAACAATTTATAAGCGACGGTATCGCTCCCAGGGGTATAGGGTATGGAATTAAAACTATTCGTGTGGATGGAAACGACATTTTAGCGGTTTATACAGCAGCCGTTGCCGCCCGTAAAATAGCGGTTGATGAACAGCAACCGGTGCTAATTGAAACCATGAGTTATCGATTGGGAGCGCATTCTACCTCTGATGATCCGTCTGGGTATCGAGATGCCGACGAAGAGCAAAAATGGCGCAGTAAAGACCCCATTAGTAGAATGAAAAGCTGGTTGATTAAACAGAAATGGTGGGATGAAACGCGCGACGAGGCAATACATAAATTGTTTCACAGCGAAATTCTTGAGGAATTAAAACGAGCAGAAAAAGAACCCAAGCCTGAGCTTGCCAATTTAATTACAGATGTCTATAAAACGTCGCCAGTCATCCTAACAGAGCAACTTTCGACTCTAAAACAGCACGTCGCCAAGTACCCAGATAGTTATCGTATGCATGGGGAGAATCCTCAATGGTAGATGCGGAAACAACCAGCATGACGTTACTGCAAGCGATTAATAGTGGTTTGGATACTGCCATGGCAGCAGATTCGCGAGTTATTTGTCTGGGCGAAGATATTGGTAGCTTTGGGGGGGTGTTTAGGGCAACCAGTCATCTGCAGCAAAAGTATGGCCGCGAGCGCTGCTTTAATACGCCATTGACCGAGCAGGGAATTGTGGGCTTTGCTATTGGCTTGGCGGCGCAGGGTAACACGGCGGTAGCAGAGATTCAGTTTGCCGATTATATCTTTCCGGCCTTTGATCAAATTGTTAATGAAGCAGCCAAGTTTCGCTATCGCAGCGGCGATCAGTTTAACTGTGGTGGTCTGACTATTCGAGCACCCTATGGTGGCGGTATTGATGGTGGACTCTATCACTCTCAGTCACCAGAGGCCTACTTTTGCCATACTCCTGGGCTTAGAGTGGTGATTCCTAGGAATGCCTATCAGGCTAAGGGATTGCTATTGGCTGCTATCCGCGACCCTGACCCGGTGATATTCTTTGAACCCAAAGCCATATATCGCGCATCAGTTGGCGACGTTCCCACGGGAGATTATCAGCTACCACTAAGCGTTGCCGAGGTGACGCAAGTTGGTACCGATATCACGTTGTTGGGCTGGGGTGCACAGATGATTCAGTTGGATATGGCGGCGGAGCTTGCCAAAGAAATAGGCATCTCTTGTGAGGTTATTGACCTGCGTACACTTCTGCCCTGGGATAGAGAGACAGTTGCTGCGTCTGTGACTAAAACCGGTCGTCTGTTGGTCAGTCACGAAGCACCCCTAACGGGAGGCTTTGCTGGGGAGATCGCCGCAACTATTCAGGAACTATGCTTCCTGAGTCTCGAAGCACCGATTGTGCGGGTTACTGGTCTAGATACCCCTTTCCCCTTAATGCTAGAAAAACAGTACCTACCCGACCATCTAAAAATATTTGAAACCATTAAGGCAAGCCTCGAGTTTTAGACTACTAATCGAAATGTCGCGGCATCATCCTGAGGACTCAGAAATGAAAAGAGATTTTATATTACCGGATATTGGCGAGGGTATTGTCGAGTGCGAAGTGATTGAGTGGAAGGTTAAAGTGGGTGATCTAATTGAAGAAGATCAGGTTATTGTCGATGTGAGTACCGACAAAGCCATTGTTGAAATCCCCTCTATGTATAACGGCCTTGTCACCCATCTATTTCATGCTCAGGGAGAGACTGCTAAAGTTAATTCACCACTATTTTCTCTTGAGATTGAAAACGGTGAGGCTGGTGCAGCGGCGGTGCCAGAGAATGATGAAAAATATCAGGCCGAGGATAGGGCCCTGCACCAGCCTGACGCAGCGCCACCTATCCTGGTACCCTCAATCAGTACAGACAAAGTCTTAAGCACCCCAGCCGTGAGAAAAATGGCCAGGGAGCATGAGCTTGATCTAGCTACGATAGTGGGTACGGGCAAACAGGGTCGAGTACTTAAAGAGGATGTCCTCGATTATCTGTCCTTGGATAAAGCGGTTACTTCGCCTCAGTATGCCTCTAACGACAGCGACCGAATAGAGGTGATCAAAGGCGTGCGCAAGATCATGGGCGAGCGCATGAGCGAGGCGGTATCGACGATTCCTCACTTCACTTACATGGATGAAGTGGATGTCACTGAGTTAATACATACCCGCCAATTGTTTAAAGACGCCTATGGTAGTGAAGACGTAAAGATGACATTGATGCCATTATTTATTAAAGCGCTGTCATTGGCGATGATAGAGTTTCCAATTATTAATAGTCGCACAAATGACGATTATACAGAGCTAACGTATATCGCCAGTCATAACATCGGTATGGCGGTTGATGGACAGACTGGGTTACTGGTACCCAATATCAAAAATGTTCAGACATTGGGACTGTTGGCGATAGCTCGAGAAGTGACGCGGTTAACCGAGGCTGCTCGCAGCGGCAAAATAAATCCGCAAGAACTGGCTGGAGGTACCGTGACGATCTCGAATATTGGTGCCATCGGAGGTACGATGGCGACGCCCATTATTCCCAAGCCAAGTGTGGCTATTGTGGCGCTCGGTAAGATTCAAACATTGCCGCGTTTTGATGAGCATGGCAATGTGGTGGCACGTAAAATAATGACATTGAGTTGGTCTGGTGATCATCGAGTAATTGATGGAGGTACTATCGCACGCTTCAATAACCTGTGGATGCGTTATTTAAAAAATCCTGCCCTTATGCTTGCCGTGATGACATAGGCAGTCAATACTATGAGTCTTCTGGAAAATAAAAATCTAAAACATTTTTATATTAATGAAGAGCAGTCTTTTTATCTGCTCAGTCATCAGGACGCTAGAAAATTAAAAGACTGGTTAAATCTATGTGAAACACAGCTTAGTCGACTGGGTTATCACGACATTGAGATGGTGGGAAATGGCGCCTATGGCTTTGTTTTTGCCGGTAGTGATCACAGTGGCAAGCAGTACGTATTCAAATTTGCCCGCATGACGCTGCCCCAACATATTCAAGACCGACTCGAAGATGAAGGCTTTATGCTTAGTGCGTTGAAGCACCCCGGTATTCCTCAATTTATCGAATTTCAAAATTTGAGTGGCCAGTCTATTCTTATGATGGAGCGTGCAGCAGGTATAACTCTTGAACAGTTGTCCCATCAGCGAGGTCGGTTAGTACCCCGACTAATTCTCAGTATTGCCGGACAAATGGCGACAATCCTCCTCTATCTAAGACAGCAGGCAGACATGCCTAGCAGCCGCTTGGTAGTTCATGGTGATATTAAGCCCTCCAATATTATGTTTGATCGAGACACTGAAACGGTGTCGTTAATTGACTGGGGTGCAGCGGTTCATGCTCAGCTTAACATAGGCGGTGAGCGCATTAATGGTCTGGGGCTAGGTGCGATTGATAGCAACTTTTCAACTACCAACGCGAAGCTCGGTGATATTTATTTTATTGGTGATGAACAGTTACAGGGAGATCTGTCCTCCCCACGGTTTGATGAGCAGGGGTTGGCGGGCACACTTTATGCCTTGGCCTCTGGTCAGGGTAGTCGATTTGGCAAGGATGCGATTACGCCGGAGTCCTTGGGCCTACCAGTTGAGTTTGCCAAAACAATTGCGGCAATGTTAGCCGGCGACTCGGAGATTCGTCGGCGTGCAGGCGACTACTTTCTCGATAATATGCAGTATATGAAACGAATCGTCAGTGGCAATAGACAGAATGATGCGGCGATCCGCGCACCCCTAATTCCCTTTGTACTGAGCGACTCAAATGAACTACTAGACAGCGTTGTATATAGCTCCAGAAAAGGATTCCTACGTCAGGCGATTGGCGCCGAAAAGTTCGATGCGCAGGTGTATCGAGATAGTAATGCTGGGGACTATAGCTATTATAAAAATTATCTCATTGGTATGGGCGATACTGAAAAGGCTTTTATTATTGCCGTCAGTCACCTAGGTCATTACCCGGTAGTGGGTGGTCTTGCCATCAACTGGGACCAGGATGGCGTATCGATAGACTCGAGTTTAAATCTTTATAATGCTCACCTGGCGCCTGCGTTGGTCAGTGCGATAAACAACATGGTGCATCTGGGGCGGGCTATAAACCATAAAGGCGTCTTTAAAAGCTGTATGTTTGACGCGCGTAAAACGCTGCATATCAGCCGCGAAACAGTCAATGACTGCTTTATCGCTACTCCCGGAATGCAGATACCCTTTGATTGCAGTGACGCCCCTCTGCCAGAAGACGAGACTAGACTGCATTCTTATTTTGAAGATGGCAGTGATCCTGATGAAATGCTGCAATTACCGAACTCGATTATGCGGCTTCTGACGAGCATGAATCAAATTCAGCACACCGGCTGTATTATTTTTGAAGCGGTGGAGAAGGATTTGAAAATCCATAATTACCTGACATTACTTGATACGGCTAAAGTCGATCAGTTTAGGCAGTGCCTAGAGGGGATATTGGACAACATTCAGTTTATCGAAGGTCTAGGTGTTTCTGGGTTCATGAAACTCCCCTACAAAAATACTAAGTTTTTCACTCACCTAAGTCATCAGCCAATACATTATTTAGCTAAGCACTAATCTCTCGATACTGATTGCTGTATATTGGTTAAAAGATGACAGTGGAGAGATTAATGTTACGAGCTAAAATAGGCGTTCTGTTGATTGGTATGTCGATGATGGTGTCGGCTGCCGATTATGATGTGGTGATAGCCAATGGTCGTGTGATCGACCCAGAGACCCACCTAGACGCGATCAAAACTTTAGGTATTCGTCGCGGTACTATTGTGACTATATCCGATCAGCCTCTGGTTGGCGACAGAACTATTGATGCCAGCGGGCTTGTGGTAGCGCCGGGGTTTATCGATGTGCATAGCCACACACCTACATTACTCGGCCAGCATGCCAATCTTCTCGACGGCGTCACGACTCAGCTAGATCTGGAAGCCGGTTCCTTTCCAATTAGTTTTTATGGCGAACACTACAGTGGTGGATCGCAGTTAAATTATGGCTCGTCGGTAGGCCATTTTGCTGTCCGCATGAAAGTCATTGAAGGCATAGATATGCCCTATATTTTTGCTGGCAAAAAGGCGTTAAAGACCGATGGTCCGACATGGACTCAAGTCGCCACCGAGTTACAGGTTGAACAGATGCGCGTGCTGCTTCATCAGGGCCTTGATGAGGGCGGCCTAGGTATTGGCGTACTATTGGACTATATGACCGAGGCCGTGTCGGGCGATGAACTGCGCATGCTTTTCGATGTTGCCGCCATCAGGCAGGTACCGCTTACGGTGCATGTGCGCCGCGGCTATGTGGGTGATCCCGCCGGCTTGGTTGAGGTCATTAATCTGGCTAAACAAACCAAGGCGGCCCTATTTATCTGCCACATTACTCACAATGCCATGGGCCGCATCGGCGAGTGGCTAGCGATGATTGACGATGCCAATGGTATGGGGGCTAACATTACCACCGAGACCCTCTCCTATGCGGCCGGTGGCACGGCGATAGGCGCGGATGTATTTCGTCGGCGGGACTGGCAGGGGATCTTTGATATAACCTATCAGGACGTGCAATGGGTGGCCACGGGGGAGTGGTTGACCAAGGAGACTTGGGATACCTACGCCAAGGAGCAGCCTGGCGGTATGATTAACCATCATTACGTTAAGGAGGCTTGGATAGAAACTGCGCTGCAATGGCCGCGCATGATGGTGTCTACCGATGCGCTTCCAGCTATGGATCTCAGCGTCGCCACTAATCCTAATGTGGCAGGAACCTTCTCCCGTGTTCTGGGACATTATGTACGTGAGCGAGAAGTCCTGTCACTTACTCAGGGGCTGGCCAAATTAAGCCTGTATCAGGCGCAGTGGATGGAGCTGGCGTCAGCCTTGTTTAAGAAGAAAGGTCGGTTACAAGAAGGCGCTGATGCCGACATCGTGATCTTTGATCCTGACACTGTGGAGGCTAACGCGGTCTATGGTGATCCTTACCTGAAACCCACTGGCATCATCCATGTCCTGGTGGGCGGGCGGCACATAGTACAACACTCGGTGCGGGTTGAAGGCATGTACCCGGGTAAAAAATTACTGGCTAGGACAGCGGTTATGCTGGAGCAATAGCTCCCACTGCGTAATAAAAATAGTTAGCTATGCGCCTAGAGCATTTTTTAATTGATCGATTGGCGGCTAACCAGATGACCGCTAGCAGCTGTCTTCATCGATTCGGCGATGGGGATAGCCACCCGCGCCAGCAAATCAAAATAGACGCTAGTACTTTCAAGGGTGGCAGCGAGTTCCGCGCGACTTCGGTTATGCATCGAATAAACTACGGTGATCGATTTGTTGCCCACCTTGACCAGCTGCGCGGTTATTTCAAGCAGATCGCCGGCGGCTACCTCTGCCTGATACTCGACAACATGTCGAACATCAGCCCAGCCAGTGTCCTTAGACTTAGCCGTTTCTCCGGTCCAGCCGAAGGCCTCATAGAGAAAGTGATAAGAGCCATCATCAAACATAGCTATGTAGTGTCGCGTGGTCATGTGCCCCATGATGTCACACATCGCAGGATGGCTTACCCCTTTGTATACAATCATGTTCACAGCCTCTAGGTCGGTAAATTATTCAGTTTTTAGAATGGGTATGGCTGCCGCTGCGAGCTGCTGATTATTCCAGCCAGTTTGACAACCCTTCCGTGTGTCCGTCTATAGGAATAGCCTGACCAGAAATGTTCCTCCCGGCTGACGAGCAGAGGAATAATATCGTCTGCGCGATCTCTTCGGCCTCAACAAATACACGCAGTGAATTTTGACGCTGGTAAACGTCGCGAATAGCCTCTTCGCTGACACCACGCTGCTCTGCGTCCTTGGCAATGACGCGCTCAATGCGTGGACCACTGACACTACCGGGGCAAAGCGCATTGACCCTAACGCCAAAAGGCCCCAACTCCATAGCCCAGGTTTTAGTCAGGCCAATCGTTGCCCATTTAGCGGCAGCATAGGCCGAACGCAAGGGAAAGCCGAACAGTGCAGCATTAGATGCCATATTTATCATACAGCCTTTTGATGTCTTGAGTAGAGGCGCTGCTTGTCGCGAGACATAAAACAGGCTGTTAAGATCCACATTAATTGTGTGATCCCAGTCATCAGGATCAATATCCTCAAGCGCCGCAGTGGGTCCGGCGATACCGACATTATTGACGAGTATATCCAGCTGTCCATAGAGACCCTTGAACTCAACAAATAGCTGATCTACCTGATCCCTCAGAGACACGTCGCCAAGGGTTGAGGTTATCAGTGGCTGCTCGGCCCTAAGCTCCGCTATGGCCTCTGCCGAGATATCACAGACATGAACCTGATGGCCCTGTGCCAGAAAAGCTTCAGCGATCACCCTGCCAATACCAGATGCGCCGGCAGTGATGAGTACAGATTTTACAGTGTCAGTCATAAGTTTCACTTCTTGTCTGGGGAATTATCCGTCAATAATACTCAGTACACTTAAGAAACACAAAGAGAGTACTGACTTGGGTAATAGACTGATATCCAATGCTACTAAGCCCAGTGACTGCTCTTGGTTATGGAGCCCCTAAAGAAAACCTCGGCCTTTAATTATCGCCAATCGTCATATTTATGGCAAAATGATCCTAACCATTACAGTTTAACTTTAGCGTAAAGCGAATTGAATATAGGGCAACACTCCATGGTCGCAGATAATCCTCGAAACATCTTTGAACGTGCAGTGGCATTATTAAAAAGCGGCGCCTCAGATGAAGCGGAAGTTCTTTGTCGCACCTGCCTGGTTGAAAGCCCCCGAGACGTCAATTTATTATCACTATTGGGATCTATATTGCTGCGTAAAAACGACTTTGAGGGCGCAGAGAAGTTGTTGCGAATGGTGACAGAGATAGCGCCGGGTTACCCTAATGCCCAAGAGGACTTGGGCACGGTATTACTGAATCAAGGCAAGCCGGAAGAGGCGTTAAGTCCGCTACAAAAAGCTATTGAATTAAACCCTAAGAGCGGCAGCGGTTTTTTTAAGTTGGGCGGTGCGCTGAAAAGTCTGGGCAGAGATGAAGCCGGTGACGCAGCTCTAAAACATGCTGCAGATCTGTCCCCTGCGCACGCTAATTTAGAGAGGGCGACCAAATTATTTGCCGAGGGGAAGTTCCGTGAATCTGAGGTAATAGCCAAGGAGCTGGTTGCTGAAAATCCGAGAGATCTCAATGCCGGACTGTTGTTGGGGCGCATCGCTATTGATGCGCACGCTTATCAAGATGCGGAGCTACTGCTGCGCAAGGTCGTAGAAATTGCCCCCCGCTTTATTCTTGCCTGGCATGATTTAAGTACCGCACTCAAGGAACAGGGTAAGGATGTAGAGGCCCTCGAGGCGCTGGCGTTAGCAGTCGAACTGGAGCCCAGTAATGCTCTGACGTATTACTATTATGCGGCGGCCCGGGCATCAGCAGGGCAGACGAAGCTGGCGTCTGAGGCCTATCGAAAAGCGATTGAATTGGACCCTAAGTTGGCGGGCGCCTATGTCGGGCTTGGCCATGTGCTCAAGACGCTCGGTGATCAAGAGGGTGGAATTGAGGCTTATCGACAAGCCATCGTGCTTCGGCCGAACCATGGCGAAATTTACTTTAGCCTGTCCAACCTAAAAACCTTTCGTTTTAGTGATGGCGAGATTGAAACGATGGTTGAACTGATTAATAAAAAATCGGTGACTTCAGAGTCGATCGTGCACTTTGCTTTTAGCTTGGGCAAGGCCTTTGAAGATAATAAAGACTACGATCAGGCCTTTCAGTACTACCACCAGGGCAATGAGGCGCATCGCAAAGCCATTGCTTATGATCCGGTGCAAACGGCGCTTTCTCACACCAAGCTGAGGGAAACTTTTAGTGCTAGTTTTTTTGAAAAAATCAAAAAGACACAGCCAGGTGTTCCAGATTTATCGCCCATTTTTATCATTGGCCTGCCGCGCTCTGGATCGACACTGTTAGAGCAAATTTTGGCAAGTCATAGTCTAGTTGACGGTACCAGTGAGTTGCCTGATCTGGGCATTGTCTCGCAGATGATTACTGACAAAACCAGAGGCCGCATGTTTCCCGGCGGCATTCTTCAAATGAGCGATGCCGAGATAACCCAGCTGGGCCGAACATACATCGATAGAACGCAACGACACCGTGGAGACGCACCGTTTTTTACTGACAAAATGCCGAACAACTTTGCGCACGTCGGGCTGCTGCAGGCAATCATACCCAATGCCAAGATTATCGATGCCCGCCGACACCCACTGGATAGCTGCGTCGGCGCCTATAAGCAGCATTTCGCCAAGGGCCAGACCTTTACCTATGACATGTTTGAGCTGGGGGAGTTTTACCTTGAATATGATCAGCTGATGCAGCATTGGCACAATGTAATGCCAGGGAAGGTATTGCGCGTCCAGTATGAGGATGTTGTCGCCGACCTTGAAACCCAGGTTAGGCGGATACTGGATTACTGCGAGTTGCCGTTCGAACAGGCCTGTGTGGATTTTCATGAAACTAAACGATCCGTCAGAACCGCCAGTTCTGAGCAGGTAAGGCAGCCTATCTATAGCCAATCACTGAATACCTGGCAGCGATTTGATCGTCATATTGAGCCCTTGAAGGAGATTTTGGCGCCGTTACTGGATGCCTCTGATCCGACGCGGGTAGTGCGTTAATTTTATGAAATTACCTAAATTGATCGCGACCTCTGTGGTTAGGGGCAGTGAAAAAGGACAGAGCCATGGTGGCGTTTACACCATTGATTTTGACAGCCTTGAGGTGGTGCAACAGATTGACTGGAATGCCGGCGACATCGATTTTTCCGGTCGCGGCTGGGACCGAGGACTGCGGGGTATTGAGTTTTTTGAGCAGCAAATTTGGATTGCAGCCAGTGATGAACTTTTCTGTTACAGCCCGGAATTTGAATTGTTGGGTTCCTATAAAAATCAATATTTAAAACACTGTCATGAGATTAGTCGGCGTGATCATCTATTGTTTCTCACGTCGACGGGCTATGACAGTTTATTGGTGTTTAATTTAAAGACGCTGCGCTTTAGCTGGGGTCTGTATGTGTCTCGCAATGGCGATCAGTGGGTGGGCCAGCGATTTGACCCTCTTACCGAAGGTGGACCACCATTTTCGAACAACTACCATATTAATATGGTTCATGTTTCAGCGGCGGGGGTATACTTTAGCGGGCTGCACACGCGCGCATTACTCAGATTGTCGTCTGATATGAGTATTGCAAAAGTTTGTAGCCTGCCCGAGGGAATACACAATGCCATGCCGTTCCTTGAGGGTGTAATATTCAATGACACTAATAGTGATGTAATTCGTTTGGCGGGTCGAGATGGCGGGTCTATAGTGATTCCAGTGCCTGTCTACAATGTAGAAGAGCTAAAATTTCATGGCGTTGATAACACTAAGATTGCTAGGCAATCATTTGGCCGTGGTCTATGTGTGGTGAGCGATCAGTTAATTGCGGGAGGTTCATCACCATCCACTATCAGCGTATATAATATTAAGTCTAAGAAGTGTATTGAAGCGGTAAATCTCACTATGGATATTCGAAATGCGATACATGGGTTAGAGGTTTGGCCTTTTTAATTTATGCACATAAAAAATACATAAAAGGCACGCTTAGCGTGCCTTTTATGTTGTCCTAAATTCTAAAAATATCGTCTCAGCGAAAAGCTATAATTTCTGGGTCTCACCACATTGTTACTAGTGCGACCATATAATACATCTTTGCCATACGAATCTTTGTATGACACGCCGCGTTCATCGGTGATATTACTTAAGGTTAGTTGAGCCTTCCAATCACCCATTGCATAGCCCATTACTAAATCAGAAATCCGATAGTCCCCTTGAGGTTGCAGAGGCGAACTATCGGAATCAGTAAGTTGGTTTAGGGAATCGCCATTATAACTATGCTGGAAACGGACATAGGCATCACCACCGTCAAATAGATCCAGTGTGGTTGTATATTCCAGATAAAGTGAGTAAGACGTATCGGCAAATAACGGTAAATCTGCTTTAGGAGTGAGCCCTAAAGATATTTGGCCTCCTGCAACACGAGACTCGGGGACGGTTGCAGGCGCATTCACAAAGGCTTCAAAGATCCTTGTAATATTAAAGCCCACCTGAATTTTTTCACTGATCAGGGCCTTAATATCAATGTCGGCACCCCTGATGGAGGCATCTCCCAAATTTGCCACGACCGTCTGAAACGGCTCACCGAGACCATAGCTTGGGTCGGTTAGCTCAAGCTGGACATCTTTCCATTCCATTTCATAAAAAGTGGCATTGATCTGAAACTTTCCATCGCTCCAATTTGACTTAAACCCAACCTCAGTGTTTTCAATAATGTCGGAGTCATAGTCCACCGGAAGAGTCGGTACGCCTCTTCCTCGGTTTGTGCCGCCCACCCGATAGCCTTCAGAATAAACACCAAAGATCATCAAATCATCGGTTAGATTATATTGTAGGCCAAATTTCGGGATAAACCCATCATCGGTCATACTGCGACTTGGAGTAGCCACCGCGGGATACCCCATAGGCGTATCATTAAA
>TARA_B110000503_G_scaffold5388_1_pt1 | contig 13683 bp, 18 predicted proteins | sample TARA_B110000503 | Tara Oceans TARA_B110000503 (sample SAMEA4397472) | marine metagenome | biome: Polar Biome; feature: [SRF] surface water layer (ENVO:00010504); material: water (ENVO:00002006), including particulate matter (ENVO:01000060) such as... | depth 5 m | reverse complement strand
AACAAGAAAAGTTAGAAGAGGCATTATAAAAGCTAAGATGGCCGGAAAATTTATTCCTAATGATTAAGACTATTAATTTCAATTTTTAATTTCTTAAGAAATTCTTCTTTAGATAATCCTGGCTGAATAGGCTCTTTAAACTCAATTGTTATTTTTCCAGATTTCATTTGATTATTTTTAGGCCAATATTTACCCGAATTGATAGCAATAGGTATTACTGGCTTATTAGAGTTTTTGTATATTGAATATATTCCTGGTTTTAAATCAGGTTGATCACCATATGTAGTTCTAGTCCCCTCTGGAAAAATAACGACTGGCCTAAATTTACTTAATCTTTTGGTCTCTTCATTAACATGTTTGATGCTTTTAATACCCTGACTACGGTCAATAGCAATCATTTCTAATTTTTTTAAATATTGTCCAAATAAAGGTATATTTAATAATTCTTTTTTTAAAATATAGGCAGGATTATAAAATAAACTATTAAAGTAAATAGTTTCAAAGATAGACTGGTGTTTAGATGCATACAAATATCCTTCGTCGATATTATCCTTATTATGATTGATTACTTCTACTGTTATCTTTGATGATAGCTTTAATGACATAAGCATACTATTAGTAAGCAAATTTAGAAAAAATCTAAATTTCTTATATGAACTAAATAGTCCAAATATACTAACAATTAAAACTAGTGTTGTTGTAAGGTAAAAAAGTATTAAAAATTTAATTTTCATATTTTTTAATAAATACTATCCTAGATATGAGGTATTTAATATATTCAGAAAATAATTTCTCCAAGGGAATAACTGTATTTTTGTAAGCTACTGGATAGGGTTGTATCTCAAGATCAGTAATTTGTTGAAAGAGGAATAATGATCGTTGCATATGTAGATCAGTAGTTACAAGTATAATTGAATTAATATTATTCTTCAGTGCCCATAATCTCACCTCAACAGCATTCTGGTATGTATTTTCTGCTTTGTATCCAAATTCAATGCAGCAATCTACTTTATTCTCATCTAAACCTAAAATTTTTTGAAGTACTGTTTTTGAACCTCCGACACCCGATATAAACATCTTGTCAAAATTTGTTTTATTAATAAGTTCATATCCTTTCTCAATTCTTTTACCCCTATCTCCAGTTAATACTATGACTGCATCGCTTGACTTTAAATTTAAAGGTTTATCAGGGATAGAATTTTTAAAATTTATCAAACCTAATATTAAAGATACTATGATTATTAAAAGTAGGAAATTAAATCTTTTAAAAAAAATAAGCACAATTACATGATTTCGTTTTTACACAAATCTTCCAAAGTATCGCGTGAACGAATAACACGATGTTCATCTTTAGAAAATAAAACTTCTAATGGTCTAGGTCTACTATTATAAGTAGATGACATGGAAGAACCATAAGCTCCTACATTTTTAAAAATTATTATATCTCCTACTTTTAATGGAGGTAATAGAGCATCTCTGATGAAAAAGTCAGAAGATTCACAGACTCCGCCACCAATATCATATTTAATTTTTTCACTTTTTTGATCACTCTCAATTAGTTCTATTATTGGCTCAATTCCATAAAGAGCACATCGTATGTATTCTGACATAGAGCTATCTAGTAAGGCTATATTTTTATTTCCAGATTTTTTTAAAAAATTAACTTTTGAAACCAAGTAACCTGAATCGGCAATTAAAAATCTACCCGGCTCAAATATAACTTCATAATTTTTATGATTCATGATTGCATTTAATTCTGATGACCAAAGATCAAAATCTAATCCCTGATTCCCATTATCTAAAACGGCAAATCCTCCACCAAAATCTAAATATCGAATTTCAAAACCTTGCTTATTCAGTTTATCTGCAAGACTGATTATGGATTGATAAGATTCAATGAGATTTTTATGCTCTGTTATTTGACTACCAATATGAACAGAAAGAGTTTTTAGGTTGATATGATTAAGTTCTTTAATCATATCAAAATCAATTTGATTAATTTCAATTCCAAATTTACCTCCTGATTTCCCTGTAGTAATTTTTGATAGTGTCTTAGCATCAATCCCTGGATTAATTCTAATTCCAATATCGGTAATAAGTCCTTTTTCTTTTGAGTAATCATTGATCAATTGGAGTTCCTCGATATTTTCTATATTAATACTAGAAATTTTTTGAGTTATTGCATATTTTAAGTCAAAGTCATTTTTACTTGAACCATTAAACATTATTTTATTTGGCTTGATGCCCGATCTTAGAGCTTTATAAAGTTCTCCAGAAGAAACCACTACTGCCCCAATATCTTTTTGTTTAAATAAGTTAATAATTGCTAAGTTGGGATTAGCTTTAATAGCAAAGGAAAAATTATGATTAAAATTTAATTTTAGGTTATTTAAAAAGTTAATTTTATTATTAATGATTGCCTGATCATAACAGTAAAATGGCGTTTGAAATTCTTGAGATAATTTTTTAAACATAATTTTATTCTTGCTCAAGTTCTGGTGGATATTGCAATGTAGATTTATCTTTAACGCCATCAGGTAATTTATTATCTTTATAATTTCCGCATGACACTAGGGTAAGTAAAATTAATAAAGTTAGATATTTGCCTAACGTTCTCATTATTTTTTAAGAAATGTTTCAGCATTTTTGATTGCTTCAATTACTTTTTTTGGATTGGTACTCATTGCTGTTTTCTTTCTTGTTACACTATTTCTGATGTCTATATATTGGAATATATTTCGATCAATTGTATGATTAAATTTTTTAAATTCACCTAAACTTAATTGGTTCATATTTTTTTTATTTAATTGTGCATAGTTTACAATTGATGCAATAATCTTATATGAATCCCTGAATGATATATTTTTTTCTAATACTAAATAGTCAGCTAAATCCGTTGCTGAGGCAAAGTTATCCTCACATATTTTAAGGCCTTTATCTGCATTAAAACTAGATTCTTTGAGAACCTCTGTCATTACGTTGATACATAATTTCAAATCATCATAACTATCAAAAATTATTTTTTTATCTTCCTGAAAATCCTTAAAATAAGTTAAAGGCAGGTTCGATAAAACGTTTAAAAGGCTAGAACTTTGATTTCTAATAATATTAGTTTTTCCTCTAATTAACTCTAATGAGTCGGGATTCCTCTTTTGAGGCATTATAGAGCTCCCTGTTGAATAATTTTTACTGATACTAAATAAATCAAATAGGTTGCTTGACCATAGTATTAGTTCTGATGACATTTTTCCTAAGTGAAGACTAACCATTGAAAGTGTTTGAAGAAAATAAACACAAAAATCTCTATCGCTAACAGCATCAAGTGAGTTTGTTTTAGATTTACTAAATCCAAGCTCTTTATTCAGTAATTTCGTATCTAGATTGTAGTTACTTCCAGCTAATGCAGCGCTACCCAATGGATTTTCATCTGTCATTTTCTCTACAAATTCTAATTGAGATAAATCTCTTTTAAACATTTCAAAGTAAGCCATCAAATGATGTGCTAGTGTAACGGGTTGTGCTACTTGCAAGTGCGTAAAACCTGGAATGATATTAGATTGATTACTTTTTGATTGTTTAATAATAATTTCCATCATCAATTTAATTTGAATTTTTAAATTTTTACAACTTTCTAATACCCAAAGTCTAGTATCTGTTGCCACCTGATCATTTCTTGATCTACCAGTGTGAATTTTAGAGGCTGTTTCACCTATGATCGAGTGAAGCAGGGATTCTATATTCATATGAATATCTTCATTCTCTCTACTAAATTTTATTTTTTTATCTGAATGATTTTTAACAATTGTATTCAATCCTTTTTGAATTTTCACTAATTCACGATTTGATAAAATTTTTAATTTATTCAGCGCTAATGCATGTGCTTTAGTAACTTTTATATCCTGATTAAATAATCGAGAATCAATATCAATAGAAGTATTAATCGCATCCATCAATTCTGACGTTTTCTTATTAATACTTGTTGATAGAATTTTTTTATTTTTTTTAGTCATCAATTTTTAGTTTATCTAGAAAAATAAATAATTGCTGCAAAAATTAATACAGCAACTCCTTGAAATAAAACGCGCATTCTCATTAATTTATTGCTATACTTTTTATTAAAATTACCATTTTTAGCCATCGCTATTACACCTATGATTACAACTAACAGAGCCAAAAACATGCACACAATTAAAATGAAAGGTAAAATATTGCTCACAAACATAGTTGGAACATATCAAAAAATCTTAAAATGTCGATTAATTGATCAATTTATTGATAAAAATGAATAAAGTTATTTTATTTCTTCACGGTTATGGTGCTAACGGCAATGATCTTATTGGTCTTAAGGATCATATAGAAAATAAAGATAATTCAATTTTATTTGAATCTCCAAATGCTCCTGAGTCATGCCCTCTTAACTATTTCGGATATCAATGGTTTAATTTAGCTGAAAGAACTCCAGAAGAAATCTATTCAGGTTTAAAAAAATCATATAAATATTTAGATGAAATATTGTCTGATCTTATTGTTAGACATAATACTAGTTATGAGAAGATTGTCTTAATTGGTTTTTCTCAGGGGGCAATGCTCGCATCATATTTTGGATTAATATCTAAAGTTACTATGGGGGGAATTATTTCATTATCGGGAGCTTTACCAAGAAATATTTTAGAAGATATTTCTCTATTAAATGAAAGTCAAAAATTTTCTATTTTTCATGGTAGATCAGATTCCGTAGTCCCCTTTGAGAGATCTCAACAATTACATGACTTCCTAATATTAAATAAAATTCAAAGTAATTTAATTCTTGAAGATAATTGCGATCATGGAATAAGCATTAAAGCTATTGAGGAAATGAAAGTTAAAGTTAAGGACTGGTTCTCATAATTTATTAACATGATAATTTTCAAAGTATGTTAATATCAACTTATGGTCGATTCGAATAATTGCCCTTCTTTAGTACTTAATGCTGATTATAGGCCATTAAGTTATTTCCCATTATCTATTTGGAGTTGGAAAGATTCTGTTAAAGCTGTTTTTCTTGAAAGAGTTAACATTGTCAATGAATACGATCAGTATGTAAATTCACCAAGTTTTAAAATGAAAATACCAAGCGTAATTTCTTTGAAGGATTATATTCCTCATAATCACAAACCACCTTTTACTAGATTTAATGTTTTCTTGAGGGATGATTTCATATGTCAATACTGCAATAAGAAATTCCAAACAAAAGAACTTACTTTTGATCATCTTATTCCTAGGTCTAAAGGAGGAGTTACTAATTGGGAAAATGTCGTCACTTCCTGTTCTCACTGTAATTGGACAAAAGGCAGTAAGTCTCTTCGAGCCTCAGGATTTAACTTATTAAGAAAACCCCAAGAGCCATCTCAATATTCCTTAAGGTTAAAAAGTAAAAATTTTCCTTCAAATTATCTTCATGAAAGTTGGAGGGATTATTTGTATTGGGATAGTATTCTTGAAAAGAATTAATATTTCTTTGTAATTTTAATAGCTAAATAGCAAGCTTGCTTAATTGCCTTACTTAAAAATACATATCCTGGAGTCATCTCAGCTTCGTGATTTACACCAGTATCATGATGTTCTAATTCATCTTCCCTAAATTGTTTAACGATTTTTAACAGTTTAGGGTCAATTTTATTTTTAGATAAAATTTTAACTTGCTCTTCATAGTGACGACCAATTACTTCTTCTACTGCTACAGTGCATGCCATGGCAGCCTTTTCACCCAAAAGAGCAGTACTTAAACCTAGAAGGTATCCTGCTGTATTCCATAAAGGAAACAGACTTGTGGGTCTAATACCCATATCTACAATGAGTTCATCAAAAGTAGATTTATGAATTTCCTCTTGTTCTGCCATTTCGACAATTTTTTTCCATATAGTTGAATTTTTTTTAAAAATAGCAAGTTGTCCACGATATATTTGAGTTGCTCCATGCTCCCCAGCATGATCAACCCTAATTATTTCTTCAAGGATTTTTTTTTCTTCAGAGGATAATCGTTTTTTATTTTTTGATGATTGCATTTTTAATTATAAGTATCAGAAAACCCAATGAAGCCAAAGCATTATAACTAGAAAGATGTAGTCCTAAAATTTTTTTATTAGCATTTTCACAATCAATAATTAGAGTATTATTTTGTAATGCATTTTTTAAACTATCAACTCCTGAAGGCAGAGTGACAGCACTTTCACATCCCGATGATTTGATTATTCCAAGAGATAAGAGAGAGTGGTTTACAGAAAATACCATTTCAGCCAATAGACATAAAAAAATCAAAATTGTTATTGATTTATTTGATGGTTTTAAAAATAGTTGAAATAGAAAAATCAATATAATAATTAGGTAGGGTATTCTTTGAAAAGTACAGAGTCTACAGGGAAGTAATCCAAATCCATATTCCAGTATTAACGCAAATCCTAAAGCAAAAAATGAATAAAAAAATATGATATTATTTGTTTGATTCTTCATAATTTATAATTATATAAAATATATTCCTATTATTACCATTACAATTAATGCAACAGGAATAACTAAAAAAATTAGAGTCTTATTCTTATTGAGAAAAGCTAAACTTTTTTCAGCTAATATTTTAATTATTAATCCTACTATTAAAAATCTGAGACCTCTGGCAAAAATCGCACTTAAAATAAATATTAAAAAATCAAATTTTAAAAAGCCACTAGTGACGGTAATAATTTTAAAAGGTATAGGTGTAAATCCACCAATTATTACAGAGTACACCCCCCATTTACTGTAAAAATCAATAAAATGTTCAATTTTATTTTCATCAAAAAGATGACTAATGTTATCGTATAAAAAATATCCTATACCGTAGGCTATAGCCCCACCCATTACAGAAAAAAAAGTACAATTTAAGATAGAAAAAAAAATTTTATTTCTATTATAATAGCAAATGGGTATTAGAAATAAGTCTGGTGGTATTGGAAAAAAAATACTTTCAGTAAAGGCTATTAAAGATAAAATGGACTGTGAGTATCTTGATCTTGATTTACTCTCAAGAAATTTTTTTATTTTTTTTAACAAGATTGTTATTATTTATATCAAATAATGCCAAAGGTAAGCTACCATTAAAGCTGGGATTGCACTATAAAGTGTTGCTAAAACAGCAACTTTTGGAGCTATTGCCATAGCTGGAAATAATGCGTCACCGTCATTTGAAATGGAATTGCCTATTTGAGCAGACATTGGGATTTGCCCACTTATATACATTGAGGTAATCATGATTTGAGGTCCACAACCAGGAATAAAGCCTATTAAAATAGCTACTAGTGGAACGAATGGACCAAGTAACATCAAATAGTCAAACATCTTCCCTTGAGTTGATAAGTTTAGAAGTTCAAAACATACAAAAGCAGTAATAACCCATACGGTAACAAAACAGGTTGTATCAACAGTCTTTCTTATTGAGTTTTCATGAACTGAAGCCATTTGAATATCTGTAAGTGGATTAAACACCCACATCAGTAAACAAAAAATGGAAGCTAAAAAACTAAACATCACAACTAAATCAAAATTCAGTAAAATAATTGAAGGACTAATATTAAAAGCATTAAATATTCCTAATATCAAACCTGGAATAACTAATAATAGCCAAATAGAGTAAAATTTATTAGGTATTTTATTAATTGGAATATTTTCTGTATTTAATTTTTTCTTAGGAATTGCTGGTGATATTATTTTTGAAAAAGGAAGAGAGATATAACCCGTCACAATTCCAGTAATTAAAGTTACAGGAAGTATAATAAGAGCAGCAGTGGGTTTTGAGGCAATTAATAAAAATGCAGCATCCCCCATTGTACTTATTAGAGTGGCTAGTACAGAACTGAAAGAAACAATACCTCTTGTGTAAAGACTCATAACCATAATTGCTCCACCACAACCAGGTATTACTCCAAGAAGGGCACAAATAGGAATTTCGTAAATTGTATTTTTTTCAATAAATGATTGTAAATTAAATCTTTTTTTTTCTAAAAAACTAAACATTAATAAGGTTGCAGCAACAAACGAAGTAACAGAAATATATGCAGATGAAGCTGATTCAATTAAGACTAGTCTAGTTTCTTCAAACAGCATTAAAGAGCCAAATATTATAAAAAGAATGATTTTAGAAATTCTAAAATATTGAATTCTTTTAGTTAATATTAATACAAGTTCTGTCATATTTAGCCTAGGCTAAACTATATAGACCTAGCTAAGATTTGTAAAGAGGGCTTTACATTCTAATCATAGCAAATATGCTTATTGAAATGTCTAATACAAGATATAGCGGGCCTAAACAGTATTCTAAAATTAGAGCACAAAATAGTGCAGAAATGCTCGAAGATTATGTTGAGACTATTGGTGATTTAATAGCAAATAATGGAGAAGCCCGTAATGCAGATTTAGCTAATCATTTTGGCGTATCTCAAGCTACGATAAATAAAAATATAAAAAGGTTGATTGCTTTTGACTTAGTTAAAACAGAGCCTTATCGATCTATATTTTTAACACCTAAAGGCAACTTACTAGCGGATGCTTCAAGAAAAAAACATGAGATAGTTTTAAATTTTCTATTAAAGCTTGGTGTTCCAAATAAAATCGCTGAAGAAGATAGTGAAGGTATAGAGCATCACGTGAGTACCGAAACTTTAGCGATAATGAAGAAATTTATTTCTAATTAATTTTTTTTTGTTTTTGTAATAAGTTTTTTTTCCAAAACATTGTCTAATAAAAATACAGCAATTGTTAAAAAAACTATGATTGTTAGTGCATGTAATGACCCAAGTTCTAATGACTCACTTGAGGAATACTGATATAACTCAGTCGCCAAAGTATTAAAATTAAAAGGCCTTAGAAGTAGTGTGATAGGGAGCTCTTTCATAGTATCGACCATGACTAGAAATATTCCAGCAATTACACTTATTTTAATTTGAGGTAAAATTATTCTGAAATATGTTGTGGAATATCTTCTACCCATCATTCTAGAAGCATCATCAATAGATTTAGAAATTTTTTCTAAGCCTGAATCGATACTATTATTAGATAAAGAAATAAGTCTAATGCTCAAAGCTAAAACTAATCCAATTATAGAAGAGCTAATTAATAAATTATTTAAAAAAAGTAAATCCAATAATTTATCAATACTAATGATAAAATAAATTACCCCAAGAGCTACCACTACTCCCGGGATTGCATAACCGATATTGATTATTTTTTTTAAATATATAAAAATTTTATTTTTCGAGAACCTTCCAGAAAAATTTATTAAAACTGATAAAAATGCACATATTATTGCAACAGTAAAACCAATTACTAATGTATTGAATAAACTCTGGAAAAAATTTCCATAATTAATTTTTGATAAATTATGTAAGTATAAATATAAAGTAAATAATATAGGTATAAAGTACCCCAAGATAATAGGAATTAAACCAATATAAAAAGCTAAATAGCCTTTTACTTTTGAAAGCTTATATCTTTTCCAATTAAGAAATTCATAATTGGAGTTATGAAAGTTCTTCTTACCTCTAATTTTTTGTTCAATAATATATAAAATTAACATCATTAAAATAACAACAAGCGATAAAAAATAAGCTGCATTTAAATTATTCAAGATAGAAATATAATTATAAATACCTATAGATAACGTGCTCAAACCAAAAAAAGAAGCAACACCAAAATCATTTATAGTTTCCATCAAAGCCAATGAAAGACCAGCTATGATGCCCGGAGCAGACATAGGGATACCTATCTTAAAAAAGCACTCAAGAGGTGTCTTACCTATTGTTCTTCCTGCCTCTATATATCTCGCGGATAGATTGATGATTGATATTCTGGTTAAAAGATAGACGTATGGGAATAACGATAATGCTAAAATAACAGAACCAAAGAATGAGTTCCTTATAGATATACCGATAAATTCTATACCTATCGATTTAAGCAGTATAGGCAGAAAGCCTGATGGCTCTAATATTTCAGCATAAGTATATGCAGAAATATATCCCGGCACAGCTAATGGAAGGATTGCAATTATTTGTAAAAATTTTCTCCCTTTAAATTCTGTCATTGTAGTGAGCCAAGCTAAAGGAATGCTGATAATCAGTACAAGAAATGCCACTAATATAATGATAGTGAAGGAACCAAAAAAATATCTTGCTACATAAATATCATCTTTAATTATAAATATTGAGAATAATCCTTTTGAAAAAATCATAACCACAGGTGTTAAAAAAACCAGTGCTATAAAAAAATTTATTAAATATTTTATATTTAAATACTTCATATTATTATTAAAATTATACAAGCTACTAATGCCAATGCCATGACTCTATTAAATACAATAATTTTCTTATGGTCATTAGTAAATTTCTGAAAGTAATGTCCGATTAAAGCCCATGTTATCCCACTTGATAGAGTTGAAAATACAAAACATAAAAAAATTATAATAAATTCTACCTGATATGAAAATTGACCTTCAAGAAAAAGAGACGAGGCAGAAACCGAAACCATAACCCCTTTAGGGTTAATTATTTGAAAAAAATATATTTGAATAAAACTTAGTGGTTTGAAATCACTTGAATCAGAAAAGTTTTTAGAAGTAAATATTTTATAAGAAAGATAAAGTAAAAAAATGGATGATAGAATTTTTATGATCCAGTATAAGCTAGGATAAATTAAAAAAATTTTTCCAAGGCCAAACAGACATATAGTTAGGACTGATAGGTATCCAAAAAAAACTCCAAAAATCTGAGGTATTGTATTGCTAAAACCATATTTTACAGCAGTAGTAGATAGTATAATATTATTGGGACCAGGAGTGAATGCGGTCACGTTAGCAAATATAAACACAGGTAATGCGAAATAAAAATAATCCAAAGCACTGAGATATTAGACTTATTTGAGAAGAATAAAATAGTAGTTACAAAGCGTCTTAACCATGGAATAAATAGTATTTGTCATTATAAATATATATAAAGCAATATGAGAAAATTAAGGCGCTGTGGCGGAATGGTAGACGCGCCGGACTCAAAATCCGGTGAAGGCAACTTTGTGAGAGTTCGAGTCTCTCCAGCGCTACCAAATAGTAATAAAAATGGATAAAAAAGAATTTATTAAAACTGTTTCTAAATTTATAACTGGAATTACAATTGTAACTTTAGGAGATAGTAAAAAAGGATTCTATGGCTGTACGATGAATTCATTTACAAGTCTTTCTCTCAATCCACCACAAATTTTATTTTGTGTTGATAATCGCAATAGTTTTATCAAAGAATTTAAAAGGAATACCTTAGTCAATATTAATATCTTATCAGACAAGCAAAAAGATCTATCGAATAAATTTGCTTCTAGCCCTGAATTAAGATGGAAGGATACAAAATTTAAAGTTTCAAAAAATGATGTACCTTTTTTTCAGGATTCATTAGTTGTTATCGAGACTGTAATTGATAAAAAAATATTTTCTGGAGATCATTTAATTATAATTTGTGGATTGAGAAAAATAATTCATTTAAAAAAAGGAAATCCCTTAGTTTATTTTGAAGGTAAATACCTGAGTCTCTAAAGGGCATGCAATATATTCATTCTAATGTTCAGGATTTGCATATTACTCAACCATTAGGGATTACAATTGGTAATTTTGATGGATTGCATTTAGGTCATCAAAAATTGTTATCAAACCTAATTGAATTTTCGAATAAGCTTAATTTTTCTTCATGTTTGATAAGTTTTAACCCTCATCCAATTGCATATTTTAAAAAAGATAAAAATTTTCTAATTGATTTAGAGCAAACTAAAATTGAACTTTTAGAAAAAATGGGATTAGATTTTTATGTGTCCATTATTTTTGAAGAACAAATATCAAATTTTACAAATGAGGAATTTGAAAGTAGAGTTTTATTGAGTTGTTTAAATACCAAACTCATTTTATCAGGCCTAGATTTTAGATATGGCAAAAATAGATCTGGCAATATCTCAACTCTAAAAAAATTCTCCTTAAAAAATGATATTGACTTTAATACAGAGGAAGAAGTAATAGCGGAAAATTTTCCTAATAAAATATCGTCTACTACTATTAGAAATTTAATTAGAGAGGGCAATGTTAAATTAGCTAATAAAATGCTTGGAAGAAAATTCGAGATAATAGGTACAGTAATTAAAGGAGATCAAAGAGGGAGAACTATTGGTGTTCCAACAGCCAATCTTCAATACAATGATCTTCAGGTTGAATTAAGTAAAGGCGTCTATTCTGTATGGGTTATTATAAATAATGAAATCTATAGTGGCATAGCTAATTATGGAATTAGACCAACTTTTAATCAAGATATACCTTTAGTTGAAGTCCACATATTTGATTTTAATGAGGAAATATATGATATGAAAATTAAAGTTCAATTTCAGGAAAAGATTAGAGAAGAAATTAAATTTGAAGGCATAGAAGAGTTGTTAAAACAAATAAAAAAAGATATTTCTATGGCTAGAGAGATTTTAAAAAATGGAAATTAAAGATTCTATACTTCTGCCTAAAACAGAATTTTCTATGAAGGCAAACCTTCCTGAGAAAGAGCCAAAAATACTAGATAAATGGTATAAAGATAATCTTTATGGCGAACTCAGAAGTCAGTCCAAAGACAAAGAAAAATTTATTCTTCACGATGGACCTCCTTATGCTAATGGGCATCTCCATATGGGACATGCTTTAAATAAAATTCTCAAAGATGTTATTATTAAATACCAACAAATTTCAAATAAAAATTCTATATATGTTCCAGGGTGGGATTGTCATGGGTTACCTATTGAATGGAAAATTGAAGAACAATATAGGTCTAAAAAACTAAATAAAGATGATGTGCCTATTTTAGAATTCAGAAATGAATGCAGAGAATTTGCTAAAGGCTGGATAGATATTCAGAGGGAAGAATTTAAAAGATTAGGCGTTATTGGAGATTGGGATAATCCTTATACAACAATGAATTTTAAATCTGAGGCTCAGATTGTTAGAGAGCTTGGCAAGTTTTTAGAAAATGGCGGATTATATAAGGGTCATAGACCAGTATTATGGTCTGTTGTTGAAAAGACGGCTTTAGCAGACGCTGAAGTTGAATATCATGAACATAAGTCGACTACAATTTACGCAAAATTTCCTATAGCAAATACTGATATTGAAAAAATAAAAGATCATTCCATTGTCATTTGGACAACAACCCCATGGACAATACCGGGCAATAGGGCTTTAGCTGTTCATGAAGATATCAAATATGCATCACTAAATATTCATCATAAAAATCTTGATGAAAATATTTTAATTGCAGAAGATCTGATTGAAATTTTTTTAAAAGAAAATGAAATTTCAAAATCAAATTTAAATTTTTTGATTACTGGAAAAGAACTACTTAAAACAAATTGTTACCACACTTTATATAAATCTGGTTATGATTTCATAGTGCCAGTACTTCATGGTGATTTCGTAACAACTGACCAGGGAACAGGTATTGTTCATATTTGCCCGGTCCATGGCATGGACGATTTTATCCTAAGTAAGAAACATGATTTAGAATTGCCGATGACTATTGATGAAGCGGGTATTTACTATGAACATATTCCAGTTTTTGCAGGCAAACATATATTTAAAGTTGATCCTGAGGTATGTGATGAGATTGCAAAGTG
>TARA_B110000503_G_scaffold28345_1_pt1 | contig 13689 bp, 14 predicted proteins | sample TARA_B110000503 | Tara Oceans TARA_B110000503 (sample SAMEA4397472) | marine metagenome | biome: Polar Biome; feature: [SRF] surface water layer (ENVO:00010504); material: water (ENVO:00002006), including particulate matter (ENVO:01000060) such as... | depth 5 m | reverse complement strand
CTACCGTACCACCCTAATGGCATGACCATGAGCGCTTATGACGAGTCTGGTGCGGTATTGTTAGAGATGTCTTATTACTCTGTAGGTGGTGGCTTTGTGGTAGACGAAACGGCGGTTAAAGCCGACGAACTACCGATAGATGAAGACCAGCCTGAAGTCCCTTATCCATTTACCACCGGCGTTGAATTGCTTGCCCACTGTAAAGCAACAGGCATGAGTATTAGCCAGGTGATGATGGAAAACGAAAAGACTTGGCGTACCGAAGGGGAAGTAAAGAGTGAAATTTTACACCTATGGCAGGTAATGCAGCAGTGCGTACGTAACGGTTGTACTACCGAGGGTGTTTTACCAGGAGGCCTTAACGTTAAGCGCCGCGCTGCAGACTTGTATAGCAAGCTCAACGGCTTAGATTCTGTGAAGGTAATTACGCCACAGCTAACTGCTATGGATTGGGTTAATCTTTATGCTATGGCTGTGAATGAAGAAAATGCTGCTGGTGGTCGTATTGTTACTGCACCAACTAATGGTGCTGCAGGTATTATTCCTGCGGTATTGCATTACTACACTAACTTCTACCCATTAGCCGACGATGATGGCGTTGTAAAATTTGTATTGGCTGCTGCTGCAGTGGGCTTCTTATGTAAGCTTAATGCTTCTATTTCAGGAGCTGATGTAGGCTGTCAGGGCGAGGTAGGTAGTGCATGTGCAATGGCTGCTGCTGGTTTAGCCGAAGTGATTGGCGGTACACCAGAGCAAGTAGAAAACGCTGCAGAAATTGGTATGGAGCACAACTTAGGCCTTACTTGTGACCCTATTGCAGGATTGGTTCAGGTGCCATGTATTGAGCGTAACGCTATGGGTTCTATCAAAGCGATTAACGCAGCTCATTTAGCTATGCGCGGTGATGGCACACATTTGGTATCATTGGATGATGTAATTAAAACCATGCGTGAAACTGGTGCTGATATGATGGACAAATACAAAGAAACTTCTCGTGGCGGTCTCGCAGTTAACGTGACTTACTGTTAATTAGACGGAGAGAATCATGTCTATACTGCGACCCGCAGCAGGTATATTACCACCCGTTCCAAGCCCAGCAGCCCAGCAAGGCAACTTTGGCGAACGCCTTAGGGCCTTGCGACAAGATCGACAGATGACATTGCAACAAGCCAGTAAAGTGACTGGTGTTGCACAGTCTACTTTGTCAAAAATGGAAAATAATCAGCTTTCGCCTACCTTTAATTTAATGCAAAAGCTGGCCGTTGGCCTAGGTATCGACATGCCTCAGTTGTTTGCGCCGGTAAAAGAAGTACGCATTTCGGGTCGTCGCAGCGTCACTAAAAAACACCAAGGCCGTGAACACTTAACGGCTACCTACGAACATGAGCTACTGGCTCCCGAGCTAGATTCAAAACGTATGGTGCCTTTTAAAAGCCGCGTACGTGCACGCACTTTGGATGAGTTCGGTGGCTGGGTAAGGCACGAAGGCGAAGAGCTACTGTTAGTGCTAGAAGGAGATGTTCTGGTGTACACTGAAGAATATGAACCTTTAGCCCTTAGCGAAGGGGATAGCACATATTTTGACAGCACCATGGGCCACGCAGTGGTATCCACCAGTAAAGAAGATGCGTTGGTACTTTGGGTGTGTGTAGCACTTTGATTTATCAGTACTTGGATTTATCAGTACTTGGATTTATCAGTACTTCTTTCATAAGGCTCAATAATGAAGCAAGTGGTATTAGCTAGCGGTAACGCTGGCAAGTTAAAAGAGTTCGGCCAGCGTTTAGCTCCGTTAGGTATTGAGTTAGTGCCGCAAAATGAGTTTGTCAGCGAAGAAGTGGAAGAAACAGGCCTTAGTTTTGTTGAAAACGCTATTCTCAAGGCTCGTCATGCTGCTGCCGCATCAGGCATGCCGGCTTTAGCTGACGATTCAGGCTTAGAAGTAGATGTTTTAGGTGGAGCTCCGGGTATTTACTCAGCCCGTTATTCAGGTTCATTATTAAAGGGCCAAGCCAAAGACGCTGCCAATAGCGCCCAATTGATTGCTGATCTTGCACATGTGCCATTGGTTCAACGCACTGCTCGGTTCCAGTGTGTGCTGGTGTACATGCGCCATGCCACCGATCCTACGCCGCTCATTTGTCAGGCAGCGTGGGAAGGTGTGATTATGGATAGTGCACAAGGTGAGCATGGTTTTGGTTACGACCCCATTTTTCAAGTGTTAGAAAAAGGGTGTCGTGCAGCTGAGCTCACGCCCACACAAAAAATTGCTATCAGCCATCGTGGTAAAGCTTTGGCGCAATTACAACGAGCGTTAGCGCAAGTTTGATGCCGTCACCTACTAAGCAGCCACCCTTGTTGCCTTCATTAAGCCTGTATATCCATATTCCTTGGTGTATACGTAAGTGCCCTTATTGTGATTTTAATTCCCATGCTACTCAAGGTGGGGAAGATATTCCCGAAGCCAGTTATATAAAAGCTTTGTTAGGTGATTTAAGCAAAGAGCTCGCTTTAGTCAACCATCGAACCTTGCATAGTATCTTTATTGGTGGCGGTACGCCCAGCTTAATGAGTGCTGCGGGTATTGGCGAAATCCTTGATTTTGTTAAAGCCAATATCACCTGCGAAAGTGATATGGAGGTAACGTTAGAAGCGAACCCTGGAACCTTTGAGCAAGCTAAATTTGCTGGCTTTCTGGAAAGGGGTGTTAATCGTTTGTCTATAGGCGTACAGAGCTTTGATGATGAGTGTTTGCATGCCTTAGGACGTATACATAGTGCTTCTCAAGCTAAGTTGGCTATCGGTAAAGCTCAGTCATTAGGGTTTGATCGTATTAACTTAGATTTGATGCATGGCTTGCCAGGGCAGAGCTTGGAGAAAGGTTTAACTGACTTGCAGCAAGCTTTGGAGTTTGGCACCGACCATCTATCGTGGTATCAGCTCACTATTGAACCTAATACTGAGTTTTATAGCAGGCCCCCTAATTTGCCGGATGAAGATGTACTGGTTGATATCCAAGACCAAGGGCAGGTTATCATTGAAGCGGCTGGCTTAAGTCAGTACGAGATTTCGGCGTACTCGAAGCCTGGTAAGCAAGCACGGCATAATCTCAACTATTGGAATTTTGGTGATTATATTGGTGTTGGGGCTGGAGCCCATGGCAAAGTAAGTGCTTGGCATGATGGTGCAATGGTTATAGAGCGGCGGGTGAAATTACGCCAACCTAAAGCCTATATGGATGCTATTACGCCGCTGTCTTCAAACCATTGTGTTACGCCAGAAGAGCTAAAGCTGGAGTTCTTTATGAATGTGCTGCGCCTACAAAAGGGTGTAAGTGCAGCGAGCTACCTAGCCAACACTGGGCAATCCTTGGCTCAAGTGGAAAGTGCTGTAGCTGCGGCAAGGCAGGCCGGGTTAATGATGCCTGATCGACTTCAAGCCAGCCCTTTAGGGTGGCGTTTTCTAAACGATCTGTTAAGTTATTTCGAGTAAATACCTTAACATAGTTGCTTTTCTAAGTTACTGCTCTAAATAGAACGTTTGGCTAAATTTCAACGGTACTGAATCGGCGTTCAGGTCTGGCTGTATCTGCAATTCAAAACGCCACATTTCCTCTTCGGTGAAACGCAATTGCGCGATGTAGTAGATGGCGTTCTGTTCTTTAATCTGTAAAAATTCTAATGGTAATACTTGCCCAATAATATTTGTTCGGGTGCCTGTGACTACAGCTGGCATCGGCTTTTTCGTGTCGCTATCGATTACTGAAATGTTCAATAAAGCACGGTTTCTGGCGCGAGTGAAGCCATAACTTTGAGCCACCTCAGGGGTTATCATCATAGTATTGAAGGCATTGTAATGAATGTCGTACTTTTGGCTATGGATGGCCTGTTCTGCATGGCTGGGTAGTGCTAATGACAGTGTTAATGCTAGCGCCAATGAGGCTAGTAATAAACGCAAGATAACGCTAAGGTTAAGGGAACGTGCAGGGTTCATGATGTATCGGCTTCTCTAGCCCTACCAACATAGGGCGCTTGATGATCTGCTAATTGTGCGTTATCCGTTCCAAAAAGTAAAAGCCAAATCAAAAAACACTTTGCAACGATAAAAATAATGCCCCATAAAAAGGAATCATCATGAAAAAGTTATGGGTTGGGTTAGGAGCATTAATTACCATTATTTTATTAGGCCTGTCTGCTACCGGCAATATGCACATTATCAAAGCGGTACAACCTACTTATTTTCAAGGGCAAGGCACAGCTAATTGAGTTTTATAGCGATGAAGCATTGAAACTCGTTAAATCCATCCCTTAGTGAATGCTTGGCTGTTGTCGGAAAAAGCGTCCTACGTCACGGGCTCATTTACAGAGATAGCTGGTGGTAGGTAACTAAACAATATGAGACACTGTTAAGCTAAATTATTGTTCACACTTCTAAGTGTTCTAAAGGCGTTTTTTTACCATGACAAATGCAGGTGTTTTTTTAGTACAAACAGTTTTCGGATTGTACCTTACGATGGTCATTGTCCGCTTTATGTTGCAGTTGGCTAAAGCCGACTTCTATAACCCCATCGCCCAAGCCGTGGTGAAATTAACCCAGCCATTTGTTGCGACTTTGCAGAAGGTAATGCCTCGAACAGGACGCTTTAGCTTAGCTACTCTTGTGTTGGCGTTTTTAGTGCAGTTGTTATTGATTGTGGTTGTGCTGCTCATTGCTGGTTTTAGCCTGCCTAACCCTGTGAGCTTGGCCATGTGGAGTCTCATTGGGTTGGCATCTCAAGTGCTCGATTTGTTGTTCTTTGCCATACTTGCAAGTATTGTTTTGAGCTGGCTGGCCCCTAAAACTAGCCACCCCGGGGCTTATTTGTTGCATCAGCTTACTGAGCCCGTTATGGCTCCTGTACGCCGTATGTTGCCTAATCTTGGAGGCTTGGATTTCTCGCCTATTCTGGTATTCATCATCATTAATATGGTGGATATGCTGGTGATTCAAAACTTAGCGTCAAGCTTTGGTATGCCACGTGGTTTGGTTTTGGGGCTATAGAGATGACTACGAATCAAGCTAGCAACGCATTTAATTTTGAAGACTCTTTAGCTGAGTTAGAAACCTTAGTACAACAAATGGAGCAGGGCGACTTAACCCTAGAAGACTCTCTGGCTGCTTTTGAGCGAGGCATTTCATTAACCCGTGGCTGCCAAGCGGCGTTAGCTCAAGCCGAACAAAAAGTTAACGTTTTGATGCAAGATGCTCAAGGTCGGGTTATTGAGCAGCCATTTAGTAAGGAGTCTTAAGCTTGGACTTTGATTCATTAGAAGAATTTTTAGATCACTCTAAAAACCGGGTAGAGCAGTACCTAAATACGGCTATTAGTCAGCGTCGTGCCAGTGGTGTTTTGTCTCAGGCTATGGCCTATAGTGCCGTGCAAGGTGGTAAGCGAGTAAGGGCCGCCTTAGTGTATGGTGCCGCCCGTGCTTGTGGGGTTGAGCATGCCGCTTTAGACCCCCTTGCAGCTGCAGTTGAAGCAATACACGCTTATTCATTGATTCACGATGACCTGCCAGCTATGGACGATGATGCCTTGCGCCGTGGTAATCCCAGTTGTCATGTTGCCTTTGATGAGGCGACTGCAATCTTAGCAGGTGATGCTTTGCAGGCACTGGCTTTTGAGTTGCTGGCTAGTGCGAAAGGACCGAAAATAAGTGCCAATCAATGCTTGGCTATGGTGGTGTGTTTGGCCCAAGCCTCTGGTGCTAAAGGCATGGTGGCTGGGCAAATGTTGGATATGGCTGCAGAACATGATGCTGTTAATTTGGCTCAATTAGAGCACCTGCATCGCTTAAAAACAGGCGCTTTGATTGTTGCAAGCGTAGAGATTGGTGCTTTGTCACAGGGCGCTGTTAGCCCTCATCAAATTGATAATTTACGCACCTATGCGCAAGCTATTGGTTTAGCTTTTCAAGTTCAAGATGACATTTTGGATATTGAAGGCGATACGGCAACCTTGGGTAAGATTCAAGGTTCGGATGTCATCAATGACAAATCCACGTACCCTGCATTATTGGGCATGACTGCTGCTAAAGCGCGGTTGATGGGTCTGCACCAACAGGCCAAAGAATCGGTGACAGAATTTGGTGCTGCAGCACAGCCTTTGGTTTGGCTGGCAGACTTTATTGTTACCCGTAAGCACTAGCAACATGTTCCCACTTATTCTACAAATTCCACGGCAAGTGCCGACCACCGCCTTATTTGATCAGGTGGATGGTGTGGTAGATCTGCGCGAGTTAACTCCGGCGCAATTACCCCAATTAGCCTATGAGTTACGTTTGGCATTGCTATACAGCGTAGGCCAAACTGGTGGGCATTTGGGTGCTGGGCTAGGAGTGGTAGAGCTCACTATTGCCTTGCATTATTTACTTGATACACCTAACGATCGGTTAATTTGGGATGTGGGCCATCAAGCCTATCCCCATAAAATGCTCACAGGGCGTAAGCAAGCCATGTTAAGTATGCGTCAGGCCGGTGGTTTGGCGCCATTCCCTAAGCGAGATGAAAGCCTATTTGATGCCTTTGGTGTGGGCCATGCCAGCACCTCTATTAGTGCTTTATTGGGCATGGTATTGGCAAGCAAAAATCCTTTGGCCTGTCATGTAGCTGTGATTGGAGATGGAGCCCTTACCGGAGGTATGGCCTTTGAAGCGTTAAATCATATGGCGCACTGCCAAGCCAATGCCCTGATCATTGTTAATGATAACGATATGGCTATAGATGAAAACGTGGGAGGTTTGGCTACCTTTTTAGATGATCACCATGGCCACGGTGGGCCATCACAGTGGCTTACAGCGTTAGGCTTTACCTACCGAGGGCCCATAGATGGCCACGATTTACCGCAATTAATGTTAGCCATCACTAACTTATTGAGTCTTCCTGGGCCTAAGTTGTTACATATCCACACCTTAAAAGGTAAAGGTTATGGGCCGGCTGAGCTTGATCCAGTGGGATACCATGCGCTAGCAAAAATTGATCCAATTGCAGCTGTAACCACTAAAAATAGCCCTACGTATGCTCAGGTATTTGGCCGTTGGGTGTGCGATAAGGCCCGCAAGGATGATCGTTTAATGGCCATTACCCCAGCAATGGCTGGTGGTTCGGGTTTAGAGCCTTTTGCAAAAGAATTTGCGGCACGTTTGTTTGATGTAGCTATTGCCGAACAGCATGCTATCACCTTGGCTGCGGGTATGGCGTGTGAAGGCGCAAAACCTGTAGTGGCTATCTACTCTACGTTTTTACAGCGTGGTTATGATCAGCTTGTGCATGATGTTGCGTTGCAGAATTTAGATATATTGTTTGCCATTGATCGTGCTGGAGTTGTAGGTGAAGATGGAGCAACCCACACGGGTGCTTATGATCTAGCTTTTTTGCGTTGTTTGCCTAATTTACTGGTCATGGCGCCTAGTAGCGCTGCTGAAACCTCTGCAATGCTAGATTTTGGTTATGCTCATAATGGGCCTGCCGCGGTGCGTTATCCGCGTGGGGAGGCGTATGAAGACGCTCCGTTGATAGCTCCTATAGAGCTAGGCCAAGGCCACGTGCTGCGCTGGGCAGATCAGACTAATGGCAAAGGCATTACCATCGCCATACTTAACTTTGGGGCCTTGTTAGACAAAGCGGCAGTGGTAGCTGAAGCTCTGGATGCTACATTGGTAGACATGCGTTTTGTGAAGCCGCTAGATGAAGCGTTGTTACAACAGTTGCTGGTTCAGCATAATGGCTTTGTTACCATAGAAGATCATAGCTGTATTGGTGGTGCTGGTTCTGCTGTAAGTGAATGGTTGGTTCAGCAAGCGGCGCAAGTGAGGTTGTTGTGTTTAGGCCATGAAGACATTGCCCTGCCTCACGGGAGCCGCGAGCAAGTGTTACATATTACGGGTTTATCTGAGGTGGTTATGGCCGAAAAAATTGCGTCCTGGCAAGCGAAATTATTGACCGAATAAATGATCTAGCTTACTAGCTTTAGTGGCTAGGTAGGCTTTGTTATGGCTGTTTTCACCTACTTCTAGAGCTTGGCGTTGCTCTACGATAATGCCAAGATCGGTGAGAGCTTTGATTTTTCGTGGATTGTTGGTCATTAATTGCACAGACTTAATTTGAAGAAAATCTAGCATGTCTTTGGTCATGTCATACTGGCGCATGTCTGCATCAAAACCTAAGCGTTCGTTGGCTTCTACAGTGTCCGCTCCTTGGTCTTGCAGATTGTAAGCCTTGATCTTGTTCAATAAACCGATGCCACGGCCTTCTTGTCGTAAGTACAAAATTACGCCCCGGCCTTCTTCTGAAATTCGCTTTAGTGCTTCTTGTAATTGATAACCACAATCACAACGCATGCTAAATAAGGCGTCACCGGTTAGGCATTCAGAATGCAGGCGAGCTAGCACAGCAGTACCATCGGTAAGGTCGCCCATGCTAAGGGCTAAGTGTTCTTTGTCAGTTTCGCTATCGGCAAAACCGTGCATATCAAAAGTGCCGTAAGGGGTGGGCAGCAGTGAGGAGGCAACATGGGTAGTAGGCACGGTAATTCCTTAAACACTTAAAACAGCAGCGGTGATCAAAATAAAATAGAGTATGCCCCTTAAATGGGGGCTGCAAACCATATCACAAGTGGCTGGGCGGCAAAATACTATAAGGAGTGCTTTCCCCCTTTTAATAACGTCTCAGGGTATAATAACAGCATATTTTTGAATTAATCAGGAAATCACATGGCACAGTTTGTGTATACGATGAATCGGGTTGGAAAAGTGGTTCCTCCCAAGCGTGAAATTTTAAAGGACATTTCGTTGTCCTTCTTTCCCGGTGCCAAAATTGGTGTCTTGGGTTTAAACGGTTCCGGTAAATCTAGCTTGTTACGTATCATGGCTGGTGTAGACAAAGAATATAACGGTGAGGCACGTCCACAACCTGGCATTAACGTGGGTTACTTAGAGCAAGAGCCTCAATTAGATGACTCTAAAACCGTACGTGAAGTGGTTGAAGAAGGCGTTTCGGAAGCAAAAAACGCTTTAACTTCATTAGACGCGGTATATGCCGCTTATGCTGAGCCAGACGCAGATTTTGATGCCTTAGCAGCTGAGCAAGCTAAATTAGAAGACATTATTCAAGCCAGTGATGCTCATAACTTAGAGCGCACCTTAGAAGTAGCAGCCGAAGCTTTACGTTTGCCTAGCTGGGATGAAAAAATAGAACATTTGTCTGGTGGCGAACGTCGGCGTGTGGCGTTGTGTCGATTGCTATTGAATAAGCCAGATATGTTGTTGCTGGATGAGCCTACTAACCACTTGGATGCTGAATCAGTAGCTTGGTTAGAGCGTTTCTTAGTGGATTATAATGGTACCGTAGTGGCCATCACTCACGACCGTTACTTTCTAGATAACGCTGCGGGTTGGATTCTAGAGCTAGACCGTGGTCACGGTATTCCTTACGAAGGCAACTATTCGTCTTGGTTAGAGCAAAAAGAAGCACGTTTGGTTCAAGAAGGCCGTCAACAAGCGTCTCACGAAAAAGCAGTGAAGTCTGAGTTAGAGTGGGTGCGTAGTAACGCCAAAGGCCGTCAGGCTAAATCAAAGTCGCGTTTAGCTCGCTTCGAAGAATTAAGCTCACGTGAATTCCAAGAAAGAAATGAAACCTCTGAGATATATATTCCACCTGGCCCGCGCTTAGGCGACAAAGTGATTGATGTGAAGGGCGTAAGTAAAGCCTTTGGCGACAAGATGCTAGTGGAAGATTTGGAATTTAGTATGCCTCAGGGCGCAATAGTGGGTGTTGTAGGTGGTAACGGTGCTGGTAAATCAACCTTGTTCAAGATGCTTACGGGCGTCGAACAGCCAGATTCTGGCAGTATTGAAATTGGCGACACGGTTGAACTAGCCCATGTTGATCAGGCGCGTGAGTTAGACGGTACTAAAACTGTATGGGAAGAATTGTCTGATGGACAAGACATTATTACCGTGGGTAATTATCAAGTGCCTTCGCGCGCTTATGCGGGACGTTTTAACTTTAAGGGCAATGACCAGCAAAAGTTTGTGAAAGACTTGTCTGGTGGTGAGCGTAACCGCTTGCATTTAGCCAAGCTGCTTAAGCAGGGTGGCAATGTATTACTGTTAGACGAGCCGACCAACGACCTAGACGTAGAAACCTTAAGAGCTTTAGAGGAAGCTTTATTAGCCTTCCCAGGTGCTGCTATTGTGATATCTCACGACCGTTGGTTCCTAGACCGTGTATGTACTCACACCTTGGCTTATGAAGGTGATTCTAAAGCAACTTTCTTTGAAGGTAACTACTCAGAATATGCCGAAGACTATAAGTCCCGCACAGGGAAGGATCATCAGCCTACGCGAGTGAAGTATAAAAAACTGGCGTAAAGCTGCACGTTGCATATGCCAGATGAAGTGAAGCCGAAGTATCTAAGATGCTTCGGCTTCACTTCATCTGGCTCTGATTGACTGGTTAGATATGGCTGGGCTTAGTCCGTGGCCACCTGATGTATGTGAACATCTTGTTGTGGGTAAGGTATGGAAATGCCATTTTCGTCAAATGAGAGCTTTATTTGACGAATGAGATGCCACCTTACAGCCCAATAGTCAGCTGAATTAACCCATGGGCGAACCACAAAATTAACACTGCTGTCAGCTAGCTCAGCTACAGCAACTGTTGCCACTGGTTCGGCTAAAATACGTTCGTCAGCTGCAATACACTCCAGCAGCAAGCGTTCCGCCTTTTGTAAGTCATCCCCATATCCAACCCCAATAATTAAGTCGATGCGACGCGTAGGTTTAGCTGATGCATTAATGATCACACCTTTATAAATATGGCTATTAGGTACGATGATTTCACGATTGTCGCCAGTTTTCAGTTGGCTGGTAAAAATGCCAATTTTTTCAACTACCCCAGCAGTGCCTGCAGCTTCTACATAGTCGCCAATGGTAAAGGGTTTAAATAAAATAAGCATAACACCAGCGGCCACGTTGCTAAGCGTGTCTTTTAAGGCTAAACCAATGGCTAGGCCTGCAGCGGCAAAAACCGTTAGCAGTACAGAGGTGTCGAAACCTAAAAAATCCAACGCTACCATTAATGACACAAAACTTAAGGTGACACGAACGATCGTTACGATGAAATGCTGTAAAGGGACGTCTATTTTTCTAGATACCAATATGCGTTGAATCATATCCCCCAATAAGCGGGCAAACCAACAGCCAAGAAAAAATATAACGATAGCCACAGTAAGGCTAGTTAAGCCAGATAGGGCTATATCTAACCAATCCTCAGAGAATGAAAAGTCCATCATTGTGACAGCTCCAAATAAGTTTAATAAACAGTTAAATAAAATACGGAATTTAGGCCTTAAATAGCTGTGCTAATTCCTTAGACCTAGCGTGAGCTGCAAACATAGCCTGGCTGCAGAGTTCGCTAAAACCACCGTCATTAAAAGTATTAATGGCTTGTTCTGTAGTACCGTTGGGTGAGGTAACGGCAACGCGTAATTGAGCTGGTGTTTGCTGGCTCTGTTGGGCCATTTGAGCAGCCCCTAGAGCAGTTTGAAGAACCAGCTGTTGAGCTACCTCACTACTGAGCCCAAGTTTTTCTGCGCCAGCTATCATCGCTTCCATCATTAAGAAGTAGTAGGCGGGCCCACTGCCTGAAACAGCAGTGACAGCATCAATATGATCTTCGTTGTCCACCCATAAAGCCAACCCTACTGATTGCATTATAGTACTGGCGGTTTGCTTTTGCGCTGCAGAAACTTCCGGTGTGGCAAATAACCCTGCTGCACCTTGGCCTACTAATGACGGTGTATTAGGCATGCAGCGCACAATAGGTGTTTTTTGCCCCAGCCAAGTTTCTATGCTGCTGGCTAAAATGCCAGCAGCTACTGAAACGATGAGTTGGGTGGATGCGTCTACTGCTGGAGCGATACTTTGTATTAAATCCCCTATCATTTGTGGCTTTACGCCTAATACAATGACGTCTGCTTGACGGCATAGTGCTAAGTTATCGGTGCTGGTATGAATGCCTGTGTCTGCTGACAATGTGTCTAACTTACTCTGGGTGCGACCGCTTGCGGATATCTTATCTTGCGGATACCCCGCTGCAAGCATGCCTTTGAGAATGGCTTGCGCCATGTTGCCGGCGCCAATAAAGACAATGTGGGGAGTCTGTGTCATGGAGTTATCCTGGTTGTTATTTGTTTTTATAGCCTAGGGCTTATATTTTAGAGCTAGGTGTATTGCGGGCACCAAAGATATCCGTGCCAACACGCACCATGGTGGAGCCGCAAGCAATGGCGCTGGTTAAGTCGCCAGACATGCCCATGGAAAGCTGCTTAATATGTGGGTAAATGTGGCTAAGTTGATCTCTTGCTGCGGCCATTTTATTAAAAGCGTGATGTTGAATAGACTCGGTTTGGCCTGCAGCGGGTATACACATTAAACCACACAATAATAGGTTTGGTAATTGCGAAACTTGTTCCACAAGCTCAGATAACTGCGCCAATGCCACGCCACTTTTATTGCTTTCGTTACTGATATTCACTTGTATCAGTACCTTTAATGGCGGTAAATGGGCTGGTCTATGTTGGTTCAGGAGTCGCGCCACCTTCTCTCTATCTACGGTGTGAACCCAATCAAAATGGGTAGCAATAGTTTTGGTTTTATTGCTTTGAATAGCACCAATAAAATGCCACTCAATGTCATCATGGGGGCAGTGATCAATTTTATCCAGAGCATCTTGTAGGTAGTTTTCACCAAAGTGACGTTGGCCATGATCATAGGCCTCTATAACGTCACTCAAAGGTTTGGTTTTGCTAACAGCCAACAACATGACATCTTGCGTGCTTCGACCAGCCGCTTGGCAGGCATTAGTAATGCGTAGCTGGGTGCTAACTAAAGCTTGGGGGATAGTCTGTTGAGTAGGAGAAGATAACATAAGCAAGTACAGTATAAAGATATCAAGTAAACGGTTGGCATAATGGTAACAATTCTAGCGGCTATCTCATAGTACAGAGTGAATTCAGACTTAAGGGTGCGTGTAAGGGTGAGAGAGTTAGAGTGAAAGGCTAATAAATTGCGAGAGACGGACTTAAAGTTAACACTGAGCGACCCACTTATAGGCCTACAGTACGAATAACTTGAGCTTGGGGGTGTAAGTCAATATCATGGTGTATTGTTTCGATTGTTAAAATAGCCCCACTGCATCCGGACCCATTATGACTTTAGCTATATCCATTACAGATTTACATAAAAGCTTTAATGAAAACGAAGTGATTAAAGGCATGTCTTTAGAAGCTAATAAGGGTGACGTAATTTCTCTAATTGGTGCGAGTGGCTCAGGTAAAAGTACTTTCTTACGCTGTATTAACTTGTTAGAAACACCTAATAGCGGTGAGGTTCGAGTTGACGGGGAGTTGATTGAAATGAAGACTGACCGTAAGGGTCGTCGTGTACCTGCCGACCAAAAACAAGTTGACCGCATCCGTACTAAGCTGGGCATGGTATTCCAAAGTTTTAACCTTTGGAGCCACATGACTATTTTAGAAAATATCATGGAAGCACCAGTGCACGTTTTAGGCCAGAGCAAAGCTGAAGCCCATGCCAATGCCATGGCTCTGCTGGAAAAAGTAGGCATTATTGATAAAGCTCATCAATA
>TARA_B110000503_G_C7172801_1_pt1 | contig 13732 bp, 12 predicted proteins | sample TARA_B110000503 | Tara Oceans TARA_B110000503 (sample SAMEA4397472) | marine metagenome | biome: Polar Biome; feature: [SRF] surface water layer (ENVO:00010504); material: water (ENVO:00002006), including particulate matter (ENVO:01000060) such as... | depth 5 m | reverse complement strand
TTGAAGGAGCCGTTTTTCGCCCAAATACATATTCGTTTAGTGAAGGGATGCGCATTTTAGACCTAATCACTAAAGCTGATGGTTTAAAAGAAGATGCGTATACCAATAGAGCTACAATTATTAGGGTTAAATCCGATTTAACTACAGAAATCGTGAATGTCAATCTTGCAAAAGCACTAAAGGGTGATTCTGAATCAAATGTTATTTTGAAAAAGGAAGATCGTGTGAACATATATTCTAGTCTTACTTTTAAAGAAGATTTTAAGATTACAATTGATGGCGAAATTAATAGGCCAGGCGTATATCAATATTATGAAAACCTCACCTTAAATGATTTATTGGTTCAAGCAGGAGGCCTTTCTGGATCGGCATCAAAGCACGTGGAAGTGGCACGGATGATACAATTAGACTCAGTTGATGATTTGAATGGTAATAGGGTAGAATTAATTAGATTAGAAATTTCTACAGCTGATAATGAACAAGCAAAAAACGTTCGCTTAAAACCGTTTGATGTAGTAAGCATACGAAAAATGCCTGTTTATGAAAAGCCAGAGATGGTAACAATAAAGGGAGCTATAAATTATCCTGGACGATATGCGCTGGTGAACAAAAAAGAAAAAATTTATGATTTGATCATAAGAGCGGGAGGACTATCTTCTATAGCGAATATTGAAGGTGTAAAAGTACTTAGACCTATAGATTTAGAGCAGATTGGAGACATGCAGAATGTTGATTTAAATTTAGGTAAAGGAGAAGATTCTATTCAAAAAAAGATAATGGCTAAAATCAAACATGCTACAATACCTGTAGATTGGAAAGAAATTCAAAAGAATCAAAATAGCTATACCAATGTTACCATATTTCCAGGAGACGTGATTGAAGTGAGCACTTTTAGGGAAGGTGTAAAAGTGACAGGTAATGTCCTTTTAACATCTGAAATTCCTTATAACAAAGGTAAAGGCCTAAAACATTATTTAGATGCGGTAGGTGGGGCAGATTCTAAAGGATGGACTAGAAAAGCGTATGTTATTTATCCAAATGGGAAAGCAGCAACTACAAAATCTTTTTTATTCATTCACAATAGACCGAAGGTGACCCCTGGTTCACAAATCATTATTCCTGAAAAGCCTGAACGCAATAAATTGAATGCCCTTGAAATTGTGAGTATTGGAAGCATCATTACAAGCATGACTTTGTTACTTATCACAGCTTTTAATTAACAAATCTCAAACTTTTAGCATGGAACTTAACCAAAATACAAACGACGAACCATCTGTTAAAGATATAGTTATGCGAGTAAAAGGATTTTGGGAGTACTTAATGTATCGACGTAAAACGATTATTATTGCTATGATAATAGGAGCAGTTTTAGGCCTGGTTTATTCATATGTAGAAAAGCCCGTTTATACTGCGTCTTTATCTTTTGCACTGGAAGACACTAGTCCTGGCGGTGTTGGGGATTTAAACATAGGATCTTTTGCTATTGAATTGGGTGGAAGTAACAGTGGTGGTGCATTTTCAAGTTCTAACTTACCCGAACTTTTTCTGTCTCGTAATATGGTAGAAAAAACCTTATTAACACCCATTGTTTTCGAAAGCCAAAAAATATCATTGGCAGAAATGTATATTCAGAACGAAGGTTGGCGCACTAACTGGGAAAAAACCACCTCATTAAAAGGAATTCAGTTTTCAGCAAATGCAACCCGCTCAGACTTTAGTCGCGCTCAGGATAGTATTTTGGGAGTAATCTATGAAGAACTTTCTGAAAGCAATTTAGATGTTTCTCAAAAGGATAAAAAGATTGCAATTGTAACGATAAATTTAAAATCTTCTAGCGAATTATTTGCGAAGCAATTTACAGAAGCCTTGGCAGACCAAGTTTCTAACTTTTACATTGATTATAAAAGTAAAAAATCGCGACAAAATGTAGAAATTTTAACCAAACAGACAGATTCTATTCGTGAACAATTGAACACTGCGATAGCTGAAGTTGCCGTTTCTGTAGATAATACATTTAATCTAAATCCAGCCTTGAATGTAAATAGGACAACTACTTCTCGTAAAAAAGTAGATGTGCAAGCTAATACTGCTATTCTAAAAGAATTAGTGAAACAGTCCGAGTTAGCTAAAGTCGCATTACGAAAAGAAATTCCGCTTATTCAAGTGATTGACAGACCTATTTTACCATTAGAAAAAGAGAAAATTGGCAAGTTAGTTGGTGTTGTTATAGGAGGTATCGCTGGCTTAATGATTGCCTTACTTTATTTAATTTTAAAGGTGTTTTTTAAACAAATAATGGAATAATTGACATCACATTCGACATAGGAATTGGCCTTAAGATTGATTTGTTTATAATCTAATATGTGTTTTTATGCCAAGGTTATTTTGCCCATTTGTTCAAGTTAACTAGGCAAGATTTTGTATTCAAGGAAATTCAAAAATTATTTTACAAACAAGGATATTCTAAACAGGACAAATTATTCTTGGCTTTTAAATAAGAGAGTCCAACGTGGTGTTTGAATAATTATGTGTTAATGACGAAACGATATAATTAAAGAAAGCCCTCGTTTTTATAGTTATTTTAGAAGAGTGTTTATAGGCTAATTTAATTGATTGTGCAGTTTAATACAGGTAATAAATCGATCTAATACTGAAATGATATATTTAAAATTAGCTGAAAAGTTTTTTATAACAACACTGATTTTCAGCGTTGTTATTTCTTTTTTCTGTAAATATTTTATAGATCATCAATATTTAGCTAATGTATTAGTAGGATTTAATATCATATTTTTTTTGGTATTCTTAGTGGCATGTGGTTTTAAAAATAAAAAAGTTCAACTTCTAATATTTATATTTTTCTGTCTAAGAGTAGTATTACTCTACTTTGATTATTATGGCAGAGACATTGGATATGTGCTGCATAGCGGTAATGATTCAGAAAATTTTTATAATTTGGCAAGACTTATTTCTGAGGATTTAAGTAAAATGAAAGAGATTTCATATACTAAATATACCGATTTCTTAGGTTTGGTGTATTGGTTCATTGGTGATCAAAGACTGTTTTCTCAATTCATAAATTTAATTCTAGGAATGTGGTCCATTTTTATTTTCTATAATATTTTGGATCTCTTTAAATTAAAAGATTCTAAAAAATTATTGCTTTTAGCTTTGTATGGTTTATACCCACACAATATCATATTTTCTTCTATACTATTAAGAGAGGCTTTGATTCAATTCTTTTTTATCTATAGTTTATTATTTTTTACAAGATGGCTAAGGTCAAATGATAAGACCCACATCATAACAACTTTAATTTTTGCTCTACTAAGTGCAATGTTTCATCCTGGAATGATGCTTGGAATTGTTTTTTATGGATTAATGTTTTTATACTTTGACACGCACACACACACATTTAATTTTTCTGTTAAGAATACAATTTTGTTAGTTTCACTTTCCGCTTTGGTATTTGTTTTGATCATAAATAATATGTCACTTTTAAGTGGCAAGCTCTCATTTATATTTTTAGGTGAAAATCTGAGTTTAGCTGAAAAATTTAACACGAGGGTAGTTGATGTTGGAGGGTCCACTTACTTAACTAATTTTAAAGTAAACTCTGCGTATAGTTTTATAGCATTAATGCCTTTGAGGTTAATTTACTTTATTTTTTCACCAATGCCATACGATATAAGAGGGGTAGGTAGCTTAATTGCAATTTTATTCGACAGCTCTTTTTACTACTTTTTAGTCTATAAACTCGTACAAAGTAGAAATTTTCTCCGTGAAGATACACGTAGAATATTTCCTAAAATATTTCTTTTTTTATTCTTAACAATTGCCTTAGGCTTTGGCATGGCAACAGATAACTCAGGAACCGCTATGAGGCATAGATCCAAAATTTTCCCGGCTTTATTAATCGCAGTCCTTTTTTCTCAAAGTATTAAACAGAACAAACTCGCTATATGGAATGATAAAAAAATTCATTAAAACCACTAAGCATAAATATGGAGATGGAATTCTTTCAATTGCCGCTAATTTTATTCAAAAAGGGGCTTTTTTAATTGTTGCATTGCTGTTGGCTCGTCTTTTTGGCCCTAAACTATTTGGGGAATACGCTTTTTTAAGGCAGGCATTCGATGTTTTAATTGTTTTTATTTTGTTCGGAGGAGATAAATCTCTAATATACTTTTCTGCAATTAATAAAAGTGACGGTCTGGTTAAGCTTATAAGTGTCATTAAATTCGTGATACTAATTATCATATTACTATTTATAATTAGTGTGTTTGTAAGAGACCAATTACTAGCTGATTATAATTTTTCTTACAATGTATTTTTCCTAATAATTTTTGCATCCTCAATTTTATTAAATGTGCTAATTATTTTTATTGAAGGCTATTTTATAGGCATTAAGTCTTTAAAAACATACTTTAAGTCTGTAATTATTTCGGTGCTATTTTATTTACCACTAGCCTATATTTTTGGTTACAAATACGGAATAATGGGGGTCTTTGTCGCTTTGTTTCTTCACTTTACGATACAGTTTTTTTATATTTATTTAAAAGAGAAGAATCAATTTAACAAAAGGGATTTTAATGACATAAAAAATGACTTAAAACAACTGTATGCTTTTTCTTTCCCAATAGGCATTGGTGAAATATTAGTGACTTTTACAGCGTTTTTAACGTCCATAGCTTTAATTCAGACTGCAAATTTTGAAGAGTTAGGTATTTATAACGTGGCCATGCGAATGGTTATGTTTATTGTTTTTATACCTAATTTATTAAATAATATTTTACTCTCCTATTTATCTACTGAAATTAATAAAGAACGATTTTTAGTTAAAACAGTTCTTCTAAATTTATTGCTGTCTGGTTTTATTGGTTTTGTTTTTTATATTTTTTCTAACCAAATTTTCTCGCTTTTTGGACCCGATTTTGAAGAAAATGGCACCGAGGTATTTATTTATTTAATCTACGGTGTTTTACCATTCTGTTCCAGTCTTGTGTTACTTCAGTATTTAATTTCTATAAAGAAAAGATGGAGTTATCTTTTCTTTAGATTCCTAAGAGAGGGGTTAACAATATGTTTTTTTGTTGTATTTATTAGATTAGATGTCGTCGGCGATGCTATACTACTATCTAAATGCTTTGTATATGCAAACTACATTAGTTTAACCATGTTAACCATTTATATTATTATGATTTATTTTTTTGAAAGGAAAAATAGTAGCATTTAATGAGTCATCTTTTTTATGGATTGCTTTAATAATTTTTAAAGAGATATTCTAAATCAATAGCTTTCATTATGAAAAGAAAAAAAATATGTTTTGTGGTTTCTTCCTTGGGTACAGCAAAAGTATTTCTAATGAATCATATTCAGGAATTAAACGTTCATTTTGATATTTATTTAGTTGGGAACTACGAAGAGAGAGCAATGCCTTTTTTAAAAGAGCTGCCAATAAAAGACATAAAAAATATAGCAATACCGAGGAATGTAAGTTTGGTGAAAGATGTTCGTGCGGTATTACATTTACGAACTTATTTTATAGAAATGAAGTTTGATGCAGTGCATACAGTAACGCCAAAAGTTGGTTTGTTAGGCATTTTAGCCGCACGCTTAGGAGGTGTACGTACAAGAATTCATATTTTTACAGGTCAAGTTTGGCATACAAAAACGGGCTTTATTAAGACTTTTTTAATGTTTTTAGATCGTTTCTTAGTTTGGAATACAACTCACATTTTGGTTGATGGAGAATCTCAAAGGCAATTTTTAATTAAGAATAAAATAGTTGAAGAATCCAATTCTTTTGTTTTAGGTAAAGGGTCCATAAGTGGAGTAGATACAAAGAGGTTTGTACCAAGCGCAATAATGAAAAAGGAAGTTAGAGAAGAATTAGGAATAAAGAAAGATGAAGTAGTATTTATGTTTTTAGGCAGAATGAATACGGATAAAGGTATAAATGAATTGGCTGAGGCTTTTAGTACAATTAAAAAAAAATATAATAATGCTCTTTTATTGTTAGTTGGTGAAGATGAAGAAAATATGGCGCCATTAGTAAAGCAAAAAGTAAATGTCGATAAGGCTGTTATTTTTTATGGCGTTACATTAACACCAGAACGGTTATTACAAGCCTGTGATGTATTTTGTATGCCTAGTTACAGAGAAGGTTTTGGCACAAGTGTTATAGAGGCCTCCCTTTTAGAAAAACCAATAATTTGCAGTGATACTTATGGGCTTATGGAAACCATTATTGACCAAAAAACTGGATTAAGGCATAAAGTTGCAGATGTTGATTCTCTATATTTCGCTATGGAGAAATTACTTCATAATCAAGATCTAAGATTGGCATTAGGCAAAGGAGGAAGAGAATATGTTTTGAAGAACTTTTCAGCTCAAACCATATCTAAAAAATGGGTGGAATTTTATAATCAAAATGTTTAATATCTAGATACTATTTTATAAGATTCATCGACTTTATTATTTTACTTACAGTACTGTTATTACGAGCATCTGTTTTAGTTATTAAAAGTGTTTTGTTAAAGGCAGTGCAAGAAGCCAATCCTTTTATCTTAAATACAAGTGCAAAAAAAACATCAAATTCTTCATTATAAATGCAATGCCTCTATTCAAAAAAGCTAGATGATTGATAATATATTATTCATTTATTTCATGTGTTTAAAATACATATCTGACAAAAAGACTACATCAATTGTAATAATAACCCATACAACACTACAACAAAGCTGTTGACGGGTGTTCTTTTTATTTTTTGAAGCAGTAATTTAATTGTATCTAACTCCTTGTATTGGGCATTTATATTGATTATTGGGTACAAAGTATTTGGTGTATAGTTTTTTTGTTGTTTTCATGAATAAAAATCAAGGTATCTTGAAATACAGGCTGCACGATAATTTATGGCAACAATGAAAAATAATCTCACTGAATATTTTAACAATACAGTAGCTAAGTTTCCTGATAATACAGCAATTGATGATAATCAAGCTGTGTTGTCATTTGCAGAGCTCAATAAAATATCCGACCAAATTGCAGTAGAAATCATTTCTAAAACAAAGGGGCGAAATCAACCTATTGCTGTTTATTTGCCCAAAAACCGATGGTCTGTAGCGTCATTTATTGGAATATTTAAAAGTGGTAATTTTTACATTCCTTTAAACACAAAATCCGCTGGGGGCCATGTGTTAAAAATTATTCAGACACTTAGGGCCGATTTGATTATTACAGATTTTGAACACAAGGAAGAATTAATCAACTTAGGATATAAAGGAAACATCAGTTGTATTGAAACTGTTTTGGATGTTTCAATCTCTGATGCTGAAATGACAAGGCTAGATCATATAGCGAATTCTATTATAGATTTAGATCCAATTTATTCAATTTTTACATCAGGATCTACAGGTGCTCCCAAAGGTGTTTTAATTTCTCATAGAGGCGTTATTGATTTTATAGAATGGGCCATTACAACCTACGATTTAAGTAATAAAACGAGTATAGGCAACCAAGTTCCATTTTATTTTGATATGTCAGTTTTAGACATTTATTTAATGGTTTTTACTGGGGCTACACTGCAGATTATTCCAGAAGATCGCTTTGCTTTCCCTATCAAATTGATTGAATATGTGAACGAAAAAAACATCAATTTTATTTTCTGGGTGCCATCAGTGTTAAATAGTGTTTCTAATTTTGATGCCTTTTCAGTAATAAAACCTTCATCATTAGAAAAAATCTTATTTGCTGGTGAAGTAATGTCCAATAAACATTTAAACTATTGGCGTAAACATCATCCCAACGCCTTATATTCAAACCTATATGGGCCAACCGAAATTACAGTTATAGCCACCTATTTTATCGTGAATCGAGCCTTTAAAGACGATGAACCTTTACCTATAGGAAAGGCCTGTAAAAATACTCAAACCCTAATCCTTTCTGATAAAGGACAATTAATAAAAAAGGGAGAGACAGGAGAATTATACCTAAGAGGCTCCTTATTGGCGCTTGGTTATTATAATGATATCGAAAAAACCAAAGAAGTATTCGTGCAAAATCCATTACATAATACCTATTCAGACGTTGTTTATAAAACAGGTGATTTAGTGTATGAAAATGACTTAAATGATATTGTTTTTGTGGGCAGAAAAGATTCACAAATTAAGCATTTAGGTTATCGTATTGAATTGGGTGAAATTGAAACAGCAATTTCAGGAATCAAGGCAGTAGGTAATGCATGTGTTTTATATAATGATAACCAAAAAAAAATTGTGGCATTCATTAACCACTATGAAACAAGTGCTCAAATCAGGAAAAAACTTTCACATTCCTTGCCAAAATATATGATTCCGACAAAATGGATTACTATGGAAGAATTTCCTCTAAATGCCAATGGGAAAATTGATCGAAAAGCCTTAAAAAGCATGGTTTAAGATAGGCCGATGCATAGAAAAGAGAAATATCTAGAAAAAATAAAACGTGGCATTAATTGTACGAATTCATACGAGTCTGGTAAAGTAGTCTCGAGTAAGATTGAAAAAAATGGCGTCTTATTCGAGGAGCAATCAAATGCATTGCTGTTCATTGAAAAAACGCGCTATAAATTTTGGCGATTCTATTTTTACATTCAAGATATTACAAAAATTGATTGGGCAATTTTTAAAGAAAAAACTTTAATTGCTGAAATTGTAATTCGTAATTCTAAAAAAGAGAAATGGCTTCCAATAATACAAGCGTTTCAGGAAATGGGTGGCTTTAAAGTGCATGATGTTTACGATAGATACTTTAAAGAACAAACTATTGTAGATGTTGCTGGTATAGATTTTAGTAGCCTAGAAAAACCAAACAATGAAGACTTTGATTCCATACAGCAACTTATAGAATTAAATTTTAGTCCACATACTGATAAAATTCCATCTGTATTAGAGTTAAAAGAATTTAGAGAAACAACTTTTATAATTAAAAATGATCTGGAAATAGTAGCTTTTTTTATAACTGAAAAAAAAGGAGTAACTCTAGAATTTAGATATTGGTTGGTGTTAGAAGAGTTTAGAGGCAGGAGATACGGAGATTTATTAATGAAACGTGTGTTGTCTTTTGATCCAGAAATAAAGAGAGTTACTTCTTGGATAAGACAAGGAAACGATAATGTAATTCATGCACACAAGCAAATGGGGTTCAAAGAAGACGGACTAACAAATTATATATTACATAGAAAAAAATGAAAGAAAAAGTAATTAAAATATTGACTGAAATTCGTCCAGAATTCGATTTTAATACCGAAACAGATGGTTTTGTAAGTAAAGGAATGTTAGATTCTTTCGATATCATCTCAATAGTATCAGACATTGAAGAAAGTTTTAATATAGCAATAGACGGAGCGCAAATTCTCCCCGAAAACTTTGATAGTATACAAGCACTTGTTGACCTCATTAATAAAAGTAACTCGTAACGTACATGAAGTTGTCATTCAAAAACAAAAAAATAACTGGTATGCTTTCCGTTCTTCCCAAGCATGAAGTTCATTATTTGGATGAAATAGACAATTATAATTTTACCGAAAAACAAAGTGCCAAGCTGGGAAAAATTATGGGTTATGGAAGCCAGAGAATTGCCGAAGATGGGACTACCGTTTCGGATTTATGTGTTTTTGGTATGAATTATTTGTTTAAAAAAGATTTGCTTGACAAAGAGTCTATTGGAGCCGTTGTTTTGTGCACTCAATCTCCCGATTATTTTTTGCCCGCAACATCAAATGTAATTTCTGGAAGACTTGCTTTAGGACAAGATGTTATTTCGATGGATATCAATCAAGGATGTGCGGGTTTTGAAGTAGGGTTGATGCAAGCATTTATGCTTTTAAACACAGGAAGTATTGATAAGGTAGTCCTTTTAAATGCAGATGTTTTGAGCAAAAAAGTTTCGTTGAAAGATAGAAATAGTCGTCCCTTAGTGGGTGATGGCGCAACAATAACAATTATCGAAAACTCAACAGATGATGAGGAAATTGATATGTTTATTAAGATGGACGGATCAAGTGCCTTGAGTTTGCAAATTCCCGCAGGTGGTTTCAAGCTTCCTTCTACTCCTCAAACTGGGGTATTGACAGAAGATGAGTCGGGTAATTTTCGTTCATTAGATCACTTAATAATGAAAGGTGACGAAGTTTTTAATTTCGTGCAAACCAAAGTTCCTGAAATGATTCAGGAAATGTTTGATACGTTAAAAATTGACAAATCCTATTTTGATTATTATCTCTTTCATCAACCTAATAAATTTATGTTAGAGAAATTGGCTCAAAAAATGAAAATTCCGTACGAGAAAATGCCTAATAACATTAGCCAAAAGTATGGAAATGGAAGCAGTATTACAGTTCCTTTAAATGTTTGCGAAAACATTGGTGAAAAAGCACTTAACAATTCGTACAAAGTTTGTTTTGGTGGCTTTGGTGTTGGTTTAACCTGGAGTATTATTAAGTGGAAATTAGAGAAATTAGATTTTTGCGAAATAATAAATTATTAAATTATGAAAGATTTATATATAATCGGTGGAGGAGGATTTACTATAGAAGTGTTGTTTTTGATTGATAGGTTTTACAAAAATGTTTGGCGTAATATTTATATTATAGATGACGATCCAAAAAAAATAGATACTAAAATTAGAAATATAAAAATCATCTCTACTATAAATGACTTTATAAGTAAATGCCGGAATGAAAAAGATATTGAAAAGGACGTATTAATTACTATAAATGACCCTAAAGTCAGAAATCGTACTGTTGCCGTTTTAGAGAAAGAAAAGTTTAGAATAAATTTCCCAAATATTTTTGATCAAACGGTTGTAATTGATAAAGAAAATAGTGTAATCGGGAAAGGCAATATTATAATGGATTTTGTTGGTATAACCGGGAATGTTCATATTGGAAACTTTAACATTGTAGGAGCTAGAACTGGAATAGGGCATGATTCGAAAATAGCTAATTTTAACACGTTCTCTCCTAGAGTTTCTGTCTCAGGGCATGTTGTAATTGGCAATGGCAATACATTCGGTTTAAATTCTGCAATCTTACAAAACAAAACGATTGGAAATGATAATGACATATGGTCTTATACAATGATCCTTAAAAACATCAAAAATAACTGTACCTACTTTGGTATGCCCGCAAAAAAAATAAAAATTTAAAATAATTATTATGGAAGAATTTATTGAAAGCTTTTACGATATTTTAGATGAAACTGAAAAAAATGAAATAAATAAAAATACTGATTTCAAAAATCTAGATGAATGGGATTCTATGGTCACCTTAATGTTAATTGCTATGGTAGATGAAAATTACGCAAAGCAAATAAGTGGTACGGATCTCAAAGAAAGTCTGACTCTTGAAAACTTATTTATGAGAATACAATCTAAATAATTATGACAGACGGCATCTTAAATATATCTAATGTTCAAGTTTCAGGTTCCGTTAGTTGCGTCCCAAAAACTAAAATTTCCAACCTAGAAAATACACTTTTCAACTCTACTGACGAAGCATTAAAATTTGTTGAAATGACAGGCGTTGAAGAAAAACGACATTTAGATCCAGGTGTTTTGGTGTCAGATTTATGTTATGAAGCCGCAGCGTTATTAATTAAAAAATTAGCTTGGAATAAAGATGAAATAGGAGTTTTAATTATGGTTACCCAAACACCAGATTATTTAATTCCTAATACTGCAATAATTTTACAGAACCGTCTAGGTTTGTCAAAGAACACCGCTTGTTTTGATATTCCCCTGGGATGCAGCGGATTTGTCTACGGTGCATCAGTTCTTTCATCAATGATAACATCTCAAGGTTTTAAAAAGGGAATTTTATTAGTAGGAGATTCATCTAGTCTTCTTGCACATAAAGAAGATAAAACATTATCTCCATTATTTGGTGATGCGGGTTGTGCAACTGCCTTTGAATTTAACGAAGGCAAAGATTTAAAATTTAAACTTTGGACAGATGGATCTGGATTTAAATCAATCATGATTCCAGATGGTGGTTTTCGAAATATATTATCAGAAGAATCACTGCAAGTTATAGAAGATAAAGATGGTAGTAAAAGAACTAAGGTAAATCCTAAAATGAATGGAACAGATGTTTTTTCTTTTGGTATAACGCAAGTTCCGCGTGTGTTAAAATCATTTCTACAAAACTTGAATAAGGAAGTTTCTGAAATTGATTATTTTCTTTTTCATCAAGCGAATAAGTTTATGTTAGAAATGATTAGAAAAAAAATAAAATTAGATCCGAGTCAAATGCCTTATTCAATGATAAAATACGGAAACACAAGTTCTGCAAGTATCCCTCTTACATTATCACTTTTAGGTGATGATGCAAGAAATAAAAAATTTGCTATTTGTGGTTTTGGTATTGGATTAAGTATTGGTTCTGGATATTTTGAAATAGGTGATAGGTTTATTAATGAATTGATTGAATATGAAGGAAGATAATTTTTCTTTAATTGATAAAACAATTTTAGTAACTGGAGCTACATCCGGTATAGGTTTTGAAATATGCAAACAAATTACTGTTGCTGGAGGTAATTTTATTGGTATTGGAAGAAATATTGAAGGCCTACATCAGTTCATCGTTGACAATAAATTAGCGCTTTCCAAGGCTGTCAAATTTGATTTAACAGCATTAGATGATATTCATTTATTAGTGTCTGAATTACATTTAAAAATTGATGGTTTTGTTCATTCGGCTGGAATTGCAAATGTAAGTCCAATGCATTTTTTTAATTATAGTGAGTATGAAAAAATAAGAAAAATAAATTTAGATTGTGTTTTAGTATTGTTTTCTGAATTGTTGAAGAAAAAGAAAATTAATAAAAAGTCATCGGTAATTTTTATAAGTTCTATTTCTGCAATTAGGGCTGCTAAAGGAAATGGATTATATGCTATTACTAAATCAGCCTTAGATACGATAAGTAAAGTGTATGCAAATGAACTATCCTCAAAATTCATTAGAGTTAATACGCTCCAACCGGGCATGGTAGAAACAGATATGTCTTTGCAAGCAGAGAATATATTGTCAAAAGATATAATGGATATCGATCGTGCCAAATACCCTCTAGGTTATGGGGAAGTTAAAGATATTGCATTACCCGTTATCTTCTTGCTTTCTAACGCGTCAAAATGGATAACGGGCCAATCTATTGTTATTGATGGTGGTAGGACCTCTATTTTGTAACGAAAACTGGGATGATTTGAAAACAGAGTTTTTAGGGAACTTCTTTTATAAAGAATACAAATACCTCGTTTAATTTCAGGTCATCAGGGCATTTACTAATTTCCTTTTCATGCGGTCTTAAAGAAGGTCCAAAACCCTTTCTAACGCCATTCCTCGTGATCCTTTAATAAGAATCAGACTGTTTTTTAGAGGATTTTCTTTTATGTGGTTCTTGAGTTCATCAAAAGAATCAAACGTATGTATTTGGGACGAATCGGATATCGTTTGTCCGAAATTTTCTCCAATTAAATAGGCGAGTCCAAGCGTGTTTTCTTCGATATATGATGCAATATATTGATGTTCCTTTAGTGCCTCAGGCCCCAATTCAAACATATCTCCAAGAAACAGCACTTTGTGTAACCCTGCTGCTTGTTTAAAATTTTCCAAGGCGGCGAGCATGCTGGACGGATTCGCGTTATACGCATCTAAGATGATCTTGTTCGTGCCTAGGTCAAGCAACTGCGAACGGTT
>TARA_B110000503_G_C7172803_1_pt1 | contig 13738 bp, 11 predicted proteins | sample TARA_B110000503 | Tara Oceans TARA_B110000503 (sample SAMEA4397472) | marine metagenome | biome: Polar Biome; feature: [SRF] surface water layer (ENVO:00010504); material: water (ENVO:00002006), including particulate matter (ENVO:01000060) such as... | depth 5 m | reverse complement strand
TCAACCCAAGGAAAAAAGATGGATCTCAAAGCAGACGAGCAATGGAAGATTATCCCAGGATTTAAAAATTATTTAATATCAAATGGAGGTAAAATTAAAAGTATAACCCGTAAAGTGTGGCATAAAGGAAGCAAGACTGAAATGACACTTAAAGGAAAAATGATGCGACAACGATGGAATAAAACATGTCGTTGTTATTTTCTTGATTTATTGAGTGATGAGTCAAAAAGGCGGACCATTTATCCTCATAAAGAAGTAGCGAAACTTTTTGTGCCCTGTAAGATAGTGCTTCCCGATGGAATGAAGAATCAAAAAATGATGATTATTCATCGTGATAATAATCCGCGAAATAATTCAGCAAGTAACCTCCAATGGATGACTGCTTCAGATCACATGAAATGGCAATTTGAAGTAGGAAATAAAAATAATTTCAAAGTGTGGAAGGTGAGAAAGAAATTATATAAAAACGGATTCAAGGAAGAAACCGTATTACCAGGTCGTCCTCGAAAGATCGCTTCGGTTTCGTAATCTCCCCCTTGTTTGGTTTGAGCGATATCAGAATTGATATAATTAACTTTATCAATTCTGATGTGTGTTCAAGAAGAGCTACAGTTTATTAATTGATCGGTTCGATATGAACATACGATCGATCTTGACGACCTTTTTTGAATTTAACAAGACCATTGGTCAGTGCAAATAAGGTATGATCTTTTCCAATGCCTACATTGTTTCCAGGGTGGTGCTTGGTGCCACGCTGACGGACAATAATATTACCAGCTATAGCGGCCTGCCCACCGAAAATTTTTACGCCCAGCCTTTTGCTTTCAGATTCTCGTCCGTTGTTTGAACTACCTGCGCCTTTTTTGTGTGCCATTTTTGATAATTATTTGATGTCTTCGATTAATATTTTTGTGAACTGCTGTCTGTGACCATTCTTTACTCGGTAACCCTTCCGTCTTTTTTTCTTAAAAACGATCACCTTGTCTCCCTGTACGTGCTCGAGAACTTTAGCAGAAACGATTGCGCCTTTAACATTAGGCGTGCCTACATTAATCTTGCCATCGTTATCGATGAGTAGGACTTGAGAGAAATTCAATTCCGTCCCTGCTTCAGCATCCATTAAAGGTGCGTAGAGAAATTTATTTTTTTCTGCTTTAAATTGCTTTCCAGCAATGTCGACTATTGCGTACATTATATTCTTTTGTTACTTTGTCAAAAAGGAGTGCAAATATAGCCTTTAAGATTGAAAAGTCAAATACAAAAGGCAGACATTAATTTAAATTTATTGTGGATAATTTTTTTTTAAAAAATGTCATTTTTTTTCAACCCCATTTATTCGCTAAAATCATCAAAGGTTTATTTTAATATTGGAAATTAAATAGCTGCTAATCATTCTGTTATCAACTTATCCACAATTAAATTGACCGTTATTAAAGATGCATGATCGCCTTGTATATGTGACGAGTTTTCAACACATTTGTAATCACAGTTAAAAAGAATAGGCCACCAGCTAATTCAATTCTTTTTTTGCACTGTTAAACATAGAATTTAAGTGATTCGGTTAGCTCAGTCATCGTTGTTATACATTATTATGTGTGTAGAGATGAGAGTTATAGCCTTTTTTTAATTTTTTTAACTACGTTGAAGATACAATGGATGCAAGCGCTAACCGCATGATAGAAGAGCCTATTCTTAAAGAGAATAAAAATAGGTTTGTTTTATTTCCAATTGAGCATGACGATATATGGTCATATTACAAAAAAGCAGAGGCGAGTTTTTGGACTGCTGAGGAAATTGATTTGGGTCAGGATATAAAGGATTGGGAGACCTTGACGGCAGACGAAAAGCATTTTGTTAAACATGTACTGGCTTTTTTTGCAGCGAGTGATGGCATTGTCAATGAGAATCTCGCTGAAAATTTTGTATCCGAAGTACAGTACACCGAGGCGAAATTCTTCTATGGGTTCCAGATAGCCATTGAAAATATACATTCGGAGACGTATTCACTGTTGATTGATACCTACGTAAGAGATCCCAAAGAGAAAGATGGTTTATTTAACGCTATTGATACAATGGATTGCGTTAAAAAGAAGGCAGATTGGGCTTTGAGATGGATAGACAAGGGTTCGTTTGCAGAGAGATTGGTTGCCTTTGCCGCCGTTGAGGGTATCTTTTTTTCAGGGAGTTTTTGTTCAATTTTTTGGTTGAAGAAGCGAGGTTTGATGCCCGGTCTTACCTTTTCGAATGAGCTAATTTCAAGGGATGAGGGACTTCATTGTGATTTTGCGTGCTTGTTGTACAACAGTCATTTGAAAAATAAATTATCTACTGAAATTGTACAAGGGATTATAGAGGACGCAGTAAAAATAGAAAAGGAATTTGTAACAGATGCCTTGCCCGTCAAACTAATTGGCATGAATGCCGAATTGATGTGTCAATACATCGAATTTGTGGCGGACCGTTTATTATTGGAATTGGGGTGTGCTAAAATTTATTTTGCTACTAATCCATTTGATTTTATGGAAATGATTTCGCTTCAAGGAAAAACTAATTTCTTTGAAAAAAGAGTGGGTGAATATCAAAAAGCGGGCTTGCTTAATCATGAAAATGAAGGTGGAAAATTTAGTCTTGACGAGGACTTTTAAAGAATAATTAAGAAAGGGATAACAATCAACTATGTTAGTATTAAAGAGAGACGGCCGCAGACAGTCAGTTAAATTTGACAAAATAACCGCGAGAATTGAAAATCTCTGCGAAGGGTTAAATAAGGATTTTGTAGAGCCTGTAGAGATTGCAAAAAAAGTAATAGATGGTTTATATGATGGTGTAAGCACGATTCAGCTAGATGATTTAGCGGCAGAGATTTCCGCTTCAATGACTACGCGACATCCGGATTTTGCCAAATTAGCCGCCAGGATAGCCATATCCAATCTACATAAGGTTACCTCTGCATCATTCTCTAATACGATGAAGCATTTGTATACTTATATTGATGCAAGAACTGGGGAGAATGCACCCTTATTGTCAACGGAGACTTACGGTATCATCAAGAATAACGCCAAAATATTAGATGAGGCTATCGACTATACCCGTGATTATGGGTATGATTATTTTGGATATAAAACATTGGAGAGGTCTTATTTGATGAGGCTTAACGATAAGATCGTTGAGCGCCCTCAGCATATGTTGATGCGAGTGGCTGTAGGGATACATGGAGAGGATATCGCCTCGGCCATTCAGACCTATCATTTAATGTCTGAAAAATGGTTCACACATGCGACGCCCACCTTATTTAATGCAGGGACACCCAAGCCGCAGCTCTCTTCTTGCTTTCTGTTGACTATGCAGGATGACAGTATTGACGGAATTTATGATACCCTTAAGCAGTGTGCCAAAATCTCACAATCCGCAGGTGGGATAGGGCTAAGTATCCACAACATTAGGGCCACAGGGGCCTATATCAAGGGCACGAATGGAACTTCCAATGGAATTATTCCAATGTTGAGAAATTTTGACATGACAGCGCGTTATGTTGATCAAGGGGGAGGGAAAAGAAAGGGTAGTTTCGCCATCTATATGGAGCCATGGCATGCAGATATTTTTGAATTCCTTCAATTGAAAAAAAATCATGGCAAGGAGGAGTTGAGGGCACGGGATCTTTTTTATGCCATGTGGATTTCAGACCTTTTCATGAAAAGAGTTGAGGCAAATGGAGATTGGTCGCTATTCAGCCCAGATGAGGCCAAGGGACTTGATGAGGCCTATGGCGAAGAGTTTGAGAAGCTATACGAAAAGTATGAGCAGGAGGGAAAGGCCAGAAGGGTAGTCAAAGCTCAGGATCTTTGGTTTGAGATTCTAGAATCTCAAATAGAAACTGGTACGCCTTATATTTTGTATAAAGATCATGCCAATAGGAAGTCTAATCAAAAGAATTTGGGGACTATAAAGTCAAGTAATCTGTGTACCGAGATCATGGAATACACTTCCAAGGACGAAGTCGCTGTTTGTAATTTGGCTTCAATTTCTTTGTCCAAATTTGTTAATGAGTCGGACAAAACATTTGATCACCAGCGGCTCTATGAGATCACTAAGGTGGCAACCAAAAATCTTAATAAGGTTATAGATGTCAATTATTATCCTGTCAAAGAGGCGAGGACTTCAAATATGCGTCATCGTCCGATAGGATTGGGCGTCCAGGGTTTGGCTGATGCTTTTGTGATGTTAAGACTTCCTTTTGAGTCTGAGAGTGCACAGCGCCTAAATAAGGAAATTTTTGAGACGATTTATTATGCTGCTATGGAGGCTTCTATGGAATTGGCCCAACTTGAAGGTACTTATGAAACCTATAAAGGTTCTCCTGTATCGAAGGGAATTTTTCAATTTGATATGTGGGGCGTAACCCCAGACTCTGGACGATGGGATTGGTACGATTTAAAGCAAAGAGTAAAGAAACACGGGATAAGAAATTCATTATTGGTAGCACCTATGCCTACTGCGTCCACATCTCAGATATTGGGGAATAATGAATGTTTTGAGCCATTTACTTCCAACATGTATGTGCGTAGAGTGCTTTCAGGAGAATTTATCATTGCCAATAAATATTTAATGAAAGATTTGATTGGTTTGGGATTGTGGGATGATCGTATGATGAATAAGATCAAAGTGGAGAATGGATCTATTCAAAATATTAATGAAATTCCGGCAGACATCAAAGAACTTTATAAGACGGTTTGGGAGATCTCTCAGAAGACTATTATTGATATGTCAGCTGATCGAGGTGCTTATATCTGCCAAAGTCAAAGTTTGAATATTCATTTACTGAATGCCAATTTTGGAAAGATGACCTCAATGCACTTTTACGCTTGGAAAAAAGGCCTTAAAACGGGTATGTATTATTTAAGAACCAAGGCAGCTACGGATGCGATCAAATTTACTGTAACCAAAGAAGAGGAGGTTCATCTTGAAGTTGAAAACGAGACTCAAACGGTCTTAGTAGATCAGAATCTCGGTCAACAGGCGATCCAATGTTCATTGGATGATCCGGAAGGTTGTGAGATGTGCGGGAGTTGAGTCTTCAAAAAAAGCATAAAAAAACCCTTTAATAAGGGTTTTTTTATGCTTAAAATCTGTTTAACTTAAATGATTCCTGCGCCATTTTTCAATTCTTCGACAATTTCTGGATTTAGCAAAGTAGATATATCTCCTAAATTTGAGATATCTCCACTGGCAATTTTCCTTAAAATTCTTCGCATTATTTTTCCAGATCTTGTTTTGGGAAGACCAGATACAATTTGAATTTTATCAGGTTTGGCTATTGGGCCGATGATCTTGGCGACCGTTTCTCTAATTTCTTTAATTAAAAGCTCCTTGCTAGTGTCATTGAGGTCACATATGGCATAGGCGTAAATTCCCTCTCCTTTAATTTCGTGAGGATAGCCGACCACGGCGGATTCAATTACTTTGGGATGTTCATTGATTGCGTTTTCGACTTCTGCAGTGCCCATGCGGTGACCAGACACATTCATCACATCATCAACCCTACCCAAAATCCTCAAGTAACCATCATGATCACGCTTGACGCCATCTCCCGTAAAATAAAGGCCGTTGTAAGTAGAAAAATAAGTTTGTTTACATCGCTCATGATCCCCATACGTTGTTCTTAATATCGAGGGCCAAGGAAATTTGATACAAAGATTGCCTTGAACATTGTTTCCTTTCACTTCATTACCTTCAGGGTCCACAATAATGGGTTGGATGCCTGGGAGTGGTAAAGACGCATGAGCGGGTTTATTTGGTGTAATTCCGGCCAATGCAGAAATCATGATACCACCAGTTTCGGTTTGCCACCAAGTATCAACCAATGGGCAATTCCCCTTACCGATATGATTATGGTACCAGTGCCAGGCTTCTTCATTAATAGGTTCTCCCACTGAACCAATTACCTTCAGTGAATCTAGTTTATAAGGAGTAATGGGTGAGGTGCCGAACGCTTGTAAAGCCCGTATGGCAGTAGGCGCTGTATAAAATTGATTGACATGATGCTTGTCAATGATTTCCCAAAATCTTCCAGGATGCGGATAGGTGGGCACTCCTTCAAACATTAAGGTAGTGGCCCCTGCCAATAGTGGCCCGTATACGATATAGGAGTGGCCAGTAATCCATCCTACGTCAGCGGTACACCAAAATACATCACCTGCTGTGTATTGAAATACATTTACAAATGAATAATGCGTGTAAACCATGTAACCTGCTGTGGTATGTACAACCCCTTTTGGTTTGCCAGTAGACCCTGATGTATACAGTATAAAAAGCATGTCTTCAGCATCCATGATTTCGGCACTATGATGGAGAGAGGCCTTGTTGACCGCATCATGCCACCAAACATCACGTCCAGATTTCATGGTTACGTTTACATTTGTACGTTTAAGTACAAATACGCTTTCAACGAAAGGGCAATTTTCGATAGCATCATCAACCACTGCTTTCACAGGAATGGCCTTATTACCTCTGAAATTCCCATCTGATGTCAAGACCATTTTGGCCTGACAATCATCAATACGATCGGATAAGGCATTGGCTGAAAAGCCAGCAAAAACGATGGAATGAATCGCTCCTATTCTTGCACAGGCCAGCATTGCAATAGCTGCTTCTGGCACCATTGGCATGTAAATAACCACCCTATCTCCTTTTTTAATACCATGCGTCTGCATCGCGTTTGCTAATTGACAGGTTTTTTCAAAAAGTATTTGGTAAGTAAGTGTAATAGATGCTTCTTCAGGATTACTTGGCTCCCAAATGATCGCAGGCTTATCACCTAATTCTATTAAGTTTCTCTCGAAAATATTTTCGGTAATATTTAATTTCCCGTTTACAAACCATTTGATCTCCGGCTTGTCAAAATTCCAATCTAGAACTTTTTCATAAGGTTTTTGCCAGTTAAACGTATTTGCTATTTCTCCCCAAAATTTCTCTGGGTCATTTACGCTTTTTTCGTACTCGTGAATGTAATCACTTAAAGTTTCTATTTTATGCTTCATGATTCAATGTTACTTAGGATGCAGAGAATGTTAATCAGATGCCAAACTTATTGGATTGAAATTGGTGGATTGATGAGATCAAATAAGTTTGGCATTTGGATTACTTGGATATCTAATCTCTTCGGTCATTTTCTGGATGTGTGCTGGAGGGCTAGAGGTCATCCTTGAGACGACGAAGGCTACTACTATATTAAGTAGCATGGCAACAGTGCCAAAGCCTTCTGGCGAGATGCCTAGCCACCATTCAGAGGCTGAGGGTATCGTTTCTGTTATCCAACCCAATTTAAAATAAATCATATAGAAGGTCATGATGGTAATCCCGCTGATCATCCCTGCAATGGCACCTTCTTTGTTCATTCGCTTATCGAAGATCCCCAAAACAATAGCAGGAAAAAAGGAAGAAGCGGCCAGCCCAAAAGCCAAGGCAACGGTGGCGGCCACAAATCCTGGCGGATTGACACCAAAATAACCTGCGACAATAACGGCGCCAGCAGCCGATAATCGGGCCCATCGTAGCTCCATTTTTTCGCTAATATTTGGTTTGATTTGTTTTTTAATTAAATCGTGTGCGACACTAGTACTGATGACCAAAAGTAGTCCTGCTGCTGTTGATAATGCTGCTGCCAGTCCTCCGGCTGCTACTAGTGCGATGACCCAATTGGGAAGTTGTGCGATTTCGGGATTAGCTAATACTATGATATCATTGTCAATTAACAGTTCATTTTGAGACGGATTCGCAACGTATTGGATGATACCATCTGCATTTTTGTCGTTAAATTTGATAAGACCCGTTTTTTCCCAATTGATGAACCATTCGGGTACCGTTGAATAGGGTGCATTCGAAACGGTATTGATTAAGTTGGTTCTAGCAAAGGCAGAAATGGCGGGAGCAGTTGTATACAAGATGGCAATAAAAATAAGGGCATATCCCGCAGAAACACGGGCATCACTTACTTTAGGAACTGTGAAAAATCTTACAATGACGTGGGGAAGACCCGCCGTACCTGCCATTAATGCAAAGGTGATGGCGAAAACATCAATCATATTTTTAGATCCGGAAGTATATTCATTAAATCCAAGCTCCCGATTAAGTCCGTCCAATTTATCGAGCAAATAAGTGCCGTCAGCGAGTTGGCCACCAAATCCCAATTGAGGAATCACATTGCCAGTGAGCTGAATGGATATGAAAATGGCGGGGACCATAAAAGCGAAAATAAGCACACAATATTGGGCTACTTGGGTGTAAGTGATGCCCTTCATTCCTCCTAGCACTGCATAGAAAAAGACTAACCCCATCCCGATGTAGACCCCGACATTAATAGGGACCTCTAAGAATCTGGCAAATACGACACCCACCCCACGCATTTGACCTGCGACATAAGTAAATGAAACGAGCAAGGCACAGATTACTGCGACTGTGCGGGCGACGTTTGAGTAATAACGATCGCCGATAAAATCAGGGACGGTAAACTTCCCAAACTTGCGTAGGTAAGGAGCCAAAAGTAGCGCAAGTAACACGTAACCACCAGTCCACCCCATTAGATAAACACCTCCATCATATCCCATGAAGGATATGAGACCGGCCATTGATAAAAAAGAGGCTGCCGACATCCAATCGGCAGCAGTTGCCATTCCATTTAATAATGGATTTACGTCACCCCCGGCGACATAAAAATCATTGGTCGATGAAGCCCTAGTCCAGATAGCGATACCAATGTAAATGGTAAAAGTGAATCCAACGATCAAAAAAGTCCATGTTTGTACTTCCATATTATATTTTATTTTTCGTCAACGTCATATTTTTTGTCTAGTCTGTTCATTAGATAAACGTAAATAAAAATGAGGATCACAAAGATGTAAATAGATCCTTGTTGAGCAAACCAAAAACCCAATTTAAACCCACCTATTCTTATGGTATTTAATTGATTGACAAAAAGGATACCTGCTCCAAATGAAGCAGCAAACCAGATGCTTAACAAGATAAGTAAATATCTTATATTTTCTTTCCAATAACTTTTCATAGGCAAGCGGAATGTATTTGATGTAACAACTCTTAATAATACATAAAATCTTGCAAAGAACCAATTCTAGCTCCTTAGGTACTCAGAAATAAAATTCAGTGAGAATGGCTACTAAGGCAGCAGTCAGGCTAATGAATATTTTGTTAAACTTAAATCTATGTCCAGGACTAGCTTCAACGAAAATAGTTGTAGAGATGTGTAAAAAGGCCCCGCTTACGAAGGCAAATAACGTACTTAATTGTGTTGGTGAAAAGATCAAATAATTATTTGCAATGACACCAACGGGAGAAGCCAGACTAAATATAATGAGCACCAACAACTGCTGTTTACTAAATTTGATTTTTCCCTGAAAAACAGCCATCAAGGCAAAGGCGGCAGGGGCTTTATGTAAAATAATGCCAAATAACAAGGAATTTGAGGAATTTTGGTCATGTAACGGTGTGTCATGACTGAGCAAGGCACCTTCCATTAAAGAGTGGATTACCAATGCGATAAGGATATAATATTTGGCTTTCAAGTTTGCAGGTTTGTGAAAATGACCATGCTCCACACCTGAAGTGAAGTGCTCCAGTAATTGCTGAAAGAAAAACCCGAGCAATACATATAGTCCGATTTTTGTGGGATTTTCTGCCAGCGTAAAGAGTTCTGGAAAAATATGGATGATGGTTATAGAGAATAAATAAGAGCCACCAAAAATCAAGGGTAAATAAATACGGCTAGGGTTGTAGCCACCTAGTATGCTGGCAAGTCCTCCGATAAGGGTTCCGCTGATTAACATGAATATTGTTAGGGTCATTTACTGTTGAGGATTAATCAGGAGTGACGCGAACTGTTTCACGAATACCGTCGGTTACAAAATATTCAATTTCTTGAGGTCCTTGATAAATTAGAATAGCATCAAGAAGATCATCTTTTTCAAGTATTTTCATTGCCTCATCTATACCCATAACCATAAAAGCGGTCGCTAAGGCATCGGCAATCATACAATTGGAAGCGAAAACGGAAGCGCTTAAAATATTATGATCACCAGCTCTACCTGTTCTAGGATCTATGATGTGCGCATAAATCTTATCTTCTTTTTGATAAAATATTCGGTAATTACCTGAGGTGGCCAATGACCGATTGTTGAGCCGAGCAATAGCAAATGTTTTTTGCTCATTCATTTTTGATAAGGGATCGACGATACCAATTGCCCAAGCTTCATTTTTTTCATTTGTTCCATGGGCATTCACTTCACCTCCGATTTCCACCATCCAATCGGTTATACTTTTAGATTTGAGATAGTCGGCGACCAAATCAACGGCGTATCCTTTGGCAACAGCACTTAAATCCAAATAAGCGCCGGTGGGCATAGTTATTTGATGACTGTCAAAGTCAATTTTCGAGAACCCTACAAATTGAAGCAACGAATCTATTAAAGCATCATTTAATTCTTGAGGCTCGGTATCTGGGCCAAATCCATAGGCATTTATCAATGGCCCAACGGTAGGGTCAAAAGCACCTTTTGTTATTTGGTGAATTTCTTTACTCGCCAAGAGTACAGGATAAAAAAAGGGACTTTCAAAAACAAAATTTCCCGAACGGTTTAATCTTGAGATCTCTGAGTTGGACACGTAGGTCGACAGTGATTGGTTAAAGGCATATAAAAGTGAATCAATCTCAATCTGATAATTCAGGTTTTCTGAGGCCTTGTATTTGACCTGATACGAGATGGTACCCATTGTCGTACCAGTGACTTGATTTAAAATAAGATCAGATCCTTGATCTCTTACCAGTTTTACCAAAAGAAGAAGTGCAGCAAAGAATAAAAAAATTCTTTGTATTTGCTTACGCTTATTAATATCCACTATGTTTTTTTTACAATATTACGCAGACCTAATTAGAATATTCAATCGCTATATTTGTTTTCTAGTTATTAAATATGAGAGAGGATTATTTAAAACCGGATGATGAGGCTTATTCATCAGCAGATAAAGAAATAGAAAAAGCCTTAAGGCCGTTAAGTTTCGAGGATTTCACAGGTCAAGAGAAGGTGGTGGAAAATCTGAAGATATTTGTTCAGGCGGCCAAAAAGCGTTCGGAGCCATTGGATCATGTGTTGCTGCATGGTCCTCCCGGATTGGGGAAAACCACGTTATCCCATATCATTGCCAATGAATTGGGATCTAATATTAAAATCACCAGTGGACCTGTTTTGGACAAGGCAGGCGAGCTTGCGGGGCTGCTCACCAACCTTGAGGTGGGCGATGTGCTTTTCATAGATGAAATACATCGATTGAATCCCGTAGTGGAAGAGTATTTATATTCAGCGATGGAAGATTACAAGATTGACATCATGTTGGATTCTGGACCCAATGCTCGGTCGGTCCAAATAGGATTGAATCCATTTACCTTGATTGGGGCAACTACAAGGTCTGGGTTATTGACGGCTCCCTTGAGGGCGCGATTTGGGATTAATGCAAGACTGGAATATTACGACGCCAAATTACTGACGAAAATTGTTGGTAGGTCTTGTGATATATTACAATGTTCTTTTGACCCTGAGGCTGCATTTGAATTGGCACGAAGGAGCCGTGGCACGCCAAGGATTGCCAATAATCTTTTAAGAAGGACCCGGGATTTTGCGCAAATAAAGGGTAATGGGGCCATAACTTTAGCCATTTCAAGAATGGCACTACAAGCATTAAATGTAGATACCCATGGACTGGATGAGATGGACAATAGAATCTTATCTACCATTATAGATAAATTTAAAGGAGGGCCTGTCGGATTGTCTACGATTGCGACTGCATGTGGAGAAGAAGCAGAGACTATTGAAGAAGTATATGAGCCTTTTTTAATAATGGAAGGATTTTTGAAGCGAACGGCGCGCGGAAGACAGGCAACGGAGCTTGCTTACAAGCATCTTGGGGTAATACCCCCCTCACAAATGAATACGCTTTTTGATTAGATAATTATTATGTGCGATTAAGTGATAAGTTGAGTGGGCCCCAAGAAAATCAACAGCATAAATGAGTTGATGGCCGCTTTTTTCATCCTTGATCATAAGGCCAAAAAGAATTATAGTTTGCCATGAAGACCTATTCAGTGATCATTAAGGAGATTGCCCAAGAACTTGGGTTTATGTATTGCGGCATTTCAAAGGCAGTATTTTTAGAAGAGGAGGCAGCGCATTTGGAAACCTGGCTGAAACGAGGGTATCAAGGTAAAATGAGTTATCTAGAAGGTCATTTTGATAAACGACTAGATCCTACCAAATTAGTGCCGGGGGCTCAATCCGTGATTTCTCTGGTCTATAATTATTTTCCCAAAGAGGATTTGACAGATAGTAGTCCCTATAAAATTGCTAGATATGCTTACGGAGAAGACTATCATGTAGTTATCAAAGAAAAGTTAACACATTTTATAAATCACATTGAAACCAAAATAGGTAAAGTAGAAGGCCGTGCATTCGTTGATTCGGCACCCGTTCATGAAAGAGCATGGGCTGCCAAAGGGGGATTGGGTTGGGTTGGTAAAAACTCCCTTTTGATCAATAAAAATTCGGGCAGTTACTTTTTTTTAGCGGAGCTTATTTTGGACTTAAAGCTAGCGCCGGACGGGCCTATTAAAGATTATTGTGGTACTTGTACGCGCTGTATGGATGCGTGTCCAACAGCGGCAATTTCAGAGCCGTATGTGGTGGATGCGAGTAGGTGTATATCCTATGTGACTATTGAGCTTAAGGATGAAATTCCCTCTGAATTTAAAGGAAGAATGGAAGATTGGGCTTTCGGATGTGATATCTGTCAGGAAGTATGCCCATGGAATCGGTTTTCGACCGCTCATAGTGAGCCAAAATTTTTGCCGCAGGGATGGGAGAAGTTGTCTAAAAAGGAATGGAAAGAGATGACCGAGGTTGTTTTTGCTAAAGTTTTTAAAAAATCAGCGGTTAAGCGCACCAAATTTAAAGGCCTTCAGCGAAATATTACCTTCATTAAATCAGATAAATAGTCTGTCAGTATTTGAATCTTTGTTAGTTTTCACAATACTCTAGAATCCCTGCTTTCAATCTATCATAAATAACCATTTGATCTGCTACATTTTCTTCCAATAATGTGATTCTAAAACCCAGTAAATCTGAACAAAATGCAGAAATAGGTACTACACATACTTGCTTGGCCGCTAAAAGATAATATACGAAACGCTGATCTAAAGGCATTTCTGGGTGCAACCAACTCTGAAGTAGCGCTTCTGTATTGGAATCTGAAATTTGCAATGCCTGATCAGGTTTTAATACACCTTTTTTAAAGATGATGGTATTATAAAAAGCGCCGTTGGTCAAGTTGAAATTGACATACGGAATTTCTGCAAAAAAAGCATGTAGCTTTTTACTCCGTTCTCCTATTGATTTACTGGTTTCTTTTAGAAATTCGACGTAACGCACATCAGACATTATTCTCGGAATGGCATGTTGTGGTAGGGTCGTAGAACTTACCTCAATCATTTTGGCATTGTCTATTGTTTGACAGAGCTTATTAAATTCAGCATCCTGATTTCTGTTATAGTACTTGGCCCATCCACATCGCGCACCAGGCCAAGGGACTTCTTTAGAGATACCTTTCAATGAAATCCCGGGTACTTGACCAATAATTTTTGCCATTGGGGCCGTTTCAGCGTTGTTATAAATGATGTTTTCAT
>TARA_B110000503_G_scaffold73339_1_pt1 | contig 13753 bp, 12 predicted proteins | sample TARA_B110000503 | Tara Oceans TARA_B110000503 (sample SAMEA4397472) | marine metagenome | biome: Polar Biome; feature: [SRF] surface water layer (ENVO:00010504); material: water (ENVO:00002006), including particulate matter (ENVO:01000060) such as... | depth 5 m | reverse complement strand
AGCCTGATGTAGCATAATTTCTCCTTTACTCTATAAATCTGTTGCTAACAACAAATTTATTTCTATTAGCAACAAATTAGCAACAAATATATGGGAATAATAGGAGAACTAGCAATAAGTAAAAAGGAAATAAATGACTTAAAACACACAATAAGAAGTATTTAGCTTACTAAAAGAAAAGCAATTACTTCCCGATACAAAATTTAGAGAATATATGATCTAGTAAATCTTCACTCGTAATTTCTCCGGTAATCTCACCCAAAGCGTAGAGGGCTTCTCGAATGTCCATTGCTAAAAAATCACTCGTGACCTGCCCATCGATGCCTGCAATTACTTGCCCTAAGGCCATTTTGGTATTTACCAAACTTTCATAATGTCGGGCATTGGTCACGATTGTATTACTGCTTTTGAAGCGGTCTAGATTAATGGCTTCGAGCAATTTGGTTTTTAGACCTACTAAATTATCTTTGGTGCTGGCGGTGATCAAAACTGATCTAATATCGGATGCGACGATATTTTTGAGCGTCTCTTGTGCTTGGTCAGTTTTGTTGCCGACAATCAAGAAAGGCACTCCCGTTTTTTCCAAATCCTGTATTTGTTTATGATAGGCCTTAATAGTGTCGCTCGCAAGGTCAATGAGATACAAAACCAAGGAGGCTTCTTTCATTTTTGAATGTGTGCGCTCAATACCCATGGCCTCAATTTGATCGGTCGCCGTACGAAGACCTGCTGTGTCTATGAACCGAAAAGGAACCCCGTCGATGACCATTTCGTCTTCGATAAAGTCGCGGGTAGTGCCAGGTATGTCGGATACGATGGCTTTTTCCTCGTTCAAGAGGGCATTGAGTAAGGTGGACTTGCCCGCATTGGGCTTGCCTGCTATGACGGTAGGCACCCCATTTTTAATTACATTGCCCAAACTGAAACTTTCGATTAGCCCTTCAATAGCGGTTTGTAAGTCAGTAATCAATTGGGTTAAAGCAGCTCTACTTACAAATTCGACATCTTCTTCAGAAAAATCTAATTCCAATTCAATCATAGCGGCAAAATGGATCAATTCAGCCCTTAGGTTTTTGATCACCAATGAAAAGCCTCCACGCATTTGATTAATCGCTGCTTGGTGGGCGGTTTCATTTTCTGAAGCAATGAGGTCCGCTACGGCTTCGGCTTGCGCCAAATCAAACCGACCATTGAGAAAGGCCCTTTGGGTAAACTCACCCGGCCTAGCAAGCCGTGCGCCTTCATCAATCAAGAGCCTCATGACTCGCTGTAAGATATAATGTGAGCCATGGCAAGAGATTTCAATAACATCCTCTTTGGTATAGGAATGAGGTCCTTTGAAGAGGGAGAGGACCACTTCATCAATGATCTTTTTTTCTTTAACTATTGTGCCATAATGAAGGGTATGGCTTTTTTGTGTCAGTAGGTCTTTGCCTTTAAAAAGTCTATTGACGATTTCAAAAGCATCAGGCCCAGAGATTCTGATTACGCCAATAGCCCCAATACCGGGTGCAGTTGCTAGGGCTACAATATTGTCGTTAGATGCGTTCATAGGTGCTAGCAAAGATAATTGAATTTAAAAGCTAAGTGGGTTCAATTGATAGGTCTATCAAAAAAAAACCAGGAGATCTTTGGTCACCTCTGTTCAAAATAAACAGGTAGTAATATTTTTCATTAGGCGAATAGCCCCCAAAGCTGCGCCACAATAAAGGTGACAATGAATCCAAAAACAATGGGCATGACACTAGCAATCGTGGTCCATTTCCAACTTTTGGTTTCTTGATAAATGGTGAAAATAGTGGTGCTACATGGATTGTGCAGTAAACTAAAGAGCATCAAGTTGATCCCAGTCAATAATGTCCAGCCCCCTGCTCTAAGAATTTCACCAGTTTGAGCGGCGGAATCTAATTCAAACATAACGCCATCTCCGACACCTACTCCGAGCAAGTCCAAGTGGGCGACGGTAAGCATGAGTATGGTTGGGATGACTATTTCATTGGCAGGAATGGCTACCATATAGGCCAATAAAATCACGCCATTTAGGCCAAAAAATAGACCAAATCCATCCATCCAATCGATGGTCTGATTGGCCATACTTTGGTCTCCAATAGGTATATTGGATATAAGCCAAATGACGGCTCCTGCAGGTGCTGCAAAAACCATCGCGCGCCATAGCACAATAAGGGTGCGATCGATTAAGGAAGTATACAAAGTGCTCCAAATCCTTGGAGGTCGATATGGGGGTAGCTCAAGTGCAAATGTGGAGACTTCGCCTTTCAGGACAGTCCGAGACAGCATCCAAGAGGATAAAAAGGTAAATCCCACCCCCAAAAGGGCAACTAATATTACGGCCAAGGTAGATAAGAGGGTGGAAAAGTGATCAGGAACCAGTGCGCCAATGAAAATCGTGGCAATAAGGATTTGCGTTGGCCATCGTCCATTACAGAGTGAGAAATTGTTGGTAATAATTGCAATAAGTCTTTCTCTAGGACTGTCGATGATACGGGTCGCAATGACACCAGCGGCGTTGCATCCCCATCCCATGCTCATCGTCAAGGCTTGTTTGCCGTGAGCGCCAGATCTTTTGAAGGCCGAATCCAAATTAAAGGCTACCCTAGGTAAATAGCCAAAATCCTCTAGCAAAGTAAATAAGGGAAAAAATATAGCCATAGGTGGTAGCATTACGGAGATGACCCATCCTAATGCTAGGTACACACCATCCAAAAGAAATCCATCCATCCACCAGGGCAATCCGACTTGGGAGGATAATGATTTTAAAAAAGGATAAATAATTTCTAAAAAGAGGGTGGATAGCAGCCCGCTGGGATAATTGGCTCCTTGAATGGTCAGCCATAAGATGATGGAAAGCACCAAAATCATGATAGGGAACCCAAAGCGCTTGCTTGTCAAGATTTGATCAAGCTGTCTTTCGAAGCTAAACTTTGGTACTGAACCTTGCTTGATCTCTACTTTTTGAGCGATATCAGCGGCATCGGCATAAATACCTTCAATAAGGGTATCATGAAAACCTTCTCCAACTTGCCATCTTAGTTCAGATGCCAGATTCAATAATTCTTGGGTCTTATCAATTTTCATAAGGAAATAGCTGTTTCAAATTCACCGTTTTTTAGCGCATCGATGATGTGTTGATCACCGTCCAAAAGTCGCATAGCAATCCACCGGCTATTGGGTAATGCGGGATAATGTTGTTTGACTCGTGCTTCAAGTTCTTCAACCATTTTTTGAGCAGAGGTTGATAAACCACTGATGCGGTGAGGTTGGCAGATGATTTCTCGCGTAGCTACTTGGTGGATGGTTTTGAGCAATTCAGGAATACCTTCTTTTTTGATGGCGCTACATTTGACTACTGGAATGCCCAATTCTTTTGATAACGTACGATCATCAATATCTATACCGTGTCTCTTGGATTCATCCATGAGATTCAGACACAATACGGCACGGTCCGTAATTTCTAGAATTTGCAATACGAGATTGAGGTTTCTTTCTATTCTAGCGGCATCTACCACAATGATGGTCACGTCGGGCTTTCCAAAAAGAATAAAATTCCTTGCAATTTCCTCATCTTGAGAGGTGGATAGCAAAGAGTATGTGCCAGGTAGGTCGATTAGTTTTATTTTTTTATTTTCATAACTATAGCCACCTTCTGCCCGGGTGACAGTCTTCCCTGGCCAATTCCCTGTATGTTGTTTAAGGCCCGTCAGCGCATTGAAAACAGTACTTTTACCAGTATTTGGGTTTCCGGCAAGCGCTACCACAAAGTCTGTATTGTCCACATTTATGCCCAATTTTTGTAATTGAGCTGTATTGTTTAACGCGCATGAATCGCAGGCCTTCAGTTCTGTCATATTACTTTTTTTCTATGAGTATTAAATCGGCTTGGTCATTTCTTAGGGCGATCAAGGTGTTTCGGATTTTATAGGCACGTGGATTTTGATTTGGACCTGCATATTCCATTTCTAGAGGGGTTCCTTTGATGAAGCCCAGATCCAACAATCTTCGCCTATTGGCACCTCGACATTCGGATGAAATACCCGTTATGGTGGCGGTTTCACCTACGTTTAGCGCCGAAAGGCGTATCTTATTTTGCTCATAAATATCCTGCTCATTCAATGCTAGTGCATTGATGTTGCTGGCAACCACCGTAGAGAATTCAAAGATTTGACCTTCACTTTCGAAAATAATCTTGAGATTGTTGGTAGCAATGATTTTGATGTGAGAGCCAATATGAAGCTTTTTTTTGATAATTTGACGGTAGATTGATTTAGGTTCATCTTCAATATGGACGATTTTGGCGATGGTATTGACACCAAGACTAGCTAGTGGCGTGCTGATGATTTCGATAATTTCCCCAAGTTCGGTAGGTATTGGATCTCCATGAGGATCAAAACGAGGTCTGCCCAGAGACTCATAAAGTTCATTGGCTTGGGCAGCGGTCAATTGATGTTCTTTTGCTTCTGCCAAGTCATGCCACAAAGATTTGTCGAAGCCGGTTCTTTCAGAAAGGTATTTTTCCCATAATCTATGTATTCGAATGATTTTTAAAGCGTATGATCGCCCATCATTTGTGAGGGCAAGATGTGCGTCTTCTGATGTTATGAGATTTTGTTTGTGCATGGATTCTATTACGCGAACGGTACGCTTGAGGGGTACGTCCAGTGCCCCTGATAACATTTTTAGGTCAGTTGTTCTTTGACTCAATTCAACATGATATAATTGCTTCAAAACATCTTCGATAAGGGATTTTTTTGCGGCCGTAGGATTCCAAATGAATTGAAGCGAAATACGGTTTTTGACCAATAAATAACTAGCCGCTAAAAGCATTAAAAACAACGACATATAAAACGTCGGATTTGGAAGTCCTAGAATGGCTAGGAGTATAGCCTTGAGGGTGGAATTTAGAAATATAAAGGATAAGGTCATGAGGTTTTTGAAATCAGTAATTGACTGGTTATTTTCTCAGAAAGAAATATTTTACCTACTTCGTTTATTTCGATTTTGACCGACCCATCATAGGTGTTGATTTCCAATATTTTTATTTTTAATCCCAATCGGATATTGACCTTATCTAGATATTGCAACAGAAGGGGGTCGTCATTCTTAACGCCAATGATGACACCGGTTTCCATTATTGCCAATTCTGAAAGTAGGTGGGTAGGTCCGCAGTGAAAGTTGCCATTGATGTCAGGTATTGGGTCTCCGTGAGGATCAATCCTAGGGTTGCCCAAAAAACGGTCTAATCGCTCGACTAGTTCTGGTGATATAATGTGCTCAAGTTGCTCTGCTATTTCATGTACTTCGTCCCATTTGAAGTTCAAGTGGTTGACCAAGAAAACTTCCCAAAGTCGGTGCTTTCTTACGATAGTTAATGCAGTAGATAATCCACTTTTGGAGAGTGATACTCCTTTATATTTCTCGTAAATTAATAATTTCTTTTTTGATAGTTTTTTGATCATGTCGCTCACCGTTGCAGGTTTGGTTTGCATGTTATCAGCAAGAGCATTCGTGGAAACATTGGTGGTAGGGTCCAATGAAATCTGATAAATGGCTTTGATGTAGTTTTCTTCGGTAAGGCTCAATTGACTTGTCATTAAGCAAAGCTAATATTATTTTTAGACTAATCTAAAAATTATTTTAGTATAGACTTATTTATATATTATAAATAACTATATATCAATTATTTAATTATATTTAATTAATGTATTACATTATATAATATAACCGATCATATGCGTGAGGGTAGTTGGAAAAACACCCCTCTAAACTATTTATGGGTTTAATTGTAGGCGTCAAAAAAACGTACTGTTGTCTGGAATATTGGTGATTTATTTAATATTAAGGAAGGTGCATTAGACTTACCTGATACTTTTTACGTACTTTTAAAAAGATGTTTTCCTGAAAGTAAGCGGTCAGTTTCAACAACAAATCAGCCTTATTCCCTTGCTTAAATAAAAAGGCAAGTTAGCTTCGCAAGGATAAAACTTTAAAGGAATTACCTCAGACGATTATTTGAGGCAATGAGAACAGACTTGTATATGGATTTAGAAAATTTGATTGAACGTGCATGGAATGATAGGTCTCTTTTGCAAGAAAAAGAAATATCGATCGCCATCAATACTATTATAGAAGACTTGGACGTTGGACGTCGAAGAATCGCAGAACCAATTAATGGTGAATGGAAAGTAAATGAATGGCTCAAGAAGGCAGTAATCTTATATTTTCCTTTGATGAAAATGGAGTTGATTGAAGTAGGGCCTTTTCAGTTTCATGACAAGATGAAGTTAAAATCTGGCTACGATCAGTTGGGTGTTCGGGTAGTGCCGCCGGCAGTGGCAAGATATGGAGCGTACATTAGTAAGGGGTGTATTTTGATGCCATCTTATGTCAATATTGGGGCATATGTAGATGAGGGAACGATGGTAGACACATGGGCGACTGTGGGTAGTTGTGCTCAAATAGGTAAAAATGTGCACTTGAGTGGAGGAGTAGGAATTGGGGGCGTGCTAGAGCCGGTTCAAGCCTCACCTGTAATTATTGAAGATGATGCTTTCATCGGATCAAGATGTATTGTAGTAGAGGGTATTAGGGTTGGGAAAGAAGCCGTATTGGGTGCAAATGTGGTACTCACTGCAAGTTCTAAAATCATAGATGTGACAGGGTCAGAACCGATGGAATACAAAGGATATGTGCCGGACCGAGCGGTGGTTATTCCGGGTTCTTATACCAAGCATTTTCCTGCTGGAGATTTTCAAGTACCCTGTGCGTTGATTATTGGGAGTAGAAAAGAAAGCACCGATAAGAAAACCTCTTTAAATGCGGCGCTTCGAGAAAATAATGTTTCAGTATGAGTTAGCATGCGACACTACAAACACTCATGTGGGTTATGACTTATGTAAAAATGTTACTTGCTTGTTTGTTTATGAGTTTCTCTTGTGTCAGTTTGTCGCAAGTAGCTGATTCATCAGTACAAAGACAAAATCATCAGGCTCGTTTCGTCGCTGGGGAAGTCTTAACGTTCAAGTTGAATTATGGTTGGTTCACAATAGGTGAGGCCTTTTTGAATATTTCCGAGAAATTATTTCAAAATAAATCTTCGTATCACCTAGAGATTAAAGGAGGCACTGCTGGGTTTTTAGAGGTATTTGCAAAAGTTGATGATCGATGGGGGGCCTATATTAGCAAATCTAATTTACTCCCAATGTTTTCTTATTCAGATATTAAAGAAGGTAAATACACACGTGAAGATAAGACCTATTTTGATCAAGAAACTCACAGAATTAAGGTTGAAAAGACCAAAAAGGGAATCAAAAGACCAGTTACTTATTTTGATTACAAAGGTGATATGTATGATTTAATGAGTGGCTATTTGATGCTACGTAATATTGACTATAGCCTATTAAAGATTGGTGATACGGTGCGTTTTAATGCTTTTTATGATGATGTTTTTTATGATTTTGGTTTGGTGTATGAAGGCACAGAAATATTGAAAACCAAGGTTGGCAAGCAAAGGGCTCATAAGGTTTCCCCTATACTGCCCAATAATCAGGTTTTCACGGGCAATCATCCGATCACCGCTTGGATTTCGGCTGACGAAAATCAACTTCCGCTTAAAATCGAGGCTCAAATGTTTTTTGGAACGGCAAGTTGTGTTCTTGTGGCTTATAAAAACGTAAAATACGGACCTGATTATGATTGAGGTTATATATTTGCGCTTTCATAAAGTATGATCAAATATATTTCATTTTTTTGGCTGTTTTTTTTGGCTGCTTGTAGCAATAATTCACCTGAAGGCGAAAAATATTTCGCAGAAGGAGCCTATCAAAAAGCGATTGATTATTTCACCGAATATTTGGAGGCGCATGCACCTACTGTAACCATACTTTATAAGCGAGGTAGAAGTTTTGAGGAATTGGGAAAATTCCAATTGGCATTGAATGATTTTGAAACAATATTGAAAATTGATAATCAAAATATTGAAGCGCAAACAAGTATAGCCAAAGTTAAATACGAAATGGGTAATTTCGGACAATCCATGCTGGCGGCTCAAAAAGCAATTCGTATAAATAAAAGGTATGCGCCATCTTATTTTTGGTTAGCAAAAGCAGCACATCAAATGGGCTATTTTGAGGAAGCCTTTAAGGCCTATAATAGGGCATTGAAGATAGACCCCAATTATGGTGAAGCTTTCTATTACAGAGGTGCTTTAGAGATTTCTATGGATAAAAAAAAGGAAGCCTGTGAGGATTTTGATCGTGCGGTGCGATTGAATATTGAAGGTTCTCAGGATGCTAAAAATAAATATTGCAGCTGATGTCATTACATAATTATTCTCAGAAGTTTAAGGAAATTGAAACCCCATTTTATTATTACGATATTGACCTACTCAAGGCCACGCTGACTGAGGCGCAAAAACAATTGGGAAAGGGACCTTATCAAATTCATTATGCGTTTAAGGCCAATTTTAATCGACGCATTTTGAATGAAATTTTGCAATTTGGGTTTGGTGCTGATTGCGTTAGTGGGAATGAAGTACGGAAGGCGATAGAGGTGGGTTTCGATCCTCAGCACATTGTATTTGCAGGGGTTGGTAAAACGGATAAAGAGATTAAAATAGGGCTTCAAAATGATATTTTTGCTTTTAATGTAGAGTCTATTGAAGAGTTAAAGGTACTCAATGAATTAGCAGGTGCCTTAGGCAAAAAGGCCAGATTTGCCTTGAGAATTAATCCAAATGTAGATGCTGGAACTCACGAGTACATAACCACTGGAACGAGGGACAATAAATTTGGTATCACTGTAACCGAACTTGTGGCGGCCCTGCCGTTGATAAGGTCGTTAGCTCATACCGAATTCATAGGTATCCATTTTCATATTGGTTCTCAAATCACAGACCTTTCTAAATTTGAGCTCTTAATAGAAAAATGCAATCAAGTACAGTCCCTGTTAGTCGAGCAGGGGTTTAGCTTGCCCCATGTAAATGTTGGAGGTGGCTTAGGAATAGATTATGAAAATCCAAAGGATCATTTAATGGCTGATTTTAAAGGTTATTTCGATCGATTCAAAAAGGACTTGCACTTATATCCCGGTCAGAGGTTGCATTTTGAACTGGGAAGGTCATTGGTGGCGCAATGTGGTTCCCTTATTTCTAGAGTGCTCTACATCAAACCTGCGGCTAATACGCATTTTATGATTTTGGATGCGGGGATGACGGAATTGATCAGACCGGCTCTTTATAGGTCTTTTCATTATATTGAAAATCTCACCTCTATCAAAGAGCGTCGTATTTATGATGTGGTAGGGCCTATTTGCGAGACATCCGATACTTTTACTAAAGGAATGTCATTGCCGATCACTGAGCGTGGGGATATCATAGCGATTCGGTCAACGGGCGCTTATGGTGAGGTGATGGCCAGTCATTATAATCTGCGAGAAGTGGCACCTAGTATCTACAGTGATGATTTTTAAGCCAACGCGAAACCGACAATAATATATAATAAGACTGAAATTGCACCCGTAAATAAGGCATAAGGTAGCTGGGTGCGCACATGGTCTATGTGATCGCTTTTTGAAGCTACTGAGGCTATTAAAGTAGTATCAGATATGGGTGAGCAATGGTCCCCAAAAACACCCCCACCTAATACCGCAGCAATACTTAAATAGGGATTTATACCTACTGTTTGCGCGAGTGGTACGGCGATACTTATCATAATGGCAAAAGTCCCCCAAGAAGTGCCGGTAGCGAAGGCAACAAAACAGCTGGTAAGAAAAAGAACGACAGGTGCCAAGCCTGGAGACAACCAACTGGAGGTGATTTCTGCTACATAGCGGCCAGTGCCAAGTTCATTGCACAAGGCACCTAGCGCGAAGGCGAGCACCATCAAGATAGCCATTATGAGCATATCATTCATTCCTTTTAAACACTCTGTAAAAAACGTCTCAACGGTGATTATTTTTTTAATAGCCATCATCAATGCGAGGACGAGCAACGCGAAAACGACGGCGTAGGTTACCGCAGTACTTCCAGACCCATTTCCAATACTGTGCCATATATTGGCGGCTATGTCGCCTTCAAAGTCTGTGCCCCATCCCGTATAAATTAAGAAAAAAGGCATAGATAAAACCATTATAACGAGTGGCCATATCATGAAATGGGGATTTCCTGAAACCATTTCCTGCTGTCCTATTTCATCTTCCTTAGCAGCTTTTTCTTCAAACTGACGCATCGGACCATAGCTTTTACCGGAATAGGCCAAGTAGAAAACAAAAATCAAGGTGAGAATGGGATAAAAGTTGAATGGAATGGAATAGAGCAAGGTTTTGAAAGGATCTAGATGTTCATAAGTCATCAAAAGACCCATTATATAAGCGCCCCAAGCGTTCAGGGGAAACAAAATACATGCGGGTGCAGAACTACTATCTGCCAGGAAGGCTAGTTTTTCCTTTGCTACGTGGTATTTATCAAATAGTGGCTTAAAGGCGGTTCCAACGGTGAGTATTGAGATATTAGATTCTATAAAAATTAAAAATCCTGTGAGACCTGCAGCTACTTGAATGGTTCTCTTTGGATGGGACGTATTGGAGAGTCTTTTTTGCACCATCCCAATGAATCCATTGACTCCACCTGAAAAGCGAATCAATTGAATTAATGCCCCAATTAAAAGAGTAAAGATAACCGTAAGCGTGTTTCCAGAACTCTTAAATACCATGACAATGGCGTCAATAGTAGCGAGTAATCCCAGGAATATGTTGCCATCATTAATAATAATCCAACCGACTGTAATACCGAGCAAAAGTGAGAAAATCACTTGTTTGGTTCTGATAGCCAAAAAGATGGCCAGAATTGGGGGAATTAGCGATAAAAATCCGTAACCTGTCATTTAATTTTGAGACTTTCGTCTTGTTCAGCATCACCTGCTCGGTACAAATATGTGTTAAATAGATCAATTGAGATTCCTTTTAATGGATCCTTTTCTTTTCTACGTCTCAAAGAGCTTTCAATATCTTCACTTGCTTGCCAAACGAGTTTTTTTGTTTGTGCATCGATGAGTTCCAAAAGTATAACTGCCCTAATGTTATAGCGATTGATCGGGTAAGGATTATAATAATAGAGTTGCTGATTGTTGTTTCTCGTGACCTCTGTACTAGAGATTATTTCATACCTCAGAATCAAATCCGGATTATTGGCATCGGTACGATAATCACGTCGGATCATTTCCTCCATTAGGTAGGGTTCTAGTCGGCTATTAACCTCTTCACTTTGGGCTGAGTTGAGGTGATCTTCTTTGGAGTTTACTAAGTAAAAGGTTTTAAAATCTTTATAATGAGCTTTTTCATTGCTGTATTGAATGATTTTTGGATTGCAAGCGCCACAAATTAGGCAGAGAAAGATCAAACGCAGTGTCATGCCGACGAAGATAGGAAAGAAACTTTAATTAGTCTTCTCAAAGGAGGACGCCATCAAAAATCTCCATGATCAATGATCATTTTGAATAAGTATTCTGGTTGACTCTCTAAGGATTAATTTTGTCGGTAGTACGATAATAGAAGGTTCTATAAAAGTATCCTTTGAATGCATTTCTTTTAGGAGTAGCTCGGCAGCTTTAGTACCCATTTCATATCCTTTTTGTTGTACCGTAGTGAGGGGTGGGGATATAAAGGCGCATAAGGCCCAATCCGAATAACCAATGATTGAAACATCTTCTGGTACCCTTAATTTGGCCGATTGAACGGCTTTTAACGCCCCAACTGCCGCCATGTCATTGACCGCGAAAATCCCGTCAAATAGGTATTTTTTTTCAATGAGATTACGTACAATTTCAAAAGCTTCATGCGTTTCACCACCCCCACATCTAACAATTTGATTTTCGTCGGTAGCGATGCCATATTCTTGATGTGCTTTCAGGAAGCCATTCATTCGTTCTTGACTCAAAACAAGGTTTTGGGGCCCCGCAAGATGAATGATTCTTTTGCATCCCGATTTTAGTAGGTACTGGGTGGCGTCATAAGCGCCATTAAAATCACCGGAAATAATTTTACTTGCATCGACAGGATTTTCGCGATCTACGAAGACCAAAGGAATTCCTTTTTCCTGTAAGGCAATAAAATGATTATAGTTTGTGGTTTCTTTTGAAATACAAGCGATAATCCCATCTACTCGATGATTAAATAAGGCTTTGCAATTTGAAATTTCTCGCTCCAAACTTTCATTCGATTGACATAAGATGACATTATATTCTTTGGAAAAGGTAACATCTTCAATCCCGCTGATGACAGTTGAAAAGAAAAAATGCACCAGTTCTGGTAAAATGACGCCTATCGTATAGGTCTTACTACGTCGCAGACTTAGCGCAAGGGCATTGGGTTCGTAATTCAGTTCAGTTGCGAGCTTCTTTACGCGGATTCTGGTTTCAATACTGATTTCAGTATTGTCTTTGAGCGCTCTCGATACAGTACTCGTCGCGATGCCTAATTTGCGAGCGAGTTCTTTAAGAGTGACTTGTGATTTCAATTAAAATATCTTTTCTATACAATAAATATAAGTGATTATGATGAGTTTAATTAGGAATACATCCTTTTCTGTACAAACGGAATCGGTTGCGTAAATATATATCCAAGTTATTTTGCTGTTTTACTATTTTTTGAGCCTATTTTGAGGGGGATAAGTCAAGGTGTTTCATTTTATTAGAGAGGATCTTTTGGATGATTACTTGTTTTTTTGAAGGAAGACAGGTACTGATCACTCATTTTATGCAAATGCCGTTTACATTCATTTAATAAAACCCATTATGATTTTTTTGCGTCGATTAAATTTCATCATACTCCTTAATTGTGTTTTCACTTCCATCGTTGCGCAAGAACTTAGCCGAGTAGAGCCTCCTTTTTGGTGGGTAGATATGGTCAATCCAAAACTTCAATTAATGGTCTATGGGACAAATATCGCTGAATTGATGCCGGAAATATCCTATCATGGTATCGAAATCACGCTAGTCACAAGGGTTAAAAATGCTAATTATTTGTTTATTGATTTGTTTATCAATGAAGCCGTCGCTGGTCAATTTAAAATTGATTTTAAGAAAGAAAAAAAAATAGTTCACACCTATACCTATGAGCTAAAGGAGCGTAGAGAAAATTCAGCTATGCGTGAAGGATTTGATGCTTCAGATGTATTGTATCTCATCACCCCTGATCGTTATGCAAATGGCAATCCTGCAAATGATCAGGTTGTCAGTTTAAAAGAAAAATCAAATCGATCCTTGCCAGGAGGTCGGCATGGTGGCGATATTCAAGGAATGCAGGAACACTTAGGTTATGTCGCAGATATGGGATTTACGTGTATCTGGCTCAATCCGCTATTGGAAAATGATATGGCTGGGTATTCTTATCATGGTTATTCGACAACAGATTTTTACAAAGTAGATGCCAGGTTTGGTACCAATGAGGCATTTCGAGAATTCTCTTTGCAGGCCAAAGAGAACGGAGTTGGACTAATTATGGACATGATTATCAACCATTCAGGTTCTGAGCATTGGTGGATGAAGGATTTGCCGATGGATGATTGGGTTAATTATCAAGCTGAGTTCTTGAAAGGGGAGTATCACATCACGACACATCGAAAGCCTGTCGTTCAAGACCCCTATCGGTCAAAAATAGATTTAAAGGAATTTTCAGATGGTTGGTTTGTACCTACTATGCCAGATTTGAACCAAAGGAATGAATTTATGAGCACTTATTTGCT
>TARA_B110000503_G_scaffold38738_1_pt1 | contig 13757 bp, 16 predicted proteins | sample TARA_B110000503 | Tara Oceans TARA_B110000503 (sample SAMEA4397472) | marine metagenome | biome: Polar Biome; feature: [SRF] surface water layer (ENVO:00010504); material: water (ENVO:00002006), including particulate matter (ENVO:01000060) such as... | depth 5 m | reverse complement strand
CCAGCAAATCTGCATACTCCGCAGCGAAGCGATGCGCGTCGCCGGGCAGCAGCAGAGTAACCCCGGTGCCTACCAGGAGGTAAACATTGCTTACGAAGTAGGGAAACGCACAGGGCTATGCCAGCGACAAACGGCATCGCGCCTCTTTGCTTGCGCCGCGAGTGTCAGTCCCGCTTCTGCAAACCCGGCGATGTTTTTGGAAAAACGATTCGACATGGGAGCCTCCGGTAACTGCAGAAGGTCTCTATTTAGACTTCACCCAGGGATTTTTTTTTGAAAAAGTAGCGATATACAATTTTTCAGTTTTGTCTCTGGCCCATTGGGTCTTGCGTAAAAACGTCAGTGATGACTTGATCGAGGGATCACTCTTGAAACAATTGATGGCGATTCTTTGCGCCAATCCGTCCCAGCCATAGTAATCCACTAATTGCGTAAGAACGTCCTCAAGCGTAACACCATGCAATGGGTTTTTCGGTTGGTCGTTACTCATGCCAAAAATACACCCTTACCGCTCTCGGTGCCTGCTTACGCATTCTTATCTTCTGCCTTCTTCACGCGTATTTTATTGCTGCCGACGGCTTTGTCGTTGAGGTTTTTGATTGCGGCCTTTGCCTCACCGGTCTTTGGCATTTCAATGAAACCAAAGCCTTTGGACTCGCCACTCTCCCGGTCGATTACCAAATTACACGATTGAACAGCTCCGAACTCGGAAAACAGACTTGTCAGCTGTTCTTCGGTGGTTGTTCGATCCAGGTTGCGTACTAATATTTTCATATCTATTCCGATTGGAAACTATTCATTAAGGGTGATCTTTGGACACTCTGCCTGTTCTCTTGCAGTCCATGGGCGAAGTGTAACTAATACCCCTTCTGCATATCCACCACATTCAGCAATGGTTCACCCGTAACGTAACGTCGCAGATTCTCCACGGTGATAATCATTGTGCGCTGCGGGCTGTCGCCACCGGCGGCAGACACGTGCGGGGTAATAATGACATTGGGCAAGTGCCACAGCGGGTTATCGCTGGGCAGGGGTTCCGGATCGGTTACATCCAGGCCCGCGCCAGGCTATTTCAGTACCGATGCCGCCGAGTCCGACTACCAGCAGTGTTTTGCCCCTGAGTTCCCCGAAGTTGACGCCACTGGACAGCGCGCGCTCCCACTGGGCCTCGCTCTGTGCTTTGGCATAGGCCGGTAAGTTGTGCGTCAGTGCCAGGCCTGGGCCTGGGCCTGAGCGGTTGGGGGGGCGCTAAAGGTGGGCGTGCTCAGTGAAAAAACCGCTAGTAGGACTATCAGCGGCCAGAATGTGCGGGTTGCCATGGGGTACCTCTCCTGTGTGAGTAGGAGAGACTAGGGGAATTTGGTCGTGGTGGCGAGTTTATGACGGGTGATGTCGGCGCCGCTCATTCACGCTGCAGGGGTAAACGCCCTCGCAGCACAGACATTTCGACCGGTCTGTCAAAATCCAGGCGCTTGCGTACCGCGCGTGTGGTGGTCAATACGCCGTCGGCGCTGAGTTGGAGTTTTGACATATGCATTCCTGCTGAGGGGTGTTGTGGATGCGTGTAAGACGACAGCTTGACGATCGAGTCTAGGTCAATTCGGCTTCAAATAAAACCGTATAGATTGATTGTTTTAAGCGGTTCCCTTTGTTAGCATGACAGCGTTCAGGCAGCGTGATTTGCCGCTGCTGACACCCTCAAAACCCGCTCTCAACAACAGGTTACACCGTGAATTTTTCCCTCAGCGAAGAACAAGTATTACTGCGTGATAGCGTCGACAAGTACGTGCGCGAACACGGCGGGGTAGAGCGCCACCGCGAGTTGTGCAAGAGCGATCGGGGTTTTGATCCAGCCGCATGGCAACAGTTTGCCGCATTGGGTTGGCTGTCGGTGCCGTTTGCCGAGGCACTCGGTGGCATCGCCGGCGGCGCTACAGATTTGATGGTAATGGGCGAAGCGCTGGGTAAGGGACTGGTGCGTGAACCCTTCCTCTACACCGTGGTGACCTGTGGTGGACTGCTGCAACGCGGCGGAAACGCGGCGCAACAGCAGCGGTATATTCCCGACATTATTAACGGCGCGGCGCAGTGGGCGTTTGCCTTTGCCGAGACCAAAACTGGTTATGACCTGTCCAAAATCGATACCATCGCGCAACGTTCAGGCAACACTTACGAACTGACCGGGAATAAATTGGCTGTGCTTAACGCGCACTGCGCAAATCACCTCATTGTCTCTGCGCGCATCCCGGGGCCGGCAGGGGAGGACGCTGGCATTACCCTGTTTATAGTCGATGCCGATTCCCCAGGAGTCGTGCGTGAGAATTTTGTCGCCGTGGACGGCAGTCGCGGCGCGCACGTTCAGCTGGACAAGATCCTGCTCAGTGATGCGCAGGTTCTGAGCGAGGTAAACAACGGGCTGTCACTGGTAGAGGCGGCGATTGATACGGCTATCGTGACGCTGGGTGCGGAGGCGCTCGGTGCGATGCAGTCGCTACTGAGTGCGACGGTGGAGTACACCAAAACTCGGGTGCAGTTTGGTCAGCCCATCAGCAAGTTTCAGGCCCTGCAACACCGCATGGCGGAAATGTACATGAAGGTGGAGGAAACCCGCTCACTCTTACTCAATGCGGCCATTGCAGTGGACGAGGCCAGTGCTGAGTCGGCTGCGGCCTGCGCCGCACTCAAGGTCAAGGTGTCAGAGGCGGGCAGGTTTGTGGCGCAGCAGGCGGTGCAGTTGCATGGCGGTATCGGCATGACGGACGAGCTGTGCGTGGGCCATCATTACAAGCGGCTGATGGTGCTGGGTAAGCTGTACGGGGATGAAGCTTACTATCTACAGAAGTACGCGGATCTAGCGTTAGCGCACGCTGCCTAGGAAGGGGCGTTGTTCCTATGCTAGGATCGATGGTCGCTTTTGATTCGCCAGCCAGGCGGTTGGCTGATCACAGAGATGTTGGAGCCCATCGATGCCGCGCCTATTTCGTTATAGCCACCAAAGCTACTGTGCGCTGAGAACAAACAAAGCGCACAGTTTTGCCCAGCAACATGCGCTGAATATATACGCCTGCGATGCCATCTATTCGTTCATACCCAAGAATGCCTGTTCAAGCTTGAGAACCTCGCTAGCCATAGCAAACGGTTGCATCAGGGACAGCTCAGATTTCAACTGGATCCACCAGAACAATAATACCTTCACGGCAAACCTGTCAGAGCTCGCCAAGGCGAAATACACCTTTGCGATCCTGCGTTGTCCTTTTTCTCGTCTGTTAAGTGTGTACCTGGACAAGATCGTAAACCGAAATAATCCGGCCTGGGGGTATGTCGATCTTCACAATCGAACAATCGATATTGAGGACATCACCTTCGAGTTTTTTGTAAAAAGTATGAGTAAAGACCGCGTGAAAAATGCAGACATCCACTGGATGCCGCAAACCCACTTTTTGGTCTATGAAGACTACGATGACTACTTCGCATTGGAAGAGTTCGAAAAGGCGACCGAAGTCCTGAAAGATAAAATCGGACTTGATCTGGTGGATGCCCGCCCGCTGACAAAACACGGCAGTGATGGCTATCGCAAGTTGTCCAAAAGGAAACCGTATACGCGCTCGCCTCTTGAGCTGCTCGAGCACAAAAGCCGGGGGTTCATACCGTCGATTAAAACCATGTATAGCGACGAGCTGGTGGCATGCGTGAAGAAAGCGTACAAAACGGATATCGCGTTGTACAAACAAAAGATTGGGCCGGACAATCTGTTCGCCTCGTAGTTGATCGTCTGGCGGCTCGATGGCGCTTAAGTGCCAAACACGCCGCGCTCACGTAGTTGCTCAATCTGCTCCTCGGACTTACCCAGCACATCGCGCAATACAAACTCAGTATCTTCGCCAAGACTGGGTGGCGCCTTGGTATATTCCAGCGGGGTGGCAGAGTATTTGATGGGATTTGCCACTGTCTTGACCGGACCCAATTTGGGGTGCAGCACATCAACAACCATATTTCTGGCGAGTACTTGCGGGTCTGTGAACACTTCATCGATCGTCTGAATAGGGCCGCCAGGGACTTTGATCTCGCGCAGTAGCGCCTGTAATGCCCTACTGCTGTACATTCGGGTAGACACCTTCAATACTCCAACCAGCTCCAACCTGTTGGCGATGCGCGCGGGGTTAGTCGCGAACTTTGGATCGCTGGCCAGTGCTGGCAATTCCAGCGCGTGGCACAGGCGTTGAAACTGTGCATCATTGCCTGCGCCGATAATCAGTTGCCCATCTTTGGTAGGAAACGGCTGATAGGGCACCAGGTTGGCATGATATTCACCGGTACGCGTAGGCGTTTTGCCACTGCAGAAGTAATTTTGTGCTTGATTGGCCAGCCAGCTCACCTGCACATCCAGCAGGGCCATGTCGATGCGTTGGCCCTCTCCTGTCACATTGCGATGATGCAGTGCTGCGAGCACAGCGATCGCGGAATTCATGCCCGTGGTGAGATCAGCGGTGGCAAGGCCCACGCGCTGGGGGCCGGCTCCCGGCATACCGTCTGGCACGCCGGTAATGCTCATGAGGCCACTCTGAGCCTGAATGAGATAGTCGTAACCTGGATCGTCAGCCATTGGCCCGGTCTGGCCGAAACCCGTTATCGAGCAGTAGATCAGGCCGGGGTTATCCACGCGCAATTCATCGTACCCCAGCCCTCTTTTTGCGAGATCTCCGGTCTTGAAATTCTCTACCAGGATGTCGCTTTGGGCCGCCAGTTCGCGCACCAGATCACGGCCTTGCACAGATCCAATGTCGATCGTTATCGAGTGTTTTCCGCGATTTGCGGAGAGATAGTAGGAAGACTCGCGTGTCTGCTCACCGCTCTGATCGGTGAGCCAGGGTGGCCCCCAGTGGCGCGTGTCGTCGCCCAGACCCGGACGCTCCACTTTGATGACTTCGGCACCCAGGTCAGCAAATATTTGAGTACACCAGGGGCCAGCCATCACTCGTGACAAATCCAGTACTCGTATTCCCTGCAAGGGCCCAGCCATGTGTCCTCCTGCCAAATCGGCATTATCTACTTAAGGGCATGTGGGACCGGTGTGGCAAAAAGGGGCGCTGTTCGCCCCTTGCGCTGTTCGAGGACAAAAGCCAGGTTTCGGACCGTCTACCAACGTTAACGTTCTACAGATCAAGGTTACGTTTGAGAACCGTTGATGAGGTAATAATTCTCTTGGTGCGATACAGCTCGGGATGTTTTTCACCGTCTGAATAACGCAAAGGCTCGCCGGATGTTGGACTAACCAGCCACGAGACTTCCGGGCGCGGCTCACCCAGCTGTTTTTTGAGCGCTTGTGGTGTAATACCGATTGCTGCTGCCGCCGCGTTGAACGTGCAGCGTGTTTTTACGGCGTTTAGGTACTCCACTACCACGGCAATTTTGTCCTGCACTATGCGATGCTCCTGTAAAGTTAACAGCTAACAGTTGGAGCGGATGATAACCGTCCCAACAGGCTGTGCTGGTTATGTGGCGGGCTACCCACTAAAAGTAGTGGTCTCGAAGAGATCCGTCAAATGTGCCTGATTTGGGGCAGCCATCGTTAAAAGCGGCGCGATAGGTCACAGGGGCAGGGTCGTTTCTGCCTGGGTTTCGGATAAGTCCTTGGTGTAGTGTACTACGGGTTGGCCCTGCTTTACCGTATTTTATCCCAAGCTATCCCTACTAATTGAGCATCCATAGGGTCATACTGAGCCGGGCGCGCAGCGATCTTGCCGTTGGTATGAAAGTCCCCACGTCGCTACGGCTTTCAAGTTACCTTACGAGGAACGTATCATGAGTAAAGGACAAGACAGCAAAAAGAGTGCCAAAAAGCAGCCGCTTTTGACGCCAAAAGAGAAAAAAGCCGCAAAGGCAGCCAAGAAGGCCAGCACTACCGGTTTACGATAACGACTGACAGCAAGGCCATCACTTTTTTTCCGATGGCCCTGCCTGGCTACGCGCTTGGCGGCGAGTTAATCGCTTTTAGCAAGGCTTCGGCAACTGCAACCGATGACGCAGGGTTTTGTCCTGTTATGAGCAGGCCATCAACAATGGCCAGCGGATTCCAATCTTTACCCTTCTGGTACTTGGCACCCATAGCGATAAGCTGATCTTCCAGCAAATAGGGTACGACATCGGTCAATGCCACGGCGGCCTCTTCGGAATTACTGAATCCGGTGACATTTTTGCCTGTGACCAGCGGGTCGCCATTGCTGTCCCTGGCTTTCAGCAGCACCGCAGGGGCATGACACACCGTGGCTACCGGCTTGGAGGCAGCAATAAAGCCTTCAATCAAGGCAATTGACGCCTTGTCATTATGCAGATCCCATAACGGTCCATGACCTCCCGCATAGAAGATGGCATCAAAATCTGCCACTTTCATGGTGGCTAATTTGACCGTGTTGGCCAGCGCATTCTGAGCCACCGAGTCCTTGTCAAAACGGCGCGTATGAACGGTTTGAAAATCAGGTTCGGAACTCTTCGGGTCAAGCGGTGGTTGTCCGCCATCCGGTGAGGCCAGCGTGACGTCCACACCCGCATCTGTCAGGGAATAGTAAGGGCCAGCAAATTCCTCCAGCCAAAAACCGGTTTTCTTGCCGGTGTCACCCAGTTGATCGTGGGAGGTTAAAACTATCAGTACTTTCATCAGAGCGTATCCTTTGTGGCTAACTTCGTCTCACTATAGCGTAATTTCTGTATTCCAGAAGTGCTCGTTATCACTCAAGCTAGCCTATACAGGTTGGAAAATCCTCAGGCGCCCCGATCATCGCCTCCGTAGGGCAGTGATGAATAATCCAGATAGAATCAACAACAGGCTGGCCGGTAGAGTCACTTGAAATGGTAAGGCAGGCTCGATAGAAAGGATGTCCAACGTTTCTGCGGAAACGTATCCCGGGTATAAGCAGCCTGATGTTATAACCGGGTATTCAGTTCCACCAAAATAGATTCTATAAAAGGCATGACGTCGCTTTGGGTTGGAATCGCTTTTTGGGTGTTGGATGTTTTGATAATCTCAATCAGAGCGAGCATATCCCTGTTTCGAGTTTCTTCAGAAAAGTCCGTTTGACCATTTATGCCGCCAGCAACCCGCGGGAACAACAGCTTATAGCAACGTCCGTCGCCCTTTTGCTGTAACTCAGCCATCTCTGCCAGCATGACCTGCATATACGTGACGATGGCGTCATCTGACGCGTGTGACATTCCGGACATTGAATCTGGGCAGAATAAACCGTTCGGCCAGCGTGTTAAAAACAATGAATAAAATGACCACGGCCATCACATAGGCACGCTTTTTATCTGATGTTCTCCCGAAGATTAGCCTTGCCACTAGCGCAGCCAGGCCACCACTTGCCGCTGCCAAACCAACTGAGTACCAATTCACCTGAGTCTCCTGTTTGGTATTCTTCGGTGAGCTATTTCAACCATGTTTCGATTTTCGTTTTATCGGGTACGGAGCCAGATTGAATCAGCTGGCCCTCTCCAACCACAGCCGGCGTGCGCATTACACGGTGCGAACGGCATCTCTGGCACGAGCAATCGTTAGAAAGGGGCCTCAGAATTACCGGCAGAGCCATCATCACCGCGGCTTGAAACCCACAACTAAATGTCACGTAGTGCCGATGCTACTAAAAGTCGGGTATTAACGCCCCTTAAACGTCGCAGCGCGCCGCTCGACAAACGATTGCACGCCTTCTGTCACGTCCTCGGTTTCAAATAACGCTTTTTGGGTCGGCTCAAGGGCCGCCACTGCCGCGTCAAAGCCCTCCTGTACGAAGCGACGCGACGAGGCCTTGGTTGCCTGCACTGCCAGCGGTGCGCCGGTAGCGATGATCTCGGCAATCTCGATTGCCCGCTCGAGCTGGCGGCCGGTGGGGACGATCTCCTGAACCAGGCCGATGCGCTTGGCTTCTTCGGCGTCAAATTCATCCGAGGTGAGCAGGTGGTACATGGCATTGCCCCAGCCACCGCGCTCAACGAAGCGGATGGTGGCACCGCCTGTGGCATGGATACCGCGCTTGGGTTCCAACTGGGAGAAGCGGCAGTTTTCGGCGGCGATGACGATGTCGCCGCCAAGTGCGAGTTCGATACCCACGGTGAATGTAATACCCTGAACAGCCGTGACAATGGGTTTGCGGCAGGCGCGACCCAGACCAACGACATCGATGTGGCTGCCATCGCCACTCACGCCCTGTTCCATGGAGTTCGTCCATTTGGGCAGATCCAGTCCGGCGGTGAAATGCTCCCCGTGCCCGAACAGGACGCCGACCCAAAGATCATTCTCTTCGTCGAGTCGCGTATAGGCTGCGACCAATTGCTTGGCCATAGTTGGGGTGTAACCGTTGTATTTCTCTGGGCGATTCAGACCGATAAGCAGGATATGGCCGCGAGCTTCGGTGGTGACTGAACCTTCTTGATCGCTCATTTATTTCAGCTCCTTATTGTGATGCGTGGTATCAGAGTAACAATGTCCCGCAAGAGTCGTTTCATCAGCTGCCAATGCAGTAGGCGGATGTGACGGCCTGACGTTAAAAGTTTATACCAATCGCAAGTCCGTAGTATCGTAGATACCTGATACCGTTACAATAACGGCGGGGTGTCGTCGATGGAGCACATAACGGGATATTGTGAGAAGCTCTGGCGTCTTCAGCCCAGTGCCGGACACGGTGCGCATCAACGTAACGCCGTGCGCTTGTAGGGTGTTCATATGGGTGTGAATGTGAAGTGTGCGGCAATCGGCGTTTCTGCGGAAACGTCCTCTGCGGCGTTGCGCATTTCACAACTTCCTGTGTCGCTTCGGGTTGCCGGGACGGTCCAGCCTTTGCAGGCTATCAGTGACTCCGATTGGGTTATACTGGCGATCCACCTTGATACGGAGACCACCATGGCCGAAAATCCAATGACTGACCGGCAGTTCAAAATCCTTAAGGGGATCATGAAACCCTTTTCCCGCCTGAATGTGTTCGTGTACAAGCTGACCGGTGGCCGCGTGATGGGTACGCTTACAGGACGCCCCGTCATGCTTGTTACGATGAAGGGTGCAAAGTCCGGCAAAACCCGCACGACTCCCCTGATGTATGTGCCCTATAAGGACGGCGTAATTGTCGTTGCCTCCCTGGGGGGCGCGCCTAAATCGCCTGTTTGGTACAACAACCTTGTCGTGAACCCGGATATCACTGTGCAGTATAAGAACAACAAAATGAACCTGCGAGCACGACAGGTCGACGACGCAGAGAAAGCCGCGGTCTGGCCGATCTGTGTTGAGCACTATCACGAGTACGAGGACTACCAAAAGCGGACCGATCGGAATATCCCCGTGTTCGTGTGTGAGCCTCGTTAGACTGATGTGAGAAATGTGGGTGCACAGATGACTAACCCTGCTCACAAGCCCCAAGCCGGCAAGATCAAAGGTTGGCAGGTAGCAGCACTGTGGCTGGTGGCAATGGTTACCGTGCCCATACTGATTGATTCCTGGCGCCATCGTGACGCGCCTGAAACGGTGCCACGGGAATTGTTACAGGATTTGAATGGTTTTCAGATTGATCTGTTTCAGATGAGCCAGGCTGAACCCGTACTGCTTTACTTCTGGGCCAGTTGGTGTGGTGTGTGTAAAGCCGTGTCGCCTGCGGTGAATGCGCTGCGAGATGACTATGCGGTTGTCACTGTCGCGCTCTCGTCTGGCACTCGGGAGCAGGTACGGGCCTTTACCCGTGAACAGGACTTTGGCTTTCGCATCGTGAATGATCCCTATGGAGAAATTGGCCAAGCTTGGGACGTTCGCGGCACACCGACCGTTGTGGTGCTCTATCAGGGCCGTGTGACCTCCATGACCAGCGGTATCACTACGCCGCCCGGTATCTCTATGCGACTGTGGCTGGCGGGCATGCTGGCGACAAGCCAGCCTGTGCCCAGCTAAACGGTCCGGATGATCGTGCGTAGAACGGGCTTTTTGGACAGCCCCAATGGCGTCGTTCAGAAACGAATGTCTCAATCAGCCTTTTCATTAACGGATTAGAAATGATGGCGGTGAATCCACGCCAAGCTCTATGAGACGCTGGCGGTAATCATTAATCAAGTCTCTTTCATGCTGCCTGCGATCTTTAACGGAAAGCGAGGTAACTATTGTGTAGCTGACATGAGCATCGCCGTGAAGCAGTGTGTAAGGAAGGCTTGCCTGATGTTTTTGTACGCGAGCAACCTGCTCAGCCAGAGATTTCAATGACTGTCCGATAGATTCAACCAGTTCGCGTTTGAATTGATGCGTCTTCACTTCATGCTCAATAAGAAAATGGACGCCACCTTTTTCAAGCGAAAAAAGATCGTGGATAGGGCCTGACGTATGAGGCTGAACCCAGCGTAGATCATCATTGAAGCGCGGGGAATTCCAGTACGGAGCATGCAACAAAGCAAGCTGATCAAGCAGTGCCGCCGTATCCTTGGCGCGAAACTTGGATAATACGCTATCAAATATTACTTGCTCTACTCGCAAGTCTTCCTGTGTGTAGCTCTATATACGCATGGGTGACTACTAGCCATGTCTCTATCTGGAAATTAGTTAGACGAAATGCTCACATCAGAGCACGTATTTGTGCCCCCCACACTAAACTAACGCTTATCGAGAGGTGTGCCGGCCCGTCACTTCCCCGCCGAATGCCGCCCAATAGCCGATCCTTCTTCCTCCTCAAAAATCTCCTCCAAACGGTCCGCCAGATAGCTCAGCAGTCGCTTCACGCGCGCATCACGATTCGTCATTAACTGCCCGGCAGCCATGCCTTCCATCATGAACTTGGTCACGTCCATGGCGAGCAGGAAGCGGTCGCCGCGATCCTTCCACTCCTCAAACATAGTGGTGTTGGATTCGCGGACGTGCTTTTCGAACAACAGCTGCGAGTTTTCCAGGATGACACTTAGCTCGGGGTCGGTGCGGCTGGATACGCAGAGTTCGTGGTACACCACAAACAGGTCGCCGGTAAGGTGTTCCCAGTAGGCGTCCAGTCCGGCGCGACGGCGTTTCTGGCCCTTGAGCTTGGGGGAGATATCGGCGACGCGGTTGGTGTAGTCTTCCAGCAATTTGTCGTGCAGGTATTCCACGGCAGCCTGGATGAGTTCAGTTTTGGAGGGGAAGTGGTGGAGCATGGCGCCGCGGGATACACCGGCTGAGCTGGCGACCTTGGCGGTGGTGACGTTGGTGTAGCCCCGCTCGATGAAACAATTAATGGCGGCGTCCAGAATGCGGTCGCGCGTCATGGCGCTTTTCTGTGCCTGCCAGCTGATATCCGCACCGTCTTTGGTTTTTGCGGGTACTTCCGTTTTGCTGGGCATGGGATTTTTACTGGCCTCAATATAATTTAAAACAGACACGACTGATTAAAACAAGTCAGAGCTGTCTTATTATATATGAATTTGGTAAGCACCAAGCAGCTTTTTAGCTGCGGCCGGGGGCAGGGGATCGAGAAAGGGAGGGGGAGGGCATTACCGCAGCGATGATTGGCATCGCTGCGGTAGTCGAGCGGGCGGTTGGCGTTAGTCGTTCACGCCACCCATGCACAGGTATTTGATTTCAAGGTAGTCCTCGATACCGTATTTGGAGCCTTCACGGCCGATGCCGGATTCCTTCATGCCACCAAACGGTGCCACCTCGGTGGAGATGATACCTTCGTTGATGCCAACGATGCCGTAGTCCAGTCCCTCACAGACGCGCCAGATGCGGCCGATGTCGCGGGAGTAAAAGTAAGCGGAGAGGCCAAAGGGCGTATCGTTGCCGATGCGGATGGCTTCTTCTTCGGTCTTGAATTTGAACAGCGGTGCGATGGGCCCGAAGATCTCTTCGTTGTACACGTCCATGGTGTCGTTCACATCCACCAGCACGGTGGGCTCGAAGAAGTTCTGGCCTTTCTCCGTGCTGCCTTTGCCACCTATCAGTACTTTGGCACCGTTGTCGGTAGCCTGCTTGAGGATGGCGCTCACCTTATCAAAAGCCGCATCGTTGATCAGTGGTCCCACGGTCACGCCGTCATCGGCGCCGTTGCCCATCTTGAGGGCTTTAACGGCTACCAGCAGTTTTTCGGTGAAGGCGTCAAATACGCCTTCCTGCACCAGAATACGGTTGGCGCACACGCAGGTTTGCCCGGCGTTGCGGTATTTGGAGGCCATGGCACCCACCACAGCGGCGTTCAGGTCGGCGTCGTCGAACACGATAAACGGTGCGTTGCCGCCCAGTTCCATCGAGGTTTTTTTGACGGTCCCTGCACACTGAGCCATCAGTATCTTGCCCACTTCGGTGGAACCGGTGAAGGTCAGCTTGCGTACGATCTTGCTACTGGTCATTTCGCCGCCAATGGCTTTGGCATTGCTGCCAGCCACAACGCTGAAGGCGCCTGCGGGGATACCGGCGCGCTCACCGAGTGCGGCCAGTGCCAGCGCGCACAGCGGTGTTTCAGTTGCAGGTTTCAGTACAGTTGTGCAACCGGCCGCTAGTGCCGGTGCGACCTTGCGCGTGATCATCGCGATAGGGAAGTTCCAGGGCGTGATCGCGGCCACAACGCCGATGGGCTGCTTGATGGTGACGATGCGCTGGTTGGGGTTGTTGGCGGGGATGGTGTCGCCGTAAACACGGCGGCCCTCTTCGGCAAACCATTCCACAAAGGCGGCACCGTAGGCGACTTCGCCGCGCGATTCTGCCAGTGGCTTTCCCTGTTCTGCTGTCATCAGGCGGGCCAGATCTTCCTGGTTTTCCATGATGAGTGTGAACCAGCGCTTGAGGATGGCGGAGCGTTCCTTGGCCACCACATTGCGCCAGCTGATGAAGGCTTTGTTGGCTGCTTCGATAGCGCGGCGGGTTTCTGGCGCACCGGCGTTGGGAATAGCGACAATCTCTTCTTGAGTTGCGGGGTTGAGCACACTCACGGTCGAGCCGTCATCGGCATCAACCCAGGCGCCGTCGATATACAGTTGTGCGCGCAGCAGGCTCGGATCGGTCAGTTTCAACATGATGTTCGGGATCTCTTTAAAGGTGTAGAGGGAGTTTACTTGCCTGTGAGACGCGCAACAACTGGCGCAAAAGCGTCCACTATATTGTTTTGCCCGTCATCGAGTACCGCGATATAGGAAATACCGTAGGCTTCACGGCGGCGTATTAATTCCTCGCAGATAAAATCGACACTGCCGATCAGGCAGTGCGGATGGCTCAGGATATCTTCAGCAGATATCCCCAGCGCATCGCCGATGGCCCGGGCGGTGGGCTGCGGGTGGTCGGTGATAATGGTGTTATAGGCGCCAATTTCCAGCTCTATATCCTTAAAGCGAGTACCGGCACCCTGTTTGATCCATTCGATTTTTTTAGCCGTGGCCACCGCGAGGCCGGAGTTCATACCATCGGGGCCCAGCATGCCGGCGCGATTGTTGAAGTTCAGGCTGACGATGTCGGCTTCCTGTCCGGCAAACTGCAGAATCTTCCTACTGCCGCCGCCTATCATCAAGGGTGGGTAGGGCGTTTGTGCCGGGGAGGGCGTGCCCGAGAATCCGGACCAGCGGATAAAGTCACCGGCGATCGCCAGCGGCTCACCCGTCATAAACGCTTTGTAGGCGTGTACGAATTCCGCAAAGCGCTCGAAGCGCTCGGGAAAATCATCGAACGGCAGGTTAACGGCCTCGTACTCGTTTTTGATCCAGCCCGCGCCGATGCCAAATTCCAGACGCCCACCAGAGAGGTAATCCATGGTGGCGGCTTCTTTGGCCAGCATGACGGGCTG
>TARA_B110000503_G_C7172807_1_pt1 | contig 13762 bp, 11 predicted proteins | sample TARA_B110000503 | Tara Oceans TARA_B110000503 (sample SAMEA4397472) | marine metagenome | biome: Polar Biome; feature: [SRF] surface water layer (ENVO:00010504); material: water (ENVO:00002006), including particulate matter (ENVO:01000060) such as... | depth 5 m | reverse complement strand
TATAATACCAAAAACATCTTATGACCCTTGCTGGTAACAATGACCAGCTGCGCTCATTGGAAAGTTACCTAACTTATTATTTCTTTTTTAACTTAAGAGAATAGTCATTATAATCCAAACAAATAAATCAGTTTAAGTCTGCTCCTATTTAATTTTAAATTAAATTAGTATTGACTAAAAAATATTTGGCTTTGAAAGAATTAAATAGACGCAATTTCCTGAAAAAAACATCCCTATCAGCCGCGGCACTCGTAACCGCTGCATCCTTAAGGGCTGAGTATGCTAGCACCAGCGATGAAAGATCAATCAGTTCTATTTATATGGGTGATTTTAGTGCTCCTAAATTATCCAACATCCGCATTGCTGCAATTGGCGTAGGCGCAAGGGGTCCCGAACACCTCACCTCTGTGGCTTCATTGCCAGGGACCGAAATCGTCGCAGTCAGTGACCTCTATGAAGACTTGGCTACCAAATGGGCTGACCAAGTTACTAAAATAGGCAAAGGCGAGCGTCACAAAAAGGTAGCCACCTATTTTGGAGATGAAAACGAGTGGCGCACCATGCTCAAGGAAGTAAAACCGGATGTGGTCTTCATCGCTACCAATTGGTCCAATCATGCACCAATGGCTATTGAAGCTATGAATCAAGGGGCACATGCTTTCGTGGAAGTACCCCTCGCCCTGACTGTTGCAGAAATGTGGCAAATAGTAGATACCTCAGAGCGTACACAGAAACATTGTATGATGATGGAGAACGTTAATTATGGCCGTGAAGAACTGATGTATCTCAACATGTGTCGTCAAGGAGTGATTGGGGAATTACTCCATGGTGAAGCAGCCTACATCCATGAATTGAGATTTCAAATGGAAGAGCAGGATCGTGCCACGGGTTCCTGGCGAACTCATCAATATGCCAACAGAAATGGTAATTTGTATCCCACTCATGGTTTGGGACCAGTCGCGCAATACATGAACATCGGCAGAACAGAGGATACTTTCAATAGCTTGGTCTCCTACTCCACACCTGCTATGGGGCGTCAAGACTATGCCAAAAAGAATTATCCTGCGGATCATAAATGGAATCAATTGACCTATAAAGGGGGAGATATGAATACCTCAATTATCAAAACCAATCTAGGCCGTACGATCATGGTACAATGGGACGAAACCAGTCCAAGACCCTACTCAAGGCTCAATTTAATTCAAGGCACCAAAGGTTGCTTAGCGGGCTTCCCAACTAGAGTAGCCCTTGAGGGTGGTGTGGAGGGCGCCACTGATAGTCATCACACATGGGCCCAAGGCGAGCAATTGGCTGCTATTTATGAAAAATATGACCATCCTTTATATAAAAGAATGAATGCAGTAGCGAAAAACTCAGGGCATGGTGGTATGGATGGGATATTGGATTTCAGAATTATTGAGTGCCTGCAGCAGGGTCTTCCTTTGGATCAAAATATCTATGAAGGTTGTTTATGGAGTGCCGTCGGTCCTTTAAGTGAACGATCAGTAGCTATGGGTGGAGCACCTCAAACGTTCCCGGACTTCACTAGGGGCAATTGGAAAATGACACAACCACTGAACATTATCGAATAACAACGCTGAACAACCCTATTTATCGGAATTTATCCTTATTTTCTCACTGATTGTGTGCATGCTGTTGAGCAAAATATAATGGGCTGGTGCTACCATATGCCCATGATCAAACCCATCTAGTTCATATAGTTCAACCCAAGGATGGCCAACGGATTTGAGCATGCGCCAAAAATAGGCGGTCTCTTCATAGCGGCCATATAATTCTAAGTTGCGATCCCCACTGATTAGTATGATGGGTGGTGCCTCTTTTCTAATGTGCATTAAGGGTGCCATGTCATCCACGCGTACATCGTCCCAATTCAATCCCTGCTCATTTCTGATGGTAAAATGCGTAATCGCATGTCCGCTATAAGGAATCAATCCAGCTATGTCGTCCGCATTGATCCCGTATTTATTCAAATAACTTTTGTCCAATCCGATCATACTTGCCAAGTAGCCACCCGCAGAATGCCCTGAAATGAAAATCAACTTCGGATTACCGCCATAAGACGCAATGTTTTTAAAAACCCACGCCACGGCCGCTGCTGCGTCATCGACATAAGTAGGGGATTTGACTTTGGGAGACAATCGATAATTGACCGCCACGATGGCTACGCCTTTATTTTTTAAAGCTTCGGGAATGAATTTTTCGCCACTAGTAAGCCCCCCTCCATGAAACCATATCACGGTAGCGAAATCCTCATTTTCCGGATAATACACATCTAATACACATCGCTCTTTTTCATAAGGATCCGTTGAATCGTCTCGATAAGCAATGTTTGACTTGAGAGCATAATCCAACTGCTGCCCTTGTGCTTGCAGTACCCATAGAAAAAGAGTCGTCACAACCCATAATGACTTTTTTAGATTTAATTCATTCATAGCTATGACCTAATTATCTTCCTTTATTTACCTATTTAGAGCGGAGAAATGATGAGGTTCCTGAATTTAATACTACCACTCTTGACCTGCAACAAGAGATAACCACTTGTCAATTCATCATCTTCAAAATCGATCATTTTTTGGCCATTAATCCAAGTCTGGATATGTGCTCCTTCCACCTGCAAAACATATTCATTCCACTGGTTCTTAGTAGTAATTTGATTCAAAGGTGATTTTCTACCCACGATGGATCCCGTTCTCCATTGTTGCTCAATGTGATCATCCCAAATATTCGCCTCATAACAATTTTTTGCCGACAAATCCTTTTGTTGACATCTAAAAAAAATACCCGAATTGACCCCCTCTATAGGGTAAAATTCCGCCTTAAATTTGAAGTTTTGATAAGGCGCCTTCGTGGCCATATATCCGCCAATAGCGTCTGAAACTCCGGTCAATTCATCATCTTGAAAAGTCCAATTAGCTGTTTCTGAAATTTCCCAATCCTCTCCTTGCTCTGTAAAGAGTCGCTTTGATTTGCCTCCAGGAGAAGTGGTTTGACAGCTCACTAAAGTAAACAAGAGAAGCGAAAGAATATAAAAAGTTTTGAATCGATTAGTAACCTGCATAGCCTCGCTAATTCAATTGATCCTTTTCTTTGAGTAATTCATCAGCTGAATAGTATCCCTCTTTTGATTGGATTTGAGTCCTTACCGCTGCTACCTCATTTGGTTTAACAATAGAAGCTTTATTGCCAAATGAATTGCGCACATAAGTGAGTACTGAAGCAATCTCCTGATCATTTAACAACCTTCCAAAAGCCGTCATAGGAACCTGCCCTGGATATGTCTTACCCAACACGTCTATTTTACCCATAACCCCCTTTAACGCAATTTTTATAAGGGTGCTCTTATCACCAGTCACCCAATCCGTACCTGCTAATGGTGGGTAACCAGAAGAGCGTAAGCCCAGTCCATTTGGTTGGTGGCAGGTGCTACAATAGCCATCTCGACCATATATTTCTTTGCCTATGACATAAAGTGCCAGGTCATCACCTTTTAAGTCCGTCACCAGCTCCTCCGAGTGATCCACTACGATGTCTTGCTGATTCAAATTGGCAAAGGCTGCAGTATAGGTCTCTAACATCCAATCATCCAATGTTTTAGTCGCAGCGGCAGACAATATTTGACGGCCTATTTCGGGCTCCATCCAGGTAGCAGCAACGATGGCTTCCAACCTTACTTGACTATGCTCATCAGCTCCTGCTGCAATTAATAAGGCATCTCTATTGGGTATGTGATTTCCAGCATACCGCAATACCCTGACTGCCGCTGCACGCAAGCGGTAATCTTCATCTGAAAATACTGTTTCCAATAATTCATTATCAATGGCATTCATCCCCCAACTCACCCATAATGCCTCCAAAAGGTAATGTCCGTATTGTGGGTCATTTTGATCCAATTCACTGATCCAGAGTTTAAGCTCATCCATTACCTGCTGGGAATCGCGGCCTCTTAACTCGCGCCTGCTCCGGTACCTATTTCTATATTCAGGTAATTTTAAATTCTCCAATAAAACACTTATCGGAGCCTCCCCAACCTGAGGAGGTTTAATAAGCGGCCTTGAAGGATAGGTTATTCTATAGATGCGACCATGCACATGATCTCTTAAAGGGTCTCTCGCATTATGTTGCATATGCCCCACCAATACATTGTGCCAATCTGCCAGATAAAGTGATCCGTCAGGTGCAAATTCCATATCCACAGGCCTAAAATTCGGATCCGTTCCTACCACAAGGTCTTGTCTATGCGCGGTCTTATAACCCGTACCCTCCGGCATCACTTGATGCTGTTTAGTTCCCAAAAAACCAATCGTATTGTTAATCAAAAGATCTCCTTGCACGTCATCTGGAAAATGTCGGCTCGACACAAATTCCAATCCTGAGGTTGGCCGTACCCGATGTGCCTCTTCAATCAAATTTCGAGATTTTGGAGACGCTACGCCATATTTTGATTTTATTGATCCCGGCATCATCCAATGAACATCCGGTCCTGAAGTTTCACAAAAGAAAAATTGACCCCAATCATCAAAAGCAATACCCCATGGATTGGGAATTGATAACTGCGCGGTTCTCTCAAGTTGTCTTCTATTAGGATTATATCTATAAAATCCACCATTAGTTGCCCTTACCGGTCCATAAGAAGTTTCGACGTTGGTATGAAGGAAAACGCCTTCGGCCATATAGATAGCCCCCGATGGATCTGCGGTAAACGCGCTGATCGCATGATGGGTGTCATGATCATCAAATCCACTAAATAAAATTTCCATTTTATCTGCATGATCATCTCCATCCGTATCGGTATATAATTTAAGATTGGTGCCCTGAGAGATATAAACTCCCTCTGGGGCCAATTCAAAACCAATTGGCAGGTGTAATCCATCCGCAAACACCGTTTGTTTATCTGCTTTACCATCACCATTGACATCTTCCAAAATAAGTAATTTGTCATTAGGCTTTGTATCTCCAGGTCGATAATGGGGGTAACTTGGCATGGTTGCGACCCATAATCGCCCCTTGTTATCGAACGACATCTGAACAGGATTGGCTAGGTCTGGGAATTCTTGTTCTGAAGCAAATAATTCAATTTTGTAACCCTCGGGAACAGTGAAGGTCGCCAAAGCCTCATTACCATATAGATACGTTACATCTTCTTCATCTAAGTAATTGGTTTTCACTTGCGGTAAGGTACGGGTTGCTGCGTCTGCCAAAGTCACGTCATATGATTCACGGCTCATTATTTTCCATATCGCAGTATCCCTATTGAGGGTCATTTCCCTTATTTTTTCTAGCTCTGCGGGATAATTTTCCGGACCAAAAGGATCATACCTCCTGCCAAAAACGTGTACCCCATTTGGTATTTTATAATCATTTTGCCAAAACCAGTTTTTTTCTAAAACTGCTTTTCTTACCTCCTCCTTATCCAAGTCATATAAATTCTTACCTGACCCAAAAATGGCTTGAGACAAGTATTCCGAAAAGATGCGATAGCCTTCGTCATTTAACTGCGAACCATCGATGGTCAAGATTTGATTGGCAAACCATTCAGTACTCGGATGAAACACATCCACAAACATTACTTGTTCTTCTTGTGCAACCTTTTTCATTCCCTCACTGTACCTTTCTAATCGACTATTTTCTTCCTTTCCATTTGGTAAATCGAATTGATTGGAAAGATCTTGAAAGGCAATCGGCGAAACGAGTACCAACTTGGGCGTCGTCTTGCCATTGTATGATTGTTCTTTGGTATGGAGAACAAAGGCCCTAAGCTCTTCCAAATAACGCGACAACCCCTCTTCACCTTCAAACGATTCATTAAATCCAAAAAAGGCAATTATGACATCCGACTTCAATTGTTGCAACCACTCATCTGGTGTAGCAAAATGCCCCTCACTTCCCGACTTTTGAGCCAAATCCTTCTGGAATTTATCCGCTCCTGGAAATGCCCAAGGCGAGTTCCTACCGGAATGTGGTCTAAATCCAGGTGTATCTCCCCCATCACACATATTTCTGATGGTTATAAGGCTATCAGAAAAATGAAGATGCACCGCTGTCTCAAAATAGCCATAGTTGATCATGCGAGCACCTAAATTATTCCCTATCAAGACAATATGATCTCCTTTTCGTAAGTCGATGTGCTCGGATTCAGTGCAACTATTCAGACCAAAAAGAGCTATAAAACATCCCAAAAGGATACATTTAAAATTAAGATAAGGTACCCTCAAATCCATGAGGTACTCCTTGAAAAAGGAGGCGTTGTGTTCCATTTTTTAGATTTAAATAAATTACAAATTAATCATTTACCTTCTAACTTCCTACTTCTCAGATTTTTTGCGTACATAGATAATCACATAGTTATTTTCAATTTAGAAAATTATTAATTAATTTCCTTCTTAATTAAATCCTATGCTCTTGCTTTCAGCTAAGAGTTTAACATTAAAAATAAAAAACAATGCCAGTTTTTAATATTAAGGTAAACGGAGCTATGCAAGCAGTGGACGTAGCCTCAGATACACCTGTTTTATGGGTGCTTCGAGATCACCTCGATTTGGTTGGAACCAAATTTGGCTGCGGTATTGCACAATGCGGTGCCTGTACAATTCACCTAGAAGGCGCAGCTGTAAGGTCTTGTTCGCTACCTATTTCCCAGGTAGGTGAAAAAACCATCACCACCATTGAAGGTCTTTCCGGGAAAATTGGCGCTGCAGAGCATGTGCTTCAACAAGCTTGGTTAGAACATGATGTACCGCAATGTGGTTACTGCCAGGCGGGGCAAATCATGAATGCAGCCTCACTTCTCGCAATCAACCCAAATCCAACTGATGAAGAAATTGATGGTGCCATGAGTGGCAATATTTGTCGGTGCGGTACTTATTTGAGGATTAAAGCTGCCATAAAAACAGCTTCAACTAAGTTAACTTAAATTGCTGATTATATGATACTTGTTAAAACAAAATACAATCGAAGATCCTTTCTGAAAGTTTCAGCAGCAACAGGTGGCGGTATGGTGCTTGGATTTAGCTGGCTTGCGAGTTGCAGTCCTACTAAGGAACAAATCTTATCAATGCCCGAAGCTTGGTTTGATATTAATGCTTACGTGAAAATTGGTGAAAATGGATTGGTAACCATCTTTTCTCCTAATCCTGAAATTGGGCAAAATATAAAAACTTCCATGCCTATGATCGTGGCTGAAGAATTGGATGTTGACTGGAAAAATGTAGTGGTCGAGCAGGCCGGACTTAGTGTTAAAAAATACACCCGACAAGTAGCCGGAGGTAGTCAGTCCATAAGACGTGGATGGCAAAGTCTGAGAATGGCAGGTGCGACAGCACGCCGAATGCTATTAGAAGCTGCTGCCAAAGATTGGCAAGTACCAATCAGTGAATTAAGCACCCAAAATGGTGTCATAACGCATACAATATCTGGCAAGAAAATAGGATATGGAGCTATTGCCTCTGCAGCTGTAAATATAAAAGTACCTGCAGAAATTAGCTTAAAAGATCCCAAGGATTTTAATATTATTGGCAAACCCACCAAGAACGTTGATGGAAAAAAAATCGTAACTGGAGCACCACAATTTGGATTGGATTTCAAAAGAGCGGGCATGCTTATTGCCATGATCGAGCATCCTCCTGCCTTTGGTATGAAACTAAAGAATTACGACCCAGCAATAGCCCTTAAAATGCCTGGCATTAAAGAGGTGATGGTCGTTAATACTAAGCCAAGCGAAAATCAATGGTCAGATATCAATGCATTTTCAGAGATCATAGCCGTAGTTGGTGAAACCACTTGGCAGGTAATGCAGGCCAAAAAATCTTTAATTATTGAATGGGAATGGGATTCTAATGGTGAAAATTCTGCTGATCACAACGCAAAACTTGATCAATCCCTTCTCATCACAGACATAGAACCCTCTAGAAAAGATGGAAATCCTGAGGCTGCTTTTCAAAATGCCCACCAAGTAATTGAACGCTCGTACAGCGCGCCTTTTTTGGCCCATAACACTATGGAGCCAATGAATTTTTTCGCAGACGTCACCCAAGATAAAGTGGAACTAATAGGGCCCATTCAGACCCCTGAAGCCATGAGTAACAGTGTGGCTAGTTTACTTGGCGTACCTCTTGAGCGTATATCCATCATGCTGACCCGAATGGGCGGAGGATTTGGGCGAAGATTGTATGGCAATTTTGGATTAGAAGCTGCCGCCATTTCACAGAAAGTGGGTCACCCCATTAAACTCATTTATTCAAGGGAAGATGATATGACACAGGGGGTTTATAGACCTGCCTACAAAGTCAAATATCGTGCGGCATTAGATGCTCAAAATAATTTAACAGCATTTTCGGTACATGGCTCTGGCATACATGAAAGCCCCGTTTATGAAAATCGATTTCCAGCAGGTACTGTTGATCATTTTTTAGCCTTGAAATCAACAATCGATTCAAATATTTCGACAGGGGCATGGAGAGCTCCTCGGTCAAATTTTATTGCTGGGGCTGAACAGGCCTTTTTGGATGAGGTAGCAGAGTTAGCGGGAAAGGATCCAATTGATTTTAGACTTGAGTTGTTCGATAGAGTCAAAAATAATCCGATAGGTGAGCTAAATGATTATGACCCTTCTAGATACGCTGAGGTACTCAAATTGGTCAAAGAAAAGTCCAACTGGGGGGCCAAAACCGAAGGTGTATACAGAGGGGTTTCCGCTTATTTCTGTCACGATTCCTATGTAGCACAAGTACTTGACATGGTCATGGATAAGGGCAAACCAAAAGTGAAAAAAGTGTGGTGCGCTATTGATTGCGGAATTGTAATCAATCCAGAAGGCGCGATCAATCAAGCAGAAGGTGGTATTATTGACGGTATTGGACATGCTATGTTGAGTAGCTTAACTTTTGATAATGGTTTTCCTCAGCAAAAAAACTTCGACACCTATCCTTTGATCCGACATCATCAGGCCCCTTTGGAGATAGAAGTGTTTTTTGTTGATAATGGCATTGATCCAACGGGATTAGGTGAACCAAGTTTGCCTCCTATAGCAGGTGCCTTAGCTAATGCGCTTTATAAAGCCACGGGCAAACGATTGTATAAACAACCTTTTTCTCAACAAGACATCGTGATGGGTTGAGGCTAAATGATTAAATCTAAGACTATTGACATCAATAACGGTGGTAAGTGTTTCAATTACTGAAACTTGGTATGGTCTGTGTTTTTTAAGAGAGGATTATCAACTTTCAACGATTTTTCCTTAACGAGAATCTGTGATTCCGTTGAAGATCTTGTTTTACGTTCTGTCAATTTGAAATGAAATACTTGTTTTTATTTTTAATATGCGTGACCTTTAATGGATCTCAGGCTCAAATACCCGTTGGATTACAAGCGCCTGATTTTTCGCTGATCGGTTTTGATGGCAACCAGGTGACCCTTAAATCTAGCCAAAGTAAAATCACCATTGTTAATTTTTGGGCTAGCTGGTGCGGCCCTTGTGTCAAATCATTGCATGAAACCATCATCCCTCTTTACAATGAATATTCGCGGGATCAATTGGACGTTATTGGAATTAGTAATGATTTAAAAGAAGATAAATGGCGTGCTGCAATTGATAAACATCAAATCCCTTGGGCCAATGTTTGGGATCAAAACCGCGCTTTGGTTAAAGCTTATGGCGTTCCTGCAATTCCAACTTACTTTTTACTGGATACGTCAGGAAAAATCATTCAATCAAATATCTACGCCAATAAGCTCAAGTCAGCTGTAAAAAAAGCTCTTCAAAAATCATACAATTGACGATTATTCATCATCAGAACGTAACAATTGGCCCTCTTACCTTCGATTGCGCTTGTATCGGCGACCCGAATCATCCACTTGTTTTTTTGCTGCACGGATTTCCCGAAAGCAATATCATGTGGCAGCGACTTATGAGTGATTTGTCTGCTCAAGGTTATTATTGTGTTGCGCCTAACATGCGTGGCTACAGCGCTGCGGCCCGGCCGAAATCCTTATTTGAATACGGCGCTGATAAACTTATTCAAGATGTTATTGACATCGCTACTTACTTTACCTCAGAAAAATTTCATCTAATAGGACACGATTGGGGAGCCGCCATAGGATGGCAAACAGTAGGTAAATTTCCTGAATTATTTCATTCATGGACCGCACTTTCTGTCCCACACCCTAACGCACTCGGAAAAGCCATAAAATCAGACAAGGTACAACGAAAAAAAAGTCAATACATCTTTTTTTTCTGCTTAAAATGGATTCCCGAATGGTACCTTTTAAGAAAAAATTGTCGGAATTTAAAGAAAATATGGAAATCAGCCACAGCTCTTGAGGTCTCTGAATATCTGAAAATTTTAGGAGATAAAGAAGGTTTAAGAGCCGCGTTAAATTATTATCGAGCAAACTTTGGCCGCAACCGGCCACGTTTACCAAAACATATAATAACCACACGCACACTGTATATCTGGGGAATCTATGACGTAGCAATAGGAAGTATAGCCGCCAATTATTGCAAGCGTTATACCTCAGGACCTTTTATTTTTTTGGAATTAAATGCAGGACATTGGCTTATTCAAACCCAATATGAAAAGATCTATAAGGCCATTATTAATCATCTGCAATAGTTATCAATTCAAATAATCAGCAGGAACCAGGCGATGCCCCTTCTGGTCATCGCAAACCGCGAAACTAAATCCTCTTTTAAGGCTAAAAGCACCATAGTTTCCTTGAATATCTATCGCGATAAATCCGACTTGTAAATCCTTCGTATCAGGATGTATTTTCATGATTCGTTTGACAATTTCTTCACACGCCTGCTGTGGCGATTTTCCATTTCTCATGGCTTCCACGACCATGGCACTTCCCGCTGTCCTGATCACTGCCTCACCCAAGCCAGTAGCTGCAGCGGCGCCTACTTCATTGTCTAAAAATAAACCCGCTCCAATGATCGGTGAATCCCCTACGCGTCCATGCATCTTGTAGGCAGCCCCGCTAGTGGTACACGCACCTGCCAGATTACCCATCGAATCCAAGGCGATAGAACTTATGGTGTCGTGATTTTCAATATTGATAATGGGTTGATACTTAGCCGCTAACTTCCATGATTCCCATTCTTTTTTGGACAACTCAGATAATAGGTTGGTTTCTTTGAAGCCCTGACTCATTGCAAATAATTTCGCTCCATTGCCTACCAACATCACATGAGGTGTTTCTTCCATCACTTTGCGCGCTACAGAAATCGGATTTTCAATGTCTTGAAGAAACGCCACCGATCCACAATTGCTGTGGTAATCCATAATGCAGGCATCTAAAGTAACAATCCCCTCCCTATCTGGATAACTGCCTATTCCGACGGTCCTAACTAGTGGATCTGATTCTACTACTCGTACCCCTTGCTCGACCGCATCAAGGGATGTTCCTTGGGCTTGTAAAACAGACCATGATACTTCATTGGCCATCAATCCATGATCCCAAGTGGAAATCACCGTAGGTCGGCCTGTGCTCTTGGTATCTTTTTTTTTCGCTAAAACAGGCAATGAAATACCTGATGTCAATAATGTACCCGCCTTAATAAAAGATCTTCTTCTCATAGTTATAATTTCATGGTCGGCAATACGCAACTAATTGCCCACCTACCTGTAATATAAAAAAGGTTGTCATCTTACGATAACAACCTTTTTGAGTTTTTTAAGTTAATAGCACTTGAGTTAACTAACCTCCTGCAAATATATACCCACAACCCTTTTCTTGGGCCCTACCTAATGCCCATACACCTGATGGAACCAATTGGATGCCAGGAAGTAATCCATTGACCCAATCATTATAAACCTCAATTGGATCCAAATTCATGTTTTTTGCTGCCACACTGCTAAATACTTTTGTTGCTAAATTACAAGCACAAAACAAAGCTCCTCGCTCCTGAAGCCGCTTCACACCATCGATACCTGGGAGCGGGAAATCTTTCTCCTTTGGCTCATATACAGTGTTTCTTAAAGATGGTGCATCAGTATATGGATCATTAACTCCAGCTATCGCCCCAAGTTGATATTTTTTCCAAATCTGATCATTAAAGGCATACATTAATCCTGAATGTCTAAAGACGGTCATGGCAGTTATATCTGAATCCGCACTGCCTGTTTCATTGTTACTGGCATAAAAAGCCCAATTCCAAATCACAGGTAAGCCACCATGAGGCGTAGAACCATCATAAACAATTCTATGACTTCCTTTGATCTGATCAAACCAATCTTCGACCCGAACAAATTTGGTTGCTGCCAACTCATCTGAGGCGGCATAAGCCGTATTTGTCAGAAAAGGAAGCGATGTCGCCGTGACTCCTAAGGCCATCGCACTGAAGAATTTTCTTCTCGATTTATTGTTATTTTTCATTTTTAGGTTGTTATAATTGACTGAAAATGAATTTAATGAAAATAAGCTTATTTTATTAAATAAACCAAAAAACTTGTTCACTTAGTTTTGATGACATCATACGTCTCTTTATAAAAATCAATGATGGGTTGAAAAGGTCCCACTTGATGTTGTTCGATGGTGAATGAATCTACGTAAGGTGGGTATGGTGTGGAAACAGGCTTTTTCATGCGATCAGGGAAATCTAAATCTAAGTGCATTTTTTGAGGTCGTTCATGCTGATTAATAAAACCAGCAACATCATATGCCTCCTCATCAGTCAAGAGGGGTTGCTCAAAAGTTGCACCAAATGGCATATTGGCCTTAATAAATTGCGCCGCAGTAATCACCCTTGTCATTCCAGCCCCATTATTGTACGAATCTCTACCCCATAAGGGTGGGTATTGATATCTTTGCGTATCAGTGAATTTCATTCCCTGACCATAATTCCCATGACATACGCTGCATTTTAAATCATATATGGCAGCGCCATTGTATAGATTGATGGGTCTATTGGGTAATGTAATCTTTGCAAAACCTTGACCATTCACTTGACCATTAGCAGGTGCCTCTTTGTTCAACCAAGTCAAATAGCTAACTAGGGCCATCAATTCCTTGCTCTCCATAGGTAACGACCTGCCATTTAAGCTCCGCTGCATGCAGCCATTTATACGTTCTTCGATAGTACCTATTTTATTTTCACGACCTCGGTACTGCGGAAATCGGCTGATGACCCCGATAAGCGAACCAGCGAATGGCTTTGTGCCCACACCTAAATGACAGTTGCCACAAGCCAAGCCATTGCCCGAATAAATTTTATCCCTATTATCGGCGTTGAATCCTATGTAATCAGGGGTATTCTTAAACAATTCAAAACCATATCGTATCAGCTCATTTTCTGGTGAATCTCCCAACATTGACACATCGTAGTCCTTATTAAAAAAACTGATTACTTCGGATAGCGGTTCAGACTTCTTCCATTCAAGATAGCCCTGGTAAGCAAGTACTACTGCGCCCCCTAAGAAAAAAATAAATAGACAAATTATATTGAAATTTGTGATGACATTTTTAAGATCGGTCAGAAATGATTTCTTGTCCATGATAATTCCTACGCAAATTACTCAAATCAACACTCATGTGAACAAAAAAAATTGAAAACTTAAGCGATTGAACCTCATGAAGGTATTGACTAACCAAAACGTATCTTAAAAATATTGCCAGGCAATTTCAGACTTAAACTTGTAATGTTTACTTAACGGAACTTCAATCCATTTCAGTATAAAAAAGATAAAATTCGCATTACGAAAAGGGGAATTGGTGTGATTTTCTTTGGCATAAAAAAAGTCGCCAT
>TARA_B110000503_G_scaffold69416_1_pt1 | contig 13798 bp, 22 predicted proteins | sample TARA_B110000503 | Tara Oceans TARA_B110000503 (sample SAMEA4397472) | marine metagenome | biome: Polar Biome; feature: [SRF] surface water layer (ENVO:00010504); material: water (ENVO:00002006), including particulate matter (ENVO:01000060) such as... | depth 5 m | reverse complement strand
AATTCGATAAAACATTCGCCTGCAATCTTCTTAGGATGTTTAGCACCATCATGTGCTAACATACAACCGAACATTGGAATAGTGTCTTTCCTTACTTTGTTAATAAGTTTAGCACCAGTGCCGCAACGAAGATCCTTTATAAGAATCCTACGGTACCAATCGTTCCATTGTTCGTTTGTAGCCATTTCCATGTCAGCAATAATGGCATCACGAGCATCGTGTCCAGTAAGGACCCTGTGTTGCAATTGACTTGCTAACTCTTCGAACTCTTTCATTGGAAGCCCTTCGCCATCAGCACCCTCTCTAATAGGAACTTGCTTCACGCCAAATGTTACTAAGGGGTCGATACAAAGTGTAGCACCAAGGATAAAGTCGTTGTCTGAGCAATCAGCAACTGTACCAGTGCTTTCTGCTATATACGACAAAGCCTCTTCCAGTATAACTTGCTTGGCAAGTGTGGAAGGTTCAGCTTCTAGTTTTTGTATTGTATTCCATGGATTCATATTTTTTGCCTTAGTTATTAATATACAACTATATTATATGTTGCTCTTACCAAACGCTTACATTAACTCTGATGCTAGATCCAATGTCTGCAGAATGATTTCTCTTAACGTTAAAGCTATTAGTCCCATCTGTAACTTTGATCAGATAGTGACTAAGTACTTGCTCTTCATGTCTTTCATACTTAGTTCTTGTAACCATATCACAACGCATTCCGCTCTGGGCTCGTTGTTGCTGTTTTTTGTTAGAAATATCGTTACCAATCTTGTTACCAAGTAGCCCAGCAATTACCTTAGCATTCTTGTTACCACCAAACTCGTCAACAATAGCAACACCAGCCGCTATACCAACTAGACCACCAGTAGAACCAAATAAACCGTCAACGCCTTTTTCAAGTAGTCCGTCACTCTGTCTTCCACCCCAATTACTATTATCATAGCCACTGTTATGTGATCTGTTCACACATTGTTGCTCTTCGACCTGTACAGGAACATTTACATAGCGAGTTGAGTAGACGCTATCCACGTCAACAACAGCCAAATACATTGAATCTGCTACGGCATTAGTAGTAACTAGTGCTAGTGTTGTGATTAAAATTAAATTCTTCATATTATTCTCTTTCCTTATTTGCTTAATATATAACTATTATACCACTTTTCGTGGTAGAAGTCAACCTTTTTAGGCTTGATATGCCTCTATAATTCTCTTTTGAACAGCATCAACACTCAAGTAGTGGTCGCCACCTACATGCCATTGGTACTTGGGAGTAAGTTTAGCCGTTTGAGGACTGTCTTCCTTCCAATCGTAAATTGTTGCACGGAAAGATGTAGTATCATCCTCACCATCTTCTTGTATTGTAAATTCTAGTTCCCATGAAGTGAACACCTTGTCACCGTTAGCATCTTGGTAAGTTGGCTCACCAAATACATTAACTAGAGTTGAGTAATCTTCTTGGATGTAACCTTTAAGAGAGGTCCCTGAAGGATCTCTCTCGTTAACATCAATAATTTTGTAGTCTGACATCTTAGTTACTCCAGTAGCTTTCGCTTAGTGGGCTCAAGTAGTAAGGCTGGTTAATTGAAGCAGTAACGGTAATTTGTTTGCCAGTTCCTGGACATTGCCCAGTTGTAGTAATCATTGGCTCAATCAGCATATACTCTTCGCTGTCCATTACTCTGTAATTAGACTTAAGAGCTAAATGAGTTCTACCAAGGTCTTTATCAGTAGCATCTCTGTACGCATTGTACCTCGAAGCATGATAATCAGGCTTACCTTCAGCAACTACTTCAGCAACTTGTTCAATTGCTTTGGTATAATGCTTAATAGTTCTGGTAATACCAGCTTTAGCCGCCGCTTCAGTAGCATAAGTGTTATTATACGAACTTCTGCTAGGCTCAGTTGCTATTGAGTTGTTTTTCTTATTTACTATTATGAACATATTTGTTTCCCTTTTTGCTTAATATACATATATTATACCACATTTCGTGGGTGAAGTCAACCTTTTTCTACCAGAAATAGTGGTAAAAGTGCATTTAATTGCCCTTAAGGGGCGGTATTAGTATAACTATACTGGTATTTATCGGGTCTAGGGCGGAATGGTATAAATAATAGTAACTGCTAATACGGATAACTTATGCAAAGGTTAACACACTATTACTTACATCAATTCTCTGTATTACTTACATTGTTAACATTAATACTTGTAAGTTCTGTAGTTGAGTCGTCGACCTATAACTTAAATCTAACTCCTCCTCCATTAGAAATGCAATCAAAATTAATACCGGACTGGAAAATTAAACAGGACACCATAGTAAAGGTGCCCGTAGTAAATGGTCCACAAGATTGGTCTAAACTACAATTCAAAGAAAAGTCTGGGTTGTTATCGCAGTTTGATTTCAACGAACCAGTAAGTACCACTCACTGGGTGCTTTTTTGGACACTGCAAGCCTTAGATGTGTATACTACATATAAAGGTCTTCACTGTGATGGTGTAAGAGAACTAAATCCGTTGTTTCCCGACGAACCCAAGTTGGGACAAATCATACTAACAAAAGCAATTCTTCTTTCTCCACTGATGTATATGAATGACAACTACGAATTTAACAATAAGCATATTATAGGAGTTACCGGGGTAGCCGCTCTCACCGTTCTGAATAATAGACAAACAATACGCACTAAATGTAATTAAACGACAATCCCATTATGACTGCTGTTTGATGAATAAGTTCTTAAAGCCTTGACGCCTGTGATGCATTGTCCCGACTTCTAATATAGTACTTAATGGTATACTAGGCTTAACTAAGTAAGATGTTGGAGTATGTTCCCATGTGTCTAGATCGTATGCAACATCTATAGTAACGCCTTTCTCCCAAGTCTCTTGGTTAACTGTGACTGTCCTTGAGCCAGCCGCCGACATGCCCATGTTTTCTATATCTGCTAACGAATGTCTGGTTGCTTTTATAATAGTAGGATCTACATGACCAAAAGTACTTGCTATTCGTTCGCCTATCTCGTATACTGTATTTTTTCTATTAAAAACAGTTGCTAAGTCACGTTGTGCTATGAAATGTCCTGCGTCACTGGCAAGATTTTCATTTTCTGACTCGGCCTCATCCGATCCCATATGCCCATGTTTCATGTAATATTGCTCAATTCTCATTGTGCTGTTGAATGCATCTGATATTTCAGTAGTGCCGTCCATTAACTCAGCAAACACTTTATCGTAGAACTGCCTGTAGCTGACGTTTAACACGTTCCTACAGTACTTGGCGAGTATTTGTAAGTATCCTTGAGTATGTAAGTTTATTATCATCCATCCGTACATATATGCTTTTGTTACTTCCTCACTACTCATTGTGTTAGTAGCTGATATAATATTAATTTTTTCAGGTATCTCGTTCCAATCTTCTTCACTTTGGTAGTACGAATAGTCTGACACTGTTAGCTGTTCTATGCCATATTTCTCTACACTGTCGCCTGATGTCATCTCACTGTTCTTTAGTAGTTGTGCCTTCCACATCTCAATACTAGAATGCTGTCCACACTCTAATAACTCTGCTAGTCCAGTCTTCCAACTGTCTAATGTTTCTAACGGCAACGGTAATATAACTTCACTATAACATAATACACCGGCTTCAGTAGTCTTATCAATTAGATCATTTAGGTCATTAAGATCCATATTTGTTCTTTTAATTGCCTCTAAAACCTCAGTTGTCATTGACTGAACACTGAGTGTTATGCCCCTAGAATGCTTCCTACCGATGATCTTAGCTATCTCTACGGCTGTTTCAGTACTGTTTTTATAGTATTGTACATTGACGGCATCAATTCCACTATCCGGATGTGTACAGGCATAGTTTAACATGTGAGCAATAGCAATGTCTCTCTGCCTAAACACGCCAAAGTTTGCATCTGCTACCCAAATATATCCTATAGGATTTCTTATACTCCAGTCTAGTTCACTTACAACCTTCTCGAGGTCATGCTTTTTAATCTTAGCATATGTTAAACTGCCCCAATCACAGAACGTACACATAAACGGACATCCTCTATTGGTTTCAAGTGTCATACTAAACACATTGTCTGGATGTGCGGCTATTATGTCGTCGAATACCCCGGTTAAGTATGGACTTGGTAGATCAACTAAATCATCTATACGTTCGCCATCGTATATTGGTTTAATATCTCCGGTTAACGAGTCACGCAATAAGTTTACAAAATTTCTCTCGCCTTCCTGCTGTATCCAAACATCACAATCGTTATTATCTACATTATCTTGTCCAACTTGTGGGCCACCGAATACAATAATAACATCAGGAAACTTTTCTCTGATACATCTAATTAGCTCTATGTGGTACTGTTCGTTCCACACATAGTTACTGAAGCCACATATATGTGCATCTTCCATTCTAGCCACAACAGTAGCAGGATCTTCACGCTTAAAGAATAGCTCTGGAAAGTTAAAGTTTTGTCTAATGTCTGCGAATTGCTTTGCATAGGCATACAAACACCCAATTGAGTAAGGCAGGTAGTAGTTCGTTACACCTCGCACATCAATAGCATATTGACATTGGAATAAGTATACGTTTTGCGTTGTTTTCATTAGATTGTACTCATATAATATGTTGCAACGGCCTCTAGTGTTTTTGGTCCGTAATGTCCTTGATCTCTTGCTCTGTCTAGATCGAATTCATAAGTATTTATAGGATACTTGCCTGTTTGCCACCCTTCAACAGGAACAATATGTGCTAAAGCAAATTTTTGTAAGTAAACGTCTAGGAATGTTTCTCTCATTTTAATACCACGTGCTTTACAAATATTAGCAATAGCACTACGCACAATAAAGAAGTTTAGGTAGTCCGAGTCTGTGTTTATACTGGTGTATAAGGCAGACTTCATTAATGATTGATCTTCTGGCAGTTCTGTTGAACCAATACTATTCCAATTTATCGAGCCTGTGTCACCGGTTGCTATTCCAATTTCACCGGTGCCATTCCAAAAAGTAGTTATTTTCTTATTTATATCTCTATGTTCTATATCGTAATATGCTGTATCTATTTCTCTTAGTGTATTAAGTTGATCAACCTTTTTGCTGAAAGCATTTATATCAATTTCTGTTAGAGGATTGCTGTCATCAGTCCTGCGCCATTCCGGCATTATGTCTGTTTCTTCTATTAGAGGCGATATAACATTTCTACTAACAATCTGTCTACTATTGTATGACCACATAATACACACTACATCTGGAATATAGCCGTTGGATATCATTTGCTGGAATATTAAGTAGATATCTTGATTGGATGCTCCACCGGTCCCCATGTTCCAATTAACCATTCCCAATCTGTCTGCTAATATGCTGGGCCAAGTCTCGGCATCACGTACACCGATACCGTATGTAAAACTATCGCCTAGGCACATTAGCACAGGCTTATCGTTTATTTTTTTGAATTGATCTGCTCTAAAATTTTGCCTGTTTACTGTGTAGAACATCTCGTCATGCGTGTCACGGTAATCGTCCCCAGCGGCTTCAGGAGTATCGGTCGGACACCATTGAAATTTAGTAAACCCATCTGATGTAGACATCTTACCATTTAATGCTCCAGATGCACTTAGTTTGGGAAGACCCTTTGTGCTATTCCAAGGATTTATGGATGCATAATTTCGTGTTGCCATACTACTATTTATTCCTTATTTTATACTGTTGGTAAATTTATCGATGTCATTGCCGTACATTTTCATCCACATGGCATCATCGCCGCTGAACATTACTAATTGCTTCTTGTCAATGTAGTAGGGCCAGCTCATGTGTTTATGTAATGCTATGAGTAAGTTCTTGTGTATGCCTTCCTCTCCTACAACAAAAGGATAGCAATCGTATTTGCTTTTAAGCAAACTAAAGCCTAACTTATTCATTCTAAGTCCGGATACTTTATTGTCTGTTAGTTGTATGTTCTTGAACACCATGTACAGTACTTCCTTAACTGTGTACTTGGCTAATGTATCGAATTCTTGTTGTAGTTTATTAGCTATTTGAAATTGTAGACTGTCTTTCATTTTCTAAAGTAGAAACACACACTACGTCTAACATGTCCAGCTTTAACCGGCTCGCCACTACTGTGAACCGTTGTGTTACAATTAGATAGGAAATACCCTGTGTTAGGTACAAATGGAACTTGGTACTCTTGAATACCGTCGTAAACAATACTGCCAGTGTTGGGCAAGGCACAGTTGTCTGCCGGGAGATATACTTGCATGACTGAATTTAAATGATCGGGATCTACATGTTTAACTACGGAGTACGATTCTGTATCTTCCCATAGGCTTACACTCATGGACTGATATTTTGTTCCTGTTGCTTCTTCTACTGCTAATTTGATAGCGTCAAGATCTCCGGCTGTCATTGTGTTATGAACGTCTACATCTAGGTTCCACGACTGTCGAGCTCTGTGTTCTTGTCCGTGCGCCTTGCCCGGAACTATACTGCTCATTGCACCTACTAGTCCTTGTAGTACATCATCATCAAATACATTATTAAATCTTAATAACTTTTCACCGTCAGATAATACGATTGTATCTGCATTGAATATAGCATTACATATCGGAATCAATGACGTCTGCTTCATTTACAACTTCCCCCGATGTTAGTCTTACCACTGTGAAACTGTTTGTATTAAACATTCTGTTTAGTTTATCTGCAAGGTTAAAGGCATGACCGCTATTGCTAAAGGATACTTTCTTATATTTGGGGCCTGGATAACTTACTAACTTATTTAAGGTACGCATGTTAATAGGGCTGGCTTCATAAAATACACTGTAGATTGCTTCAGCGGCAAGGATCTGCTCTGCTTTATAAGTGTCTTTATGTACTGCTTCAAGCAGTATTACTGGTTTTGGTCTGCTCATTATGTGTGTCTCCGGGCTAGATGTATACTAGCTCAACACACTTATTTATCTAAAAATGCAATTAAAACATCTGTTAATTTTTTATGAATCCATGCTCTAGCAAATGTTTATATGCTATCAAATGTGCTTCTCTATTAGGATGGTGATTATCCGGCTTTAACATATCATGTCTGGAGTACATTAGCCATGATTTATTTTGTTCCCACACATAGTCTATTGTTTCTTTATTGGCATTCTCTCTAGTTAGGTCGTGATGATAATATAAAAAAAATGTGTCATATTGAGTTGTGCCCGGCACAATTAATTCTAACATACTAGGTATTGCTACTTTAACGTTTGTTGTCTCATATGAAACTTTAGATAGCCCGCCTATTAGATATATAGGTCCTCGACTTGCTTTCAGGTGGCTTAGGGTATCGACGAACTCACGTATGTTACGTTGGTATAAATCTTTATAGAATTGAGGAGAGTGTTCTGGAGTCCAGAACCAATTATGTTTGTATCTAAATGCTGGAACATCATGATGTTTTGTAACACCTCTAAATGCATCAGTGACAAACACAAATTTTGCATCGTATGTGCCATTTTCTAGTTGGAGACTTTCGAGCGTTGTTCGGAATGTGCCACCCGGTATTGAAAGATTAGTAACTGAATGACCGTCGTCTAATAAATATTGTTCTAATCCTTTGTGAGCTATTGACGTGAATTTGCCAAAGTAGATACAATCGGTATCACGTGGTTCATCTACACTCCACTCACCGCAACCCCAACTATCTCCGGCTATGAGTATTTTCATTTAGTGTGTCTCCAAAGTTAACACACTTATTTATCTAACTCTGAATTAGGTTTTTAATATTTAAAAACTCATTGTAGTCCACAAACGATAGACCTAATCCACATCTAGGAGTAGTTGTTTTGACTGTGTGCCACTCAGAATTTTCATCATCTAGAGACACAAACGATTTTGCCGACCATCCTGGAACATCAAGCTGGGTATGTATCTCTTTAGTTAGAGCATCTTGCCAGCGATAAAATCCATCAGGCTTTTCTACACAATACGAAAATAAGATTGAGTATACACCATATCCACCGTCCTTGTGCCAACCTAAAAATCCATTAGGATTGTACACTGTTGACCTAAAACCGCCTTGACCAATTGGTTGACTGCCATCTCCTAACTGTGTGCCTGTAATTTCCTCGAACGCTTTTATAAAGTACTGTGCGCCGGGCGTGGTGCTTGCAAAGCCATTTATCTTATACTTGATATAGTTGGTGGGATCTAACGTTTCCAGGTAATGTTTGCTGGTATATGTTATAGCATCACGTTCATAATCGTCCGATTGATATTTTTGAATTGATTTCGACTCTTCCGTGAACAATCCTAATTCTGCAGTTTTATCAAGTATAGACAATACTGTGGTATTTGTTATATCAAGTTTGGTATATAATGGTTCGTTGATCATGGTATGAGGGGATCTAGTTCTCCATCGGCATGCATTTCTGTAATAATATCGCACCCACCAATTAGTTCACCCTTGATAAACAATTGTGGGAACGTGGGCCAGTCACTGATATCAGGCAGTGTTGCCCTAATGTCGGGGTCGGCTAATACATCAACATATCCAAATGGTCTGCCTATTTGTTTAAGTATGTCCACAACCTTAGCACTAAAGCCACATTGCGGTTGGAAGGGATCACCTTTCATAAACAATATAACATCATTGCCTTCGATAATCTCTTTAATTTGTTCTTCTGTTGTACTCATGATATGTATTTATTCTCCCTTTTAAAATAATGATTTACGTTTCGGTGATATAAACTAAACCCGGCCTCTCTTAATGTTAACTCCGCGCCATGCCAGCCTTCACAGCAAAGTACTGAACAATTACTTAACTGTGACCAATCAATAGCATTTATTATATCTTCATCACTGCCTTCTGCATCAATAACCACTAGGTCAAAGTCTGTGCCTACATGCTCTAATAACTGTTGAACACTCAAGGTATGTGTTAATATACGTTGTTGTTTCTTCTCTTCATCGGGTATAACGTTTTGTTTTGCTAACCAATCTTCATGCATACTGGACATTGCAGGTCTACCAATTGACAAGTAAAACGGTGCTAGTCCACCAGCAACAGATATTGCCGAGTTTACTATGATTATGTTATCAGCATACTTGCTAAACCGTTCTATTAATATACTACAAGCATAAGGATCGGGCTCACAACAAACAGCCTTCCATCCAGACTTAATTAAGTGGTAGGCAGGGTTATTGTTTCCTTGATTAGCACCAATTATTAAAACTCTGCCAATGGCTTGTTCGGCAAACTCGTTCTCTAAGAACAAATGACAATCCGTAGTTATGTGACCATGGTCCTCTGACATTGTACTATGTCGGCTATCTGACATTATACTATGTCCTTAAACTCTTGCCATCCACCAATGGCTTCGCCATCTACAATAATTTGTGGGAATGTTCTTGCTGTGGGGAATTGTTCAAATAGTTCTTCTCGAGTGAAGTCTCTATCTAGTTTCTTGTAAGTGTATGTGCTTTCGGTCATTTGTTCTGCTTTGTTTACTGCCATGTCGCAAAACGGACAGTTATCTTTTCCAAATATTTCTATGATCATTGATTGTTTCCTATGTCTGTGGACTGTGCTTTAATCTAAACCATAATGCATCATCGCTGTCTTCAAATGATATCATCGCAATCTTCTGGTCTCTAACTATATTAAAGTTCCAGCCGTATTTTCCTTTCGCATTAGTATTTATGTCGTCGAGTACTCCGTGAGAAATGCCTACATTCCTCCATGTTTCGTCGGATCCATCGTAGTATTTACTCTCCCAAACTATTTCATGTGGGAAATAATGATTGTATCCACAGTCGTCTCGCCATGCAGGTCCGCTATAATCTTTAGCATCACACCAGTTACATGGCTCACCTTTTGCTACTTGTATTTGTCCTTCTGAAGGACAATTGTGTTGCCAAAATTGTCTATCAGTTACTTTCATCTTATTTAAATCTACCACCATCTACGTTGTTACTCACTGTCACTGCCGGCAACGTATCTTGGGATTTTAGTTCTTTACATAACTGTGTTAAGAAATGTACACTGAACTCTGCAGTTGGTTCACCAGCTAGACGCAGACGCTCTACTTGTACTAAAAACTTTTCAGTATAAGTTAGATCGGTGTTCATTTAGTATAAAGTCGCTTGAGTTTGTTTAATACTTTTAATCGTAGTTTAAGTTCTAGCTTAGTCTTGAATGGGCCTTCGTACCCATATGTAATAAGTGTACTTAACTTAGGACAGTTACCATGCTTCCAACCCTTCTCGAAGTTAATAGCATACCAACCTGCGGCATAGTATACTTTGCTGTTGTCTGTTTTAGCAAACAACGGGATCTCGTCCATGTAGTCTTCGTCGCTAGGATCAACTGGCACTGGGGACGGATAGTCAACTGGGTAACCTTTAATGTAAAACGTTGCTGGAACGGTTATGTCTAGGATGCTTTCCTCTTCAAACACAAACTGATTTTGGAAGAAGTCAGTTACTTCGTCCCTATCTGTAAACAGGATCGTTTCAGTCCTGTCTAAGTAAGTGTATTGATCTTGTATTGTTTTGTGTAGAATACCAACACGCTTAGTATCGTCATTAACAATCCATGCATCGTCGCTTATCTTTTGTAGTTTTACCGTTTCTTTAAATTTAATCATTATTCTTCTCCTTTAATTAACTCTCTGGTGTCAAAACTGGCACCAAATTCTCTTTTATATACTGTCTTACCCTTATCAGGTGACTCGTAAATAAATTTCTTACCCCAAGCGGGCCACTTTTCTGGATGCTTGATCTTCTCGAACATAATATCGTAGTCAACATCTTCTTCTGTTGTCTCTTTATCATTTGATTCGATCATCAACTTCGCCCATTCAACATTGCTTGATATGTAGTGACCTGGTCACCCATACGTTGCAAATTCCATTTAGAGCAAAATTTCATAAAGTGAATGCCAATGTTAGCCACCGGTTCCGTCTTCTTCTGCTCATTCATTCGTGATATGCATAACTCTTTAACTTCATCTGGTTGCATAGTTAAGTCAATTAATATCTCATTACGAATAAAATCGTCTCTAACTCTATGCTCTGCATCTTCGTGGTCGACCCAACGTTGCAACATAAAGTTATTATAGTTGTATCCGCTACTAGACCGATCATCATACGCTTCACGAATACCTGTTTTGTTTTTAGTTCCTTTAAGTCTTGCACCGGGATAACTCGCGAATACATTGTCTGAACTATCTCCTCTAACACACTTCTCGAATAGGACCCATTTAGGATCTACTGGCACTTTTACTTCTTTAGTTTTCTTATCAATAACTATATTACCAGTCTTTAGCTCGTGCCATCCCTCTAGACTAACTATCTGATCCGTAGTACCGTTAAACTGCTGTACATTGGGTGCTAAGAGCTGATAGAAGTCACTGTCTGTGCTTACTATCATATGATTGTCCTCAGGATGTTGTTGCACCCAAGTAGCAATCATGTCGTCTGCTTCTGCTATCTCACATCTTAATACAGTACAATTAGTCTTCTCAGCAAAGAATGTAACCATGTCGTCATACGCTTCAAAGTATAACTCATCGTCTTCTTGCTCTCTAACTGTTCGCTTGTTCATTGTTACCTTACGATTTGCTTTGTAAGGTGTGTAGAAATCTTTGCGCCATGAACGACCTTCTAAGCATAATACTACATGATTGCCGTCGAACTTGTTCCAACACTTGTTAATGCTGTTAAACATAATGTGCATAGCCATACCAATCTTCATATCGATACTATCGCCACGTCCACCAACATGCTTCGCTCTCATAAACATGTTCAGTCCATCTACTAATAAGTAATTCATTTAATTTCTAGTCCTTGCTCCATGATTTCATCAAATGGACTAGCGTCGGTCCATTGCTTACTTTGTATTTTACGCTCTTTGGCGGCTGAAGTCAAGTCTTTTATGAGATCAATATTCATGGTCTTATATGCTTTCATAAGCTCTAATATCTCATCATCAGTTAAACTTGCTACAAAGTCTGAAATAGCAGGACCTATTACCGTGTTGACCAATATAGCCAACTTAGTCTTAGCTGGGCTTTGTTCAGTCATCTAATCTATCCGTTTTGGACTTGTTTCGCACTTTGATTACATCGCTATCAGCATCTTGTAGACCAAAGTCCATATCAGCGTTCTCTTGTAACAATACTGTTCTACATATATCGTTGAACCACTTATTAACCACACTCTCATCACTCTCGCCGGTATATCCTTGAGCATGTAACATAGCAACGAATTCTTCATTCCAGTCCAGCTCCATGTAACCTTGCTTAACATCTTCGGGGTTAACTTGCATATGTTTTACTTCTACCCACGGCTCTTTCTTTAATCCAGCAACCGCCTTGTCTCTTACTGATTGCGACATGTTGCCATTTGCTACGTCAATATCCATGTCAGATACCTGAGCATCGATGTCGTTGTCTATATCAATCCTAGCAAGTTCTTTACTAAGTGCAACGCCTGTAAGTTCATACTCAGCCTTTGCTCTTAATTTACTCTTACCTACTAGACCCCAACTTGCTGGTAGCATCCAGAACGGTATTTTATTCGCCATCATCTTTCTCCTGTTTGTCGTGCCATGTTAAACTGCACTGTGCTCCACAAAATATGTGTTGCATGTCCTGTGTGTGGTATGGAGATGTAAAGTATGTTACTCCGCATTCACTACACTTATTCATTTGTTTCCACCACGTGGATAACTTTATCTACGATACACCCATTATTTCTATGTAGTTTACTATCTCGTAATAATATATGTATCTGTAATCCAGATTCTAATCGATCCATTATAGCGCCACTTGCCCAATTATTGCCAAATACATACCCATTAGCAAATGGTAACATATAGCAGTGGAACATAATAGCATCATACTTTGACCCATCATTAAACTTAACTCTTATAGTATTATCGCCTACTTTATCTGCACCAATAATATTTGAAGTCCACAACATCTCTGGCGCGGTTTCTATCGTGTGTCCATGGTATGTTGTATTACCGGGTCCAATGCCTAACTCTTCTGCTTTTGCATCCGTTGTTAATAACCCTAGCCACAAAATAGCAAACAATGTCCAGTGAAATGGAATAAAGTATTTACTGGTACTTGACCACGGTCTCTCTTGTTTAATCTTTTTAAATATGTTCATGTTATTTTCCTATAGCGTTCCCGTAGATATGGACATGCACTCTACTTGTATAGTTATAGCCACGTTGTATTGCTTCGTCGGCTATTGTGGCTTCTGTTTGTACTAGACCTTCGAACGTTCCACCTACGCCCATAATCCACACAGGAAAATTACATCCTGCACCTCTAAATAATTTAGTGTTCTCTTCTACTTCTCTCCAACTCTCTTCGGAGCCATTCACCACATACTTTAACTGTCCATGGTTACTAACTTCTGCATACTTGCCTACTATCTCTGGGCATATTGCTTTACTATGTTTCTCTCCAGCAGTACTCCACAACTTAGGACTCACACTCCAATACCATTCAGGTGTGCCTAATATGTCTGGGATCATGCCACCGTACTCATCTGTAGCATAAAATCTATCTGCTATAAATTCCTCTAGTTCTAGTGTAACTGCTCTAGTACCGTTTGTTTCTACTGTAACACGACTGTTATTCATGCCACGTTTAGCAAACTCTTCCAACACAGCAATCATGCCTGGCTGTGTGTTTTTAAGCATGGGCTCGCCGCCTGTGAATACCATGTGTACAGGTTGTCCTGTTGCAGGATGTATAAAGTTACCGTGCGGCAGAAGAGCTTGTAGTTCGTCTACTGCCTCCTCCACCGT
>TARA_B110000503_G_scaffold37177_1_pt1 | contig 13832 bp, 16 predicted proteins | sample TARA_B110000503 | Tara Oceans TARA_B110000503 (sample SAMEA4397472) | marine metagenome | biome: Polar Biome; feature: [SRF] surface water layer (ENVO:00010504); material: water (ENVO:00002006), including particulate matter (ENVO:01000060) such as... | depth 5 m | reverse complement strand
CCCTTGGGATCATATAATGAGATTGCATATAGGAAACATAGATCTAGGAAAATTTCAAATGATGTTGCTGGGATGTCTTATATCTTTGCTGGTATGGGGCATAATGTTGTCGATGCAAGTAGGGTTAAATTTATATTAGGCGAGTATGGTACAGTAGAAGATATAAATGCTATATGGGATACTTGGTTAGAACATAGAAAAAAAACTACTGACTTTGTTGAGAAACTCCCCTCTCATTACGAATTTTTGAAGAGTAATATATACTAGCGGAATGACCTTACTCTTATAAATACCATTGACAAATACGATAAATATGTTAGTATATAAACTAATAGGATGAAACATGGCACTACCAGCGACCGGCAGTCAAATATCAATAAATCAAGTACAAATACACTATGGGTATACTAGTGGATCAACTCGAACAATGAGCCAACTCGGAACTCATGTAGGTATTACTGCAGGCGGCACAGTGCTATTAAGCTCTACCTTCGGCGGACAACCATAAACTCATAGGAGAAAATAATGTCTGAATTTGAATACAATACATTTGTCTTGGGCAGATGTATCTCACCAGCTAGTAAATATAGCAAAGTTAATAATGATATTACTGAAGCAAATTCTGTGCCATTTTGGCGGAAGAACAAAGCAAGAATTACAATGTTAACAGCAGTCAAAACAAAACTTGAAATTCAACATAGTAGCACTGAATTAAAATTTGCTGATGATACAGAGCAAGTAAAATATTATGTTGAAAGACTTGCAAAGCGCAGTGCAATTGAACTCTTAAGTACTGGTAAAGTTAGTGCTGATACTATGGAAGATATGACTTGTTTGGGCAACGATTACTTTATTGATTGTGTACGCAAAGCTACAATTATCGCAAGTCAACTGAATGCTGAAGTCCAGAAAGCTGAAAAATCAGTTCAACAGGATGATGTTGTTCCTCTAAACATGATGTAATTAATATGCTTGGAATTTGTGTTCCTGTACGAGATACAGTTCATACTAGTTTTGCATACTGTTTATCTCAGATGACTTCTTATCTGACACGTAACAGTATACAGTTTAACCTATATTTTGAAAATGGCAGTTTGATTGCTGATCAACGATATAGGCTTGCTGAAATAGCAACGCAACAAAAATGTAGGGAAATACTTTGGCTTGATAGCGATATGGTATTCCCCGCAAGTGTCTATCGGTCACTTGCTAATCATAATAAAGATGCGGTTGCATGTACATACAGCACTAGGACAAAACCATATCGTAATGTTGCTTTTCAGTCTAGTGATTTAACTGATACTATCAATCACACATCAGGCTTACATCAAATTTACGCAGTTGGCATGGGAATAATGTTAACAAAAACAGAAGTGTTCAGTACTATTCCACGTCCTTGGTTTAACACACAATGGGACTATCAAACTGAAACCTTTAGTGGTGAAGACATTTACTTCTGTAACCAATTACAAAACTATGGTTATGAATTGTATGTTGACTGTGATTTGAGTAAGCAATGTGGGCATATAGGAAGTAGTACAATTAAGATGGAAAATATTAATGTTTAACACCAGAACACTTACTGCGTTTAGTCATACAAAAGCTAAATGGAAAAGATATCCAATAATTGAGACTACTAATATGGATGATTATTCTGTAGTCAAACAATATAAAAACACTTATCCGTATGTATGGATCAAGAATACAAATTATGAAATCCTAGAAACATTCAATTGGAACTATACTCCCAATGAAGAAACTTCTAATCAAATTCATTGTTTTCCGTTATGCCATAAAGTCAGTAAGCGACCAATATCTTGGGACATATTGAAACTTGTACCAACGTCAGTGACTACTGAAACTAAAATATATAAAAGTACAAATATTGCATCATATGAAAAATATATAACTCCAATTTACTTCTATTCATTCCAAGATCATCAAGCAATAAAGAAATTTAAAAAACACACAGTAATACTTGAAACAACATCATGTCATTTAATACATGACAAACTAACATTTGATGATGTAATAGATACAATTGCAGCAACCTCACTTGGATCACCAGTCTGGGCAGTTAACATAGATGTTAAACTAGAAAATCTAAAAATGTTATCTGCTGCGTATGCTAGTGATATGATTGCTTTGTTAAATGCTGACATGGTTATGTTTGCTACACTTCATCAAAGTACTGGAACATGTTATGCAGATAATTCAGCAGTGTTAATTAGCCCTAACTTCTTACACCGTATGTCATCAAACAAACTAATAAAAGATAGTAAAAGAAAAATGCACATTGAAAGTATTAATGATCAGATTGGATATATAAATGATGTTACGGACCCATATAAAGCATGGGCAAATGCGTATGCTACCTGCTTAACGTTACACAACACTAATATCAAAAATCTTAACAAACAAAAGAATAAACTTTTAAATACATATACTGGGCTTCCGACGTCTAGAGTAAACGAGTTTATAAAAGCTGGAATACAACAAGCTGAAAAAGATCGAAATCTTGATACGTTTAATTTTGATGAATTTATGAATTGGGGAAACATTTTGAAAAGATACCAAAATTGGAACAATAAAACTACTAGCGATTCAACTTCAGATGTTATGAAAAAACGTCTTGCTCGTACTCTTGCTGTATACGGTAAAAATAGTGATGAGTATCAGAAACTGTCAAGCCAATTAGGCAAATCTTCCTTGTCTCTCTGACGTTCCCATATAGCAGAAATTTTATCCACCATATCTGGTTTACCAAGTACCACACGAGCTCCACGATGCAACGGCTTAGGCCAGGCGCCTAGTTGTACCCATGCATATCCTGCACTTTCATCATTAGTTACAGGAACAAACTCCTCAAAAACAGTTATGCAAAATGTATAATATGTAAATCTGTTATCGTCACTTAAAAATGTGTGTATTGGATAAACTTTTTCAATGTCAGGCAACGCACCTAGTTCTTCACGACATTCACGCAATAGTGTTTCAATAGGGCGTTCTCCCTTTTCAGCTTTGCCGCCCCAAAAACTCCAAGTAAGTGGATGTGTTGTTAATTGGCTTCTTTGTTGTAGCATAATACGTCCAGTATCAAGTGCCAAAAAACAACAGCCACTTGCTATTAACATTATAGGTACACTCTCCAAAACCCACTGTTATATGTACCTTCATATGCATTAACCCATTGAACACCATTCCATTTTAGTTTGTCCATAGTTGTGGTGTTTGTTGTGTAGTGTGTCGATGCTGCATTACTGCTAGACTCAAAAGTAACACTCCATGTAGTACCATTATACTGTATAATGTCGTTTTTATTAGCAGATATAGTACCCCATTCGCCAGTACTAGGTACATCTTCTAACACAAGATAACGGTCACCGTTAATAGCCGCAGTTAGTGTTCCGTCACCAGGATGGTTTATTTGCGGATTAATTACTGCATCAATTGAAGGCTGTGTGTCTGCAAAGATGGTAGCGGTGTCTAGTACTACGGTTAATGTATTTGTTGTATCATCTCCACTAAGAGTTCCAATAATATCAGTAGTCATATCTCCAGGATCGTCAGTTTGTTTGAATCTTATTTGACTTACACTAGGTCTAAGTTCTGCACCATAATTTTTAAAAATCGTACTCCAAGTTAATCCAGCTTCAACACCGCCAGACTTCCCAAGTATTTGTGCAGTTGCTATTCCAGCATTACTGACATTTAATTTAACTTTGTTATCTATAGCAATAACAGTATAACTGGTTGTTATTGCATTAATATCACTTAGTACTTTAATGCTGTCAGCATCACCAGTGTTAACTTCATGTAAGTTAGTAATAATAGTGTGTATCATACTATTCTTAGATACTTTGGCTGGTGGATTAATTAATATCGGCATCTCAAATGTTAAGCTACTAATATCAATAATGTCATCAACTCCTTGTGGCATACTACGGTTTGTCCATTGTGTGTTTAACAATTCGACAACAGTCAAGCTGCTCCAATCAAGTGGATTATTTGTTGTATGAATATTAAAACTAGGATTAAACAATACTAATATTTGCTCTAGTAATTGCATTTTTTGTTCTGTATTGCTTGTCCATATGTCAGCCTGCATTCTTAGTGTATATGGCACTGGCATATGACGTTCAATAGTATAAACACTGCCTTGTTTGTTTTCGTAACTACTTGTAGTAGTATTGTACTCTCTTTCAATTACAGTCATTTTTTCTTCAAACTGTGGGAATACTCTTTGGCTCACGTTTGGCTGTAAGTCAGTTACGTAGCAACTAATAAATGGAACAGTACTTAATGTATTCTCGCTATTTTCTTTTTGAATGTGCGCAACCATACGACTAATATCGCCATACCGAACAGGGGTTGTATGATATACTGGATCACCTTGCTCTGTGTATCCCTTTACATACTGAAACCCAGCAAACAACCGAATAAACTGCTGAATATATCGTCTGAATTGTTTATCGTAAAAGTATGGTACTGCTGTTATGTTGCTCATGTGTTAAACCTTAAGTATTGTCTGGACGCAGTGGTATAACGTCACTTAATGCTTGTTTTTTATCAAATTCTTGATCATTGATCATTGACTTAGATTCCTCAGTGATGTAATCACTTGCATTGTATGTACGGTCTACCCAAGTTTTTCCAGTTACATTGTCATAACTTCTATTCCATTTAGACCCCCTGCGCACAAACATACGGTTTGGTACAAAGTCTGATCTAATAAAATATTGCCCTTGATTTGCGGTTGCTGGAAAGCTAGTACCGCTTGCTATGGCTTCGCCATGAGTATATGTGTTATCCTGTATTACCATACCGCCAGCAGTTGCATGCTCAAATCCATATAGATGATCTAGTAAACTTGACCCATCTGGATCGTCTTGTGCAGCACTGGCAATAATAGCATCACTAATATTAAACTCGCTTTTGTATGTACTAATATCATGGTTGAGTGTGGTTTTATTAGCAGCATCGCCGAGTATATCACTGAACTCTTGGCTGTCGGTAAGCGGGTTAAGTTTCACTCTCCAAATATGTGAGTACCAAGTTTGACTAAAACCTTCTGCACCACGGTTAGCATCTGCAACTACGTAGTATTTGTTTATTGGTGCTTTTGATGAGTCTAGTAATAAGTCATCACGTAAATGTGGCAATTCAAGAACATCACCTGCTAAAAGTTTTCTTCCTATTAATTCGACCATGTCATTGATATGAAACGTCATGTAAAATTGATCGTTTGACAAAAAAACACCAAATTGCGTTAGGTCAAAGTCATTGTCTTGTACATTGTAAATACCACGTAGGTCATAAATGTCGGGGTCGTACTTTCTATCTCTGTTTTCCAAGAAAAGTAAATCTTGTATTTTTGTCTCATTAATGATACTATCAATATTAATAAACGCTCCACTGAGCGGATCCACTTCACGACCGTCAATATAGCTGGGTTGTGTAGGATCATTTTGATCAGGTTGCGCTGCAGGACCAACATATTTGTGTACGTTAACTCCAGTACCCCCAATCCAAAATTGTTCACGGATCTGTCGATCCATAAAGTAATAATCGTTAGTTTTGGTTGGTTTATATAAACTTAATCTTGGCATATGTGTATTTATGGCTTGACAACAGTTCTTAAATAGTATATCGTTTATAAGTAATAACAACTGTTAGGAGACTATCATGGCTAAAAAGAAACAAGCACGGGCTACTCGTCGAGTTAGCGTTTGGGAAACAGTGCCGTTAGATAATTGGTTTGATGCACAACATCATATTCATTACATGATGGAATCTAAAGAGTGGCTTAATAAAATTAAATCTTATATTAAGCAAAATTATGACAGACATACGTTGGCAGTAATTAGTAAACTTCCTGATTGGAAAGTTGGTGGCAAAAGTCACTGGGCAACTGCAGTACATTTTGCACAAAATGCACCAGAAAACACACACCCACACTATGTTGGTAAGTTAGGACCTTGGATACAATCACTTGTAGAAGAAGGTGATAAAATTATAGATGTTAAAACAACTACTGAAACAAAGAAGAAAAATCTTTATATTCCTAGTATTCAAGATCGCCTACTAGAAACAACCATTGATAAAATGGATGAACTAGACGAATGGGTGGACGATTGGATGCGTGATTCTAAAAAGAATCCACTTAAAGATAAGCAGCCACTTCAACTATTCCGTAAGTTGGAAATTAATTTAGGGCATGCTCGCTTTATTCAGAAGTTTTATGAAGGTGCAAACGAAGAGTTATCTGAGCTCATCAATTTGCCTATTGCAAGTAAACAAACTGATATGCAACAGCAACTTAGTGAGGGATACAACACATATACCAAAGCTGAACAAAAAGAATTGCAAAGTTTTTATCAGAGAGTAATGCAAGCCCTTGAAATTGTACGTGCTGAAAAGAAACAAACAAGAGTAGTGCGCAAGCCTAAACAAAAAAGTGCTGTTGATTTGGTGAAGAAATTAAAATTCAAACCAAGCGATAGTGACTTTGGCATTGTAAGTGTTCCACCGCAAGATGTTGTTGGTTCTGAAGCCATAGTTGTGTTTAACTGTAAAACTCGAAAACTTGGTATCTACTATGCAGAAGATAATGCTACAATACAAGTAAAAGGTACTACACTGCAGTTCTTTGATGAAAAATCAAGTAGGCAAAAAACTGTTCGTAAGCCAGAGGAAGTATTATCGGGCTTTAAAACTGTCACTAAGCATAAACTTAAAACACAGTTTGGATATCTGAAAACAACTGATATTAAAATGAACGGCAGGCTTAATGAAGATACTGTTATTCTAAAAGTATTCAAGTAGCATAAATATTAGTATGGCAAAACGTGATGAACTTATAAAAGAAATTGAACTCCGCTTAGGCGGACAAATGGTAGACGTAGAGCTCGACCCTGAGCACTACGATCTAGCTATTAAGAAGTCTTTTGAAAAATATAGACAGCGTAGTGAAAACGCTGTTGAAGAAGCATTTGTTGAACTTAGTGTTCAAGTTGATGTTGCAGAATACACACTCAGTGATAACATCATTGACGTATATACGCTTTACCGTCGAGGAAGCGGAACGTTAGCCGGAAGTGGCGGCATTGAGCCATTTGAGACACAGTATCTAAACAATATGTTACTAAGCAGCGGTAGAGCTGGTGGAATGGCAACATTTGATGCACTTGCACAACATAGAGAAACATTAGGACGATTATTCGGTAAAGAAATGATATTTACTTGGAATACAGCTACTAAGAAATTATTCCTTCAGCGTAGAATAAAAGCAGATGACACATTGTTTATGCATGTGTACAAATATCGTAGTGACGAAGAACTATTAACGGATACATATAGTTTACCATGGATTAAAGAGTTAGCACTAGCGTACAGTAAATTAATGCTAGCAGAAGCTCGTGGTAAGTTTAACACCATTGCTGGCCCGCAAGGCGGAACAAGTCTCAACGCTGATGCATTACGTATGGATGCACAAAATCAAATTGATAAATTAGAAGACGAACTTAAAACTTATACTGATGGCCAAGTTGGTCTAGGAATAATTATCGGTTAATTTAAAAAAACACTTGACAAACGGTATAAGATGTACTATATTAAGTGTATAGCAAGTAACAAAGAGAGATTTTAACATGTCAAAGACTACAACCAATACATTACATTGGTGCCCATTGTTTAACAGGGGTATGTCTTGATGTGACTTTTTTATAAAGTTATTTTTAGCAAGCCCCTAACATTAATTTGTTGGGGGCTTTTTTATGAGGGTGTAGTGAAATGGTATCACGCTGGTCTCCAAAACCAGAAGCAGGAGTTCGATTCTCCTCACCTTTGCCAATCTATCAGTTAGTATCAAATAAAACGGTTGACAATGCAACACACGGTGTTATAATAAAAACATGAAATTAAAATTATTAGTCATTGGCCACGGCAGGCACGGTAAAGACACTGCATGTGAAATCCTACGAGATAAGTACGGATACACATTTGAAAGCAGTAGTAAGTTTTGCTCAAAATTGTTTATTTTTGAAATTCTAAAGGACAAGTATGGATATGCTAATGAAGAAGAGTGTTATGCTGACAGGCATAATCACAGAGCAGAATGGTATGATGCTATCTGCGCTTATAATGAATTTGATGCTGCTACGTTAGGTAGAGATATTTTTAGAGAACACGATATCTATTGTGGGCTACGTAATAAACGTGAATTCTTTTCAATGAAAAACACTGCGGTATTTAACTATTGTATTTGGGTTGATCGGTCCGATCATCTCCCTCCAGAATCAAAAAATAGTATGAGTTTAGAACAATGGATGTCTGACTTTACAATTGACAACAACAGTTCATTGGACGATTTACGATTTAATATAGATCAATTAATTTCTCATATCGACCCTTATAGCTATTCTCTTCACTAAATTATTATATTAACTACGTAGTTAATCACTGTTTCCCCCCTGATATATAGCTATCCTAATAAATACTTGCAGCTAGATATAATAAACCAGAGGAGATTAATTATGGCTTTAGTATCACCAGGCGTACAGATTAGTATTACAGATGAAAGCGCATACGGCGCAGCCGGTTTCGGCACAGTACCACTAATTGTTGTAGCGACAAGAGAGAATAAAACAGACCCTACTGGTAGTGAATCAGACGGAATTGCAAAATATACAAAGGCCATCAATGCTGGTCAAGTTGTTAGAGTCACATCACAGCGTGAACTATCACAGTATTTTGGTAATCCAACATTTGCTACAAGTGGTACAGCTATTGTACAAGGATCAGAAACAAGTGAATATGGTCTATTAGCAGCATACAGTTATTTAGGTCAAGGATCACGTGCATTTGTTGTACGTGCTAATGTTGACTTATCTGATTTAGAAGCAAGAACTACAGCGCCAACAAGTGCATACTCAACTTTAAACAATTATTGGATTGACACAGACGCAAGTAAATATGGTATCCACGTTTGGAACAGCACTTCAGGTGTATGGGAAAACAAAATCCCAACAGTAGAAGTAATAGCAGCCGCAGCTGGAACTTCTCCAGTAGCCGCAGTAGTTACTGGCGGATATCACGTTGTAATTTCAACATCAAGTAACAGTATTGAATATTATAAAGCTGTTGGCGCAGCGTGGGCTACAGCCGCCGCAACACTATCACCACATTATACAGTACCAGTATCACCAAGTAACGGTGACGTTTGGGTTAAAACAACTAGTCCAAGTAATGGTGTTAGTTTGTCAATTTACAAATTTACAACTGCATTTACTACACAAACTGTGGCAGGCTCAAGTGACGGAAGTGACGATACTGATATCACTACGTATGTTCCACAAGATGCATCAAGTGTAACCGCATTGACATCTGCAGCAACAGCAGGCGGCATTCTATTAGGAACTGAGAACGCTGATCAGATCAATTTACAAAAAGTGAGTGCAGTAGGTGCTCCAGAAGCACTAGGTGGCACAACCTTAGCAAGTATTGCACAGCCAACTGCAACAGCGGCAACTGGGCAAGAATGGTTTGATAACACACTTACTTCATTAGACATCTACGTATCAAACGGCGCAGCATGGACAGCAGCTACAGATGTACAGTACACTTCATCTCAGCCAACAACTGACACTGGTGGTGCATCATTAGTATCTGGTGACGTTTGGATTGATACTACAGCAGCAGGCTTTGGCCAAGTAAATGAGCGTGATTATCCAAAAATTTATGTTCACAATGGCGTAGCGTGGGTTAAACATACCAACAGTGACCAAACAACTGAAAACGGTGTATTGTTTGCTGATCTTGATGATACAGCAGGCGGCGGATCACCAATTGCTGGTGCTCCAAGTTCAGCAATTTATCCAAATGGATTAGTTGCAGTTAACATGGCACAAAGTAAAAATACATTACGTAGTTGGAATGGCACAGCATGGAGAAACGCTGCAGGCAATCAAGCAGATGGTTCAGGTAGTTTTGGACGTCATGCACAGCGTAGTTATGTTGCAAGTAAAATGGCGGCTGTTGCAGCAGGCACAGATTTACGTGACGAGCAATTCCAGTTTAGTTTAATTGCAGCACCAGGTTATCCAGAACTAACAGACGAGTTAGTTACATTAAACAGTGACCGTGGCGAAACTGCATTTATTATTATTGATTCACCAATGCGCAAAAATCCAAGTGAAGCAATTTCATGGGTACAAAATGCAAATACAGCTAGTGAAAACGGCGAAGATGGCTTAGTAACAAACAACACATACAGTGCTGTATATTATCCATCAGGGGCGTCAACTGAACCAGTAAATGGAAAAACAGTTATTGTTCCGGCAAGTCACATGGCACTATACACATTTGCTTATAACGACAATATTAGTTTCCCATGGTTTGCACCAGCAGGCTTAACTCGTGGTGTTGTACAAAACGCAAGTTCAGTTGGTTATATTACCTCTGAAGGTGAATTTAAAGCAGTTTCACTAACACAAGGCCAACGTGATACAATGTACCAAAACAAACTAAATCCAATTACATCTTTTGTTGGACAAGGAACTGTTATTTTTGGACAGAAAACATTAGCAAGTACAACTACTGCACTTGACCGTGTTAACGTTGCCCGCTTAGTGGCTTACTTACGTGAACGCTTTGATGAAATTGCTCGTCCATTCTTGTTTGAACAAAACGATCTACAAACTCGTGAAAGAGCAAAAAGCGTATTTGAAAGATTCTTAGCAGACATCCTAAGCCGCAGAGGCGTAACTGACTTTGCAGTGGTGTGTGATGGATCAAATAATACTCCAGCACGTATTGATCGCAATGAACTATATATTGACATTGCTATTGAGCCAACAAAAAGTGTTGAATTCATCTACATTCCGATCCGTATTGTTAATACCGGAACACTTGCAGGATAAAAACAATAAAATTAACATTAAACTTAATGGGCGTCTTCGGGCGTCCATTTTTTTTAACGATTTCTTATAAATACATATAGCTAGTATAGAGGAGACTAATATGGCAGTTTTAACAACACTAGGTGTTCCAGACAATGCAGGAAACACCACTACTATTATGCCAAAATTACAATATCGGTTTAGAGTAACGTTCTTGGGCGAGAGCTTTAGTGCAACACCTACGAGAAATGTAATCAGCACAAGTAGACCAGGACTAACACACGAAACCATTCCAATTGATGCGTATAACAGCAGAATTTATTTAGCAGGCAAACACACTTGGGAACCTATAAGTATTGTACTACGTGATGACATTGATGGTGTTACATTAAGAGAATTAAACAACCAACTTAACAGACAAGTTGACCACGCTAACCAGAGTAGTGTGCGTTCAGGTGCTGGATATAAGTTCACTACAACAGTAGAATCACTAGACGGTGGCAATCCATCTCCAGGCGTATTAGACAAATTTGAACTTTCAGGTTGCTACATTACTAACATTCAATATGGCGACATGGCATACAGTGCAAGTGATCAAGTGCAGGTTACTGTACAAATTCAGTATGACAATGCAGAAATTTATGATGCGGCAGGCAATGCAACACTTACTGGCGCAACAGTTGACAACACACTTAGTAACGCAACTGGTTAATAACGTATGGGATTAACTTCTAATACTGGCTTATTTAATGCCGCAGCAGAGATTTACGGGGTCGATGATCTTGTAATGAATAAACGACCAAGACAGAAATATAATTTTTCAGTCTTTATGCAAATTGACTCTGCTGCGGTATTATCAAATTCTGAATATGGCAAGGCATTTACTTTTGATAAAGTATCTGGGGTGTCATTACCAGACTACCAGTATAATGTTACTAGACTAAATCAATATAACCACCACCGTTATATCACAACAAAACAAGAGATAACTCCAGCATCAATTACATTTTACGATACTGTCGACAATCATTGGCAGTCATTGATGACTGATTATGCAGGATACTATTACTCACAAGGGCTTACTAAACTTAGTAAACCATTTGCTCCCAATGCTACAAATGATATGATTGATTCTCCAAGTGGAGTGAAAGCAATCAAGGCAGATGGTAGATTTTTCTTTAATCAAATTAGTATTGGAACAGTAGACACATTTACACGTGGTAGAACAATTACTATGTATAACTGCCTTATTACTAGTGCAAGTCATGATAGATTAGATTACAGTGATTCTACACCAGTAATGTGGACAGTGCAATTTCAACCCGAACATGTTGCGTTTGAGACTGCTGGATCTTCAACTCAGGCCCCTCTCGGCTCGTCATAAATACGTATATAATGACATCTAAGTTTCAACAAGGATTATATCAACCCAAAAACCCATCTAGATATATTGGCAAACACTCACCAAGATATCGTAGCGGTTGGGAATTAAAGTTTATGCGTTTTTGTGACACACATCCTAATGTAGTTGCATGGGCAAGTGAGTCGCATCGTATACCTTACTTTAATCCAGTTAAAAATAAACAAACAATGTATGTTCCGGACTTCTTTATAGTATATGAGGATGTAAACAAAAAACGGCATGCAGAGTTTATAGAGATTAAACCTGCTGGACAAATTCTTGGAAATGCCAAGAGCCTGGCACAAAAAGCCGCCGCCGTAGTAAACGAAGCAAAGTGGCAAGCTGCTAAACTATTTGCAGAACGTCAAGGAGTTGGATTTAGAGTGTTAACTGAGAATGAGTTATTCAACAACCCAAAACAACCAAAGAAGAGAAAAAAATGAGTACAAAAATTGAAGAAGTTTTTAATATGAGTAGTAGTGTAGAACAAACACAGTCTAATGATGAAACTGGATTTGATATTGATAAACTTCAAGAAACTCTTGCTACTGCAGACAAGATTGATCAAGCACTGCCAGCAGTACGTGATTTAGAATCTCTTGATAAAGACATGGATACATATGCTGAAGAAGCAATGGGTGCATTTAAGGATTTAATGGACTTAGGTCAAAATGTAGAAGATAGAAATGCCGCTGCAATTTTTGACAGTGCTGCAAAAATGATGACTAATGCCATCACTGCTAAAACAGCAAAGATGGATAAAAAACTTAAAATGATTGAAATGCAAATGCGTAAAAGAAAACTTGACTTAGAAGAACGTAAGGTTGAGATGCAGATTGCAAAAATGAGCGGTACAATGGATGATGATCCAATTGAAGGGGCCGCCCAAGAATTTGACCGTGCTAGTTTAATAAATGACATAATGAATAAAGTCAATGAATCAAAGAATAGTGATAAATAACTGTAAGATAGGAACATGAGTATGAAAAGTTTAAAGCAATATTTGGCAGAATCTGAAAAAACATACGGGTTTAGATTACGAACCGTAGCTGCATTGTCAGATGAGCAATTAGATAAATTAGAGAAGCATCTCGCTAGATACAATGTAGAAAGCGTAAGCGCTCCTAAAACAAGTATTATTCAAAAGAGCCCTTTTGGATTTGGTGATATTGGACCAAGCGCAGTAACAACTATTGACATCGTAACAAATTTACCAACAACACCAAATGTAATGCAAGAAGAAATTGCCGCTGCTACTGGTATTTCCATTGGATCTATTAGAGTATACAATGAAGGACAGTTTGTTGATGAACAAGAAGATTTAGAAGAAGACAGCAAAGACACTCAAAGCAAAAGCCTATTAGCTGATGCTGATTATAGTGAATCAGAAAAGGTAAGTCACAAAGATAATTTTGGAAATGAATTTGTTTCTAACTTTGTTAAAAATTTACCAAAATCAAAGCTGTCAACAGAATATAAGGTAACATAACATGGACTTAAATGATCTAATCAAATTAGCTGGTATACAAGCA
>TARA_B110000503_G_scaffold33303_1_pt1 | contig 13842 bp, 13 predicted proteins | sample TARA_B110000503 | Tara Oceans TARA_B110000503 (sample SAMEA4397472) | marine metagenome | biome: Polar Biome; feature: [SRF] surface water layer (ENVO:00010504); material: water (ENVO:00002006), including particulate matter (ENVO:01000060) such as... | depth 5 m | reverse complement strand
AGCTCCTGCCGCAGAAGGCATTGTCGCTTCAATGGGTGCAGCATCTAATAACGCAATCGATAGCCCGTAAGCCTTGGCCGTGCCAGCAAACGCCAAACACAAGCTTGCACCGACTAAGCCACTACCGACAATAATGATATCGTAATGATTCGACACCTGAGCCCCCGCAGGGCCTTGATCTAAACGTTCACTCATTAGCCAGCCATTAAGCTTTCAATATCTGCCACAGACACGGGCAAATACGCAGTAAGGTTACGGTAACCGTTTTCTGTCACCAAAATATCGTCTTCAATGCGCACACCAATACCACGCCACTGAGGGGCAATGTCGGTATCGTCTGGGTCTATATATATACCTGGCTCCACCGTAGTGACCATGCCTGCAAGCAGAGGCCTAGACTCACCATCTAGCTTGTAGGCGCCAACGTCATGTACATCCATGCCCAACCAATGACCAATATTATGCATGTAGAATTTGCGAAAGGTTTTATCTTCAATGTTTTTCTCAAGCTCACCCGTCAACAAACCAATATCAATTAAACCTTGAGTGATCACTTTGACCGCAGCATCTTGCATGTCGGTAAATACAGCACCCGGTTTAATGCATGCTAAGGTGGCTTGATGAGCCGCTAATACTAACTCATAAATGATTTTTTGCGCTTCACTAAAACGACCATTAACAGGGAATGTACGCGTAATATCTGACGCATAACAATCTAACTCACAGCCGGCATCGATTAAGACTAGATCACCATCCTGCAACACTTGGTCATTATTGGTGTAGTGCAAAATACATGCATTTTGACCACCAGCAACTATGGAACCATAGGCCAGGCGCTGACTGCCTTGTAAGGAAAACTGGTGATGTAGTTCAGCCGCCAACTGATATTCATTCATACCCACTTTGCACACACTCATAGCCCGCTTATGCGCAGCCACACTAATCTCACAGGCGCGCGCCATTTGATCGACTTCGGCAGCCGATTTGAACAAGCGCATGCTATCGACCAGTGGGTTAAGATCCACCAATTGCGTGGGGCAGTTTTTGCCTTGGCGCGATAAAACTCGCAGTTTAGAGAGACTCTGCTGAACCAGCTCAGCGGTCTGTGGGCGATCAAAGCCATAAACCACTTGGCTGGCGCCATCTAGCAACTCAACTAGTTTTTCGTCGAGGCTTTCACTGCTAAAGGCTTGCTCCATCATTAACGCCCTTGGGGCAGACTCCACCCCTAAACGACGACCATGCCAAATTTCTTGTAACTTATTTTTACTAGCACAAAACAGTGTGCTACATGGGCCATTGGCCCCATTGGCCAGCACCAAGGTAGCGTGTGACTCTATCATGCCAGACAAATAGTAAAAGCTACTGTCTTGCCGGTAATCGTGCTCAACATCACCGTTACGGATATATACCGGAGCACACTGAACAACCACCACAGCTCCTTGTGGTAGCTTTTTTAACAAGGCCTGGCGTCGATTTGAATATTCTTTGATGGAAAGCTTAGTCATGGTGTTGTGCCCTTAATGTAATTGATGCTGCCCTTTTTTTTGCGTACCGTCAGCCAGTAAATTGAATTCTGCAAACACCATCATAGCGGCCAAACGCACATACTCAACTAACTCCATGTAACTGGTTTCTGCACTTTCACTTTTTTGCTCTTCGTCATCAGCATCAAAGGTGGCTTGAGCAATACTGGCCAGATCTTCCATAGAATCTGTAATTTCATTCGAAAGCTTTTGCTTACTGCGATCAAAACCTAAACCGAAACCACTTAAAAAGCCGCTGCACCAGGCGCCTAAAGATTCTGTTCTCCCGGCAAGCTCCATGTCATCTTCTGGCAGTAGCAGTTGGAACCCAAAGTCAGCCGCTGTTAATTGCTCTAATGCCATATCGTAAAGCACCACCAGCTCAGCTTTGTCATCGTCATCTTCTAGCGCTTGCACATCTAAATGAGCCACCACCATGGCTAGCCATGCTTCAGCGTCAGCCCGCACGCCCGCCACCAACTGCCCTGTCAAAAGGCCGTGCAATTCCGACGGAGTGCCAAAGGCTCCCAATTCAACAAACATGTCGGCAAAGTCGTCAAATACGTAGTTTAGTTGCGGTTTGGTATCGGTCATTGGTTTGGCTCTGGCAGCAAATTATGACTGCATTATACCTGAGCTGTGGGCATTCTCTAGGGCTTTTACAGTGCGTCACTAGACAGTGGCGCAATTTACTATAAAATCTAGCAATGGATTATCTTTTAAGTGGCCCAATAATGTCGACTATCACCGCCTTGGTACATCACATCGATCAGTTGTTAAACCAACACGGGGCTTTGCGGCAGGAGTATACTCAGCTGCAAAGCCATGTCGTAGAATTAGAACAACAACTGGTAAAGCAATCACAGGATGCAAACAGCCTAAAACAAGATGCCCAACTGGAGTCTGAGCGGGCCCACGACCAAACCCTAGAAGACGAGTTGAATCATCTGATCGGCTTATTTGACCAAGCAACGGAAGCCAACCATGACTGATTCAGAAGCAGTAAAAGTGTTTATTTTAGAACAAAGCTACACCCTCACTTGCCCGGCTGGTAAAGAAGCCAGCCTGCGCCTAGCGGCAGACAATTTGGACCAAAAACTGCGTGGCATTAAAGCCAGTGGGCGGGTCTTGGGTTTAGAGCGGATGGCCGTCATGGCAGCCCTCAACATGAGCGCCGAATTAATCGAGGCCCAGGCCCAGCTAGATACCCTAGAAACAGCCTTGGAACAACTTGATAAAAGAGTGAGCGACAGCCTCAGTTAAATTTATTTACAAAACTTAGGTTCCATTCTTAAAAACGCGGGCCTATAATGTCTAAAGACTCCCTGTGGTGCTCGATATTCGATAACGTCCTTGAGCCGATTCACATACCCAGGGTGCTTCTCGATTATGCTTTGTGCATGTCCACTTGTTGGAACGCCTTCCGCCTAATCAGGAGCGCCCACCTTGAACCTCCGGGTTCAGGGCAGCCATTGGAAACGACACCTTGGGGAGTCTTTCACTTACTTTAATTATGAAGTTGCCAGCCAACTCCAAACACGTAAAACTCTGTAAACCCTCACCCTATTAACCGCATATAACTGATAACTGTGGCACAATTACACCCCTAAACTGATTAGACCTGTCCACACTAGAGGTTTCGACGTCATGACCACGCGCATATTATTAATCGAAGATGATCAAGAACTCAATGAATTATTGAGCGAGTTTTTGGTGCTAGAAAACTTTGAAGTAGATCAAGCCTTCGATGGAGAACAAGGCCTAAACATGGCCTTAACCGGTAATTATGATGCTTTAGTGCTTGATATCATGATGCCAAAAATGAATGGCCTAGATCTGCTCAAAAAGTTTCGAACCAATCATAAAACCCCCGTGCTCATGTTGACCGCGCGCAGCGATGAAGTAGATCGCATTGTAGGGTTTGAAATGGGAGCCGACGATTATTTACCAAAACCGTGTAATCCACGGGAAATAATCGCCCGTATTCGCGCCATACTTAGGCGCGTAGAAATGGACAAGGCCGGTATGCAAGCCAGTGGTAACCGTCAAGTGATGGTTATAGAAGATGTGGAGCTAAACCACAACACCCGCATGGTCACCAAGCAGGGGCAAGTTCTCGACTTAACCAGCACAGAGTTTAATCTTTTAGCCAGCTTACTGGAAAAGGCTGGGCAAGTGCTCAGCAAAGAAGAGCTAACGGAAACAGCATTAGGCCGAAAGTTAGCCTTGTATGACCGCAGTGTCGACATGCACATGAGTAACTTACGACGTAAATTGGGGCCATTCCAAAGCAATGAGCCACGCATAAAAACCATACGTGGTATCGGATATCAGTATGTTATCAATGATTAAAGGGCTGCTCATATTTCGCAGTTTATATTGGAAGATATTCTTCTTTTTTTGGCTAACCCTCATTGCGGTCATTTTCTCCGTCGCCACCCTGTCGGAAATTATTGTTGCAGAGCGCGATCAAGACCAGTACCAACGCGTCGTTCGATTAGGCATCAAAGCCGCTGACATATTTGAAGCCAATGGCCCTGCAGAACTGACCGCTTGGCTGCGTTACATCGACCAAGAGTTTGATGTAAAAGGCTTCATGTTAGATTCTAAACGACGCCCCATTAGCCTAGCCAACCTACCCAAAAACTGGCTTCAATTTGCGTTACCCCTGACCCAAAATAGATTATCAGAACGCCACTTAAGGGGTTTTCAACCTTATCGCATATCCAGCAGTAGCGACCGCCTCTATACCTTTGTTGCCCATCGAGATAATCGTGGGCCTTACCCCTCCTGGCTAAAACATTTACCCATACTACAAGTCCTTACGGCCTTAGTAATAGTGGCCCTGCTGACCGCCTTTGTGACCTGGCGTATCACTGATCCATTGCGCAAGCTCAAACAAGCCACTGACTCATTTGCCCGGGGTAATCTAGACACCCGCCTGACCAACCTAGTTGGCTTTAGAAAAGATGAAATTGGTGAAGTGGGACTTGCCTTTAACCACATGGCCGAACGGATTAGTTTACTGGTAAGCAATCAGCAGCGACTGTTCCGTGATATTTCCCATGAGCTAAGAACACCCCTAGCTAGGCAACAAATTGCCCTAGAGCTACTTGCACGCAAAATACCCGACACTGAACATCAGTCTTTACATCGTATCGAGCGCGAAATAGAACGCATGAACGCACTCATTGATCAGGTACTCAGCTTATTACGCCTAGAGCAACAAGGTCAAAGCCCTAGTAATGAAACCTATGATTTGGGCGCTCTATTACAAAAGCTCACCCAAGATGCTCAATTTGAGGCTCAATCCAAACACCAGATACTCCTGCAACAACCAGACCAAATTCTATTAACGGGACAACCAGAACTAGTGTCCCGAGCGGTAGAAAATATATTACGCAATGCCATCCGTTACACATCCGACGATGGCCGAGTGTTTTTACAAGTGGAAAAACATAAAGACAGCGTTGTGATTCGGATAGAGGATGAGGGAGATGGCGTGCCCGAGGACTCTCTTAAACGCTTATTTGAGCCCTTCTACCGTGTTGAAACGAGTCGTAACCAACAGAGTGGCGGCTATGGTGTTGGCATGGCTATCGCTGAACAGGCGATAAGGGCTCAAGGCGGAACCATTGAAGCCAGTAACCGCTCCACAGGCGGCCTTAGGGTAGATATTAGCTTACCGAATACGCCTGTTTAACAAGCATTTAAACGGTGAAGGGTTAGCAAATATAGGGTTCCACAATCGCCATACATCGAGCCACTGAAGCATCTTTTTCACCCACAGGCGCAACGTAGTGCATGGCCGATTCGGCTGCAGGGTTGCCAGCTAATTTGGCAATGACCCAAGTTGCAAGGTATTGTGAAGCCATACAACCACCCGCCGTGGCAATATTATCTTGCGCGGTAAAGGGCTGAGTTAACACTTTTACCCCCGCCTCAATAACCCAAGGCTTAGTGGTCGAGTCCGTGCACGCAGGCAAACCGTTTAAAAACCCTAACTTTGCTAACAATAAGGTGCCGGAACATTGTGCCCCGATCAATTGTTGTTGAGGGTCTAACTTAAGCCTGTTAAGAATGGCATCATCTTTGGCGATCTCTCTGGTAAAGATACCACTGCCAAACAACACCGCATCGGCACTGTTGGCAAACTCTAGGGGCTGCTGGGCAGTCACGGTTACGCCGTTCATAGAGGTTACATGCGGGGAGGGGCTGGTAATCTGTACATTCCATCCTTGAGGCTGCATACGGTTTAATATGCCTGCAGCAATAAAGGAATCTAATTCGTTGAAGCCTTCAAAAGTTAAAATGGCAATATTCATAAGCAACCCAAATTGTAAAGGTACGGCCCTTGCAGGCTAATTAACGCGACTCTGGTGCTAAAAACAGTTGGTACGCTGGATTATGTGTTTCTTCGTTAAAAGCATAACCTAACTCGTCTAAATAACCTTCAAATTTCACCTTATCTTGAGGAGGGACTTGCATCCCCACCAACACTCGACCATAGGCAGAACCATGATTGCGATAATGAAACATTGAAATATTCCACGGCTGGCCTAATTTACTCAAAAACTTAATTAAAGCACCTGGGCGTTCTGGAAAGGTAAAACGATAGACTACTTCGTTGTCTACAGAGGCGTGACCACCCACCATGTAACGCACATGAATTTTAGCCATTTCATTATCGCTCAAATCCACTGCGGGAATTTTCTGGTGAGACAATTGTTCCAGCAACGGTTGGCTGCCACCATCCCCCGATTTAAGCGTTACACCCACAAACACTTGGGCTTGAAGTTCGTTCGCATAACGATAGTTAAATTCAGTGATATTGCGCTCACCCAAGGCTGTGCAAAAACGCTTAAAGCTACCGGCTTGCTCTGGTATCTGCGCAGCAATAATAGCCTCGCGACCTTCTCCAATCTCAGCCCGCTCAGCCACATGGCGCAATCGGTCAAAATTGAGATTAGCTCCAGTAGAGACGGCCACTAGGGTTTGACCTTGAGCCTGTTCGCGCTCCACGTATTTCTTTAAACCAGCCACGGCACAAGCACCCGAAGGTTCTGTGACTGCACGTGTGTCGTCGTAAATATCTTTAATGGCTGCACACAGTTCATCGGTGGTTACGGTAATCACTTCATCAACATACTGTTGCGCCAACTCAAAATTAAGTTTGCCAACTTGAGCAACAGCAACGCCCTCGGCAAAGGTGCCTACTTCCGGCAAGATTACCCGCTCACCGGCCTCTAAGGCCGCCTTAAGGCAACAGGAATCTTCTGGTTCTACGCCTATAATTTTGATATCTGGGCGCAAGTACTTAATGTAAACAGACATGCCTGCAATTAAACCACCACCACCGACGGGAACAAATATAACATCAAGGTCGCCGTGGATCTGCCGCAATAATTCTACGGCGACAGTGCCTTGACCTGCGATCACATGCTCGTCATCAAATGGATGAATATAAACAAGGCCTTGTTCAGCCACCAAGGTTAGCGAATAAGCATAAGCTTGGGCGAATGAATCACCATGTAAAATAACCTGCGCGCCTAACGCTTTCACGGAATTGACCTTAATGTCTGGAGTCGTTTTAGGCATGATTATAGTGGCATCAATCCCTAAGTGCTTAGCAGACAGGGCCACACCTTGAGCATGGTTTCCAGCTGACGCGGTCACTAAGCCACTGGCCTTCTGCGCATCGCTTAATTGGGAAATACAATTATAGGCGCCCCTAATTTTAAAAGAAAATATGGGTTGTAAATCTTCGCGCTTAATTAAAACATTATTGTCCAGTCGTTTAGACAGGCTGCGAGCCAATTCAACGGGTGTTTCCACAGCCAAGTCGTAAACATTGGCTGAGAGGATTTTCTTGATGTAACCATGGGGCATAGTGTGTCTTCTAATTAAGGTAAGCTTTTACAGAACGTATAGGGCGTTTAACTAAGTCAATCATCTTAATGGCAGAAGCTAGTAGCGTCTACATGGTACAGGGTAAATTACTGTATAATCACGTTATTAGTGTCCAATTCGATAATTAGCATGAACCAAGACCAGTTAAAGCAGGCTGTAGCCCAAGCCGCAATAGATTATATTGTTCCACATCTAAAGAGCGAATCTGTTATCGGGGTTGGTACCGGCTCGACAGCGAACCACTTTATTGATGCTCTGGCTAACATAAAACACAACTTTGACGCTGCCGTAGCTAGCTCAGAGGCCACAGCTCAGCGCCTAAAAAGCCACGGTATTAATGTCTTAGAACTCAATAGCGTGCCCCATATTAGCTTTTATGTGGATGGCGCTGACGAAACCAATGCCCACCTTCAGCTCATAAAAGGTGGCGGTGGCGCCTTAACTCGAGAAAAAATTGTTGCTGCGGTGGCCGAAACTTTCATCTGTATTGCTGATGGGTCAAAGTTGGTGGACCTATTAGGCCAATTTCCCCTGCCCGTCGAGGTTATCCCTATGGCTCGCAGTTATGTGGCCCGCAAGTTAGTGGGCCTTGGTGGCGAACCAGTATGGCGACAAGACTTTGTCACCGATAATGGCAATTTGATCCTCGACGTTTATGGTATGGATATTGTTGACCCTAAACACCTCGAACAACAGATTAACCAGCTTACTGGCGTGGTCACCAACGGCCTGTTTGCGCAGCGCCCGGCAGACATTCTATTTCTGGGCACTGCACAGGGCGTGAAAACCCTTAAGCGTTAAATTAGTACCCGGCAGCTAATAGTGCCAGTCACTTTTTTCAGTTGAACTAAGGCCAGCTCTGACCAGCTGGCTTCCACATCGATGACCACGTAACCTACTTTTGAGTTAGTATTCAAATACTGGCCAGAAATATTAATGTTGTTTTCAGAAAACACATTATTGATCTGCGACAATACGCCCGGCACGTTCTGATGAATGTGCAGCAAGCGGTGGGTGTTTTCATGGCTAGGTAATGACACTTCTGGAAAGTTTACCGCCGAAAGGCTGGTGCCATTGTCACAATAACGAATCAGCTTGTCCGCCACCTCCACCCCAATATTGACTTGAGCTTCGACCGTTGAACCGCCAATATGTGGCGTTAAGATGACATTGTCTAAGCCCCTGAGTGGTGACACAAACTCATCTTTGTTAGAGCGAGGCTCTACGGGAAATACATCGATAGCAGCGCCCAGTAACTTACCCTCAGTGAGACTCGCTGCCAAAGCGTCAATGTCGACTACAGTGCCGCGGGAGGCATTGATGAGAATCGCGCCTTTTTTCATTTGAGCTAGCTGTGTAGGACCTATTAAACAATGGGTTGAGGGCGTTTCTGGCACATGCAAGGTGACAATGTCAGCGCGCATAAGCAGTTCTGCTAAATTACTACAGGGTGTAGCATTGCCTAAACTCAGTTTGGTGATTTGATCGTAATAAATCACTTCCATACCCATGGCTTCCGCCATAATACCCAGTTGTGAGCCAATTGATCCATACCCAACCACACCTAACTTTTTGCCCCGCACCTCAAACGATTGATGCGCCGACTTAAGCCATTGACCACGATGGGCTTTCGCATTTTTTTCTGGGATGCCTCTTAGCAGCAACACCGCCTCAGCGATAACCAGCTCAGCGACACTGCGGGTGTTACTATAAGGCGCGTTAAATACGGGAATACCCATTTCTAGGGCCGCATTGAGATCGACTTGGTTAGTACCTATACAAAAACAGCCTATGGCCATTAGTTTGTTCGTTTGGGCTAACACCTTACGAGTCAATTGGGTACGTGAACGAATGCCAACAAAGTGAGCATCTGTTAACACTTTAATTAATTCACTTTCAGGTAAAGCAGTGGAGTAGAAGTCAATGTTATCAAAGCCTTCAGCCTTTAAAGCTTCAACAGCAGATTGGTGTACACCTTCTAACAAAACAATTTTAATACTGCGTTTTTTGCGGGAAATTTGTTGCGCTTCAGTCAAGTGAGGGCCTTTTAAATACAATTGAGAATTAACCTATAGGCGACCATTATATTACCAAAAACGACTCATTAGTAGTCTAGCGCACATAAAAAAACCCTACACAACAATGTGCAGGGTTTGATTTAATATCAGAGGGTCAGAACCACTCAATTGACCAAATCATGCTCAATTGACTAGGGCCCTAAGGTAAGTATTAGGCTTCCATGTCTTTCATAGACAGCTTAATACGGCCACGTGCATCAACGTCTAGCACTTTAACCTTAACCGTTTGACCTTCTTCTAGGTAGTCAGTTACTTTTTCCACACGCTCGCTAGAGATTTGAGAAATATGTAACAAACCATCTTTACCGGGCAGAATATTAATAAATGCCCCAAAGTCTACAATACGCTCTACTTTACCTTCATAGATGGCACCCACTTCGGCTTCTGCAGTGATTTCTAGAATCTTAGCTTCAGCTAATTCCGCAGCTGCTTTGTCGTCAGCATAAACGCGCACAGTGCCGTCATCTTCAATGTCGATTGATGCACCCGTTTCTTCACACAGACCACGAATGGTCGCGCCGCCTTTACCAATCACATCACGGATCTTATCTTGATCGATCTTAATGGTTTTCATGGTGGGGGCGTTATCATTCAATTCAGTGCGAGGCACTGCAATAACCTTGTTCATTTCATCCAAGATATGCAGACGTGCATCGTGCGCTTGCGCTAGTGCAAGTTCCATAATCTCTTCAGTGATGCCTTGGATTTTAATGTCCATTTGCAGGGCCGTGATGCCTGCAGCAGAACCGGCTACCTTAAAGTCCATGTCACCCAAATGATCTTCATCACCTAGAATGTCAGTCAATACAGCAAAGCCAGTCTCTTCTTTGATCAAGCCCATAGCAATGCCAGCAACAGGCGCCTTAATTGGCACACCCGCATCCATCAAGGCGAGGGAAGCACCACATACAGAAGCCATAGAGCTAGAGCCGTTAGATTCAGTGATTTCTGAAACGACACGAATCGTGTATGGAAAATCTTCTTGGCTTGGCAGCATGGCCTGGATGCCACGACGAGCCAAACGACCATGTCCAATCTCACGACGGCCAGGGCCCATAAAACGACCCGTTTCACCTACAGAGTAGCTTGGGAAGTTGTAGTGCAGCATAAATGGATCTTTACGTGAGCCTTCTAGGGCGTCGATGATCTGCTGGTCACGACTAGTACCAAGAGTAGCCACTACAATAGATTGCGTTTCGCCACGTGTAAATAATGATGAACCGTGAGCCTTGGCTAAGGTGCCAATCTCTACATTGATACCACGCACAGTCTTGTTGTCACGGCCATCAATACGCGGCTCACCGGCCACTACGCGTGAACGCACAGTGTGCTTTTCTAGCTTGCTCACCATGCTTAATACGTCAGACTTAGACGGTGCTGATGCATCGTCGTTACATAGTGTGGCAACGGCTTGCGCCTTAACTTCACCTAAACGCGTGTAACGTTCCATTTTATCGCTGATTTGGTAAGCTTCACCAACAGCGTCACCAACGGCAGCAGTGACAGCAGCCTTTAGGTCAGCGTCTTCTGTTTCAGCAACCCAATCCCAAGTTGGCTTAGCCGCTTCTGAAGCGAACTCACCTATGGCCTTAACCACAGCTTGCATTTCATCATGGGCAAAAAGAACTGCGCCTAACATCACGTCTTCACTTAATTCTTTGGCTTCTGATTCAACCATCAACACAGCGTCTGCAGTACCCGCTACAACCATGTCTAGATCTGATATCGCTTGAGCTTCGAAGCTTGGGTTAAGTTGGTAGCCAGCGTCTTCAGAATATGACACTCGAGCAGCGCCTATGGGACCTGCAAAAGGAATACCAGAGATCGCTAAAGCTGCAGAGGTACCAATTAATGCGGCGATATCTGTGTCATTTTTCTTATCAGCAGAAACAACAGTACAAATAACCTGCACTTCGTTCATGAAACCCTTAGGGAATAATGGGCGAATTGGGCGATCAATTAAGCGGCTAGTTAAGGTCTCTTTTTCAGATGGACGCGCTTCGCGCTTAAAGAAACCACCAGGAATCTTACCAACAGCGTAGGTCTTTTCTTGGTAGTGTACAGACAGCGGAAAAAAACCTTGGTCAGGCTTAGCTGTTTTAGAACCAACAACAGCAACCAATACTTGGATGGCGTCATCGATGGTGACCAGCACAGCACCAGAAGCTTGACGCGCAATACGGCCAGTTTCCAGTGTGACGGTTTGCTCACCGTATTGAAATGTTTTGGTAATGATAGACATATATCTCTCCATAGAATAAAGAATCTGCAATCAAACGAGCGATCTAATCCACCAGTACACTTATTAACTCGGTTTACATTTAGGCCGAAGCCTCCCTATAACACCAAGCCAATAAGAGTACGGGCCGACCCTCTCTTATTGCTTACAGTCAAAAACATAAAGGCCAAGTAACCAAAAGATTACCTAGCCTCTATGTTGCCATGAGCACAAAAGTCCTCATGAGCTTTTAAAATTGGAACTAGAGTTGGACATATGGCTCAGTGGTAACATTTCAAAAAAGGGCCGTCTACAGTAAGCAAAAGCACCCTTTTTTAATCAACCCCAGCGCCGCATAAACAACTCTGAAACCATTTTTAGCGGCGTAGGCCTAAACGACCGATAAGCGTAAGGTAACGCGCTGCGTCTTTACGATTTAGGTAGTCTAACAACTTACGACGCTGGTTAACCATACGGATCAAACCACGACGAGAGTGGTGATCATGGTGATGCTCTTTAAAGTGAACTTGCAGTGCCAAAATATTCGAAGTTAACAATGCAACCTGAACTTCTGGTGACCCTGTATCGCCTTCGGCGGTTTGGTAATCTGCTACAACAGCAGCTTTTTCTACGGCAGTTAGAGCCATGGTAATTCTCCAATAATTAATATGCCCACTAGTCTCTTAATTGAGGGCTAGGGGTTCGTTAGTGTTCACACCGTGCATATTTACAGCAGAACTTAAATGAAGGTCTAAGTGCTCATTAAGCGCTTAGCTTTTAAGCGACCTTCAGGTTGCACTTCAGCTAAACCAATAAAGGCAGTCGCATCGGTTGCATTTGAGCTATACACTCTTACCACATCAAGAGGAGCGTAGTCAGTGGCATGGTCTATAACCTTACCTTGCTGCAACGCCTCAATTTCATGGGCGGGTAATTGTACAGTATTTAATGATAAAACGGCAGTATCTGAAGGCATTAATAGCTTATCAAGGTAACTAAAGGCAGGCGTAATATCTGGCCATTGACCTGCTTCAACCACCTGATCCTTTGTAGCCTCATCAATAATGGCTTGCAGCTCATCTAAAGTGACCATTTGCTCCGCCACAAAAGGCCCTGCTTGCAAGCGTTTTAGTTGCGCCACATGGGCGCCACAGCCCAGTGCCAGCCCCAGATCTTCCACAATGCTGCGAATATAGGTGCCTTTAGTGCAACTAATGTCCATCTGTACCTGGGCATTTTCAAAACTCATTAGCTCTAGGTTGTGAATGGTCACTTGCCGAGGCTTAACTTCCACAGTTTTGCCTGCCCTTGCTAATTTATACAAAGGCTGCCCTTTATGCTTAAGCGCTGAAAACATGGACGGCACCTGGCTGATAAGGCCTCGAAATTGCGGCAGCTGCGCTTCTACATTAGCCAAGGTGATGTGGTCACAAGCCTTGGTCTCTAAAACTTTACCATCAGCATCGCTTGAGTCGGTGCGAACACCCAACTGACCAATGGTTTGGTAACGTTTATCAGAGTCCAAGAGAAACTGGCTAAACTTGGTCGCTTCACCTAAACAAATAGGTAACAGGCCTGTTGCCAAAGGATCTAACGCACCAGTGTGACCCGCTTTACGAGCCCCAAACATACGCTTAACGCGCTGCAAAGCATGGTTTGAACTCATGCCTGTGGGCTTGTCTAAAATAAGGATGCCGCTTATTTCACGGCCTTTTGGTTGACGAGCCACTAGCGCTTATTCAGCATTAGAGTCCTGCTCTGGATCTGAAGCCCTGGCTTTGTCAATCAAATTACTTAGGTAATTACCTCGTGACAAGCTGTCATCAAAATGAAACCGCAGAGTCGGAACAATGCGCAGTTTCATACGCTGGCCGAGCTGGCTGCGCAAAAAACCCGAGGCATTGTTAAGCGCCTTAACGGATTCAGTAATCTCTTGCTGGTCTTCATCACCATTTAAAATAGTGACAAACACCTTAGCATGAGACAAATCTCGGGATACTTCTACAGCACTCACTGTCGCCATACCCACGCGAGGGTCTTTCACCTCACGTTGGATTAAAGCAGCTAGTTCACGCTGAATTTGGTCTGCCACACGCTGGGTGCGGCTATA
>TARA_B110000503_G_scaffold33172_1_pt1 | contig 13861 bp, 10 predicted proteins | sample TARA_B110000503 | Tara Oceans TARA_B110000503 (sample SAMEA4397472) | marine metagenome | biome: Polar Biome; feature: [SRF] surface water layer (ENVO:00010504); material: water (ENVO:00002006), including particulate matter (ENVO:01000060) such as... | depth 5 m | reverse complement strand
AATGTAGTCATTAGAAGTATTCTCTACAATGAAGAAAAAAAATACATTTCCTATTCTGTTGGTAGTGCCATTACCATTAAATCTGACGCTGCAAAAGAATATGAAGAATGTCTCCTCAAAGCAAAAGCAATGAAATATGTTTTAACCAATGCGAAGTAAAGGTTCTTCGTTTTTTTTAGACAAAAACTACCAAAAAGCGAGCACATTTGTGAGCACATCCTGAACTAATAAACACAGTTTTAAAAAAATATTAAATATTTTTACAGTATGATACTAAACCAAGAAGCCCTTTTTCGAAAAACATTCGAAACTTTAAAAGAAAAGCCAACAGAACAGAACATGTTTAATACCTTTTTAACTTTGTACCCCGCAGAGTGGAAGCAACTTAAAGTTACCTTTTCTAGGTTTAATAGAAGTAAGCAGTTTGGTAAAACAATTCCACTACCAAAACCGGAGGTTTCCATCAGAAAAGACATCCGTGCTTGGCTGAAGAAGCAAGTCTAAAATAACGCCATTAATTTATGTACTTTTGAGTCCAATATGCTTGAAAAATTATCACATATAATTGTTACTAATTTTCCCTTTCTAAAGGGAAAAAAACTATTAATTGCCATTTCTGGAGGTATTGATTCTGTGGTTTTAACACAACTCTTTGCCACCTTAAAGTTTGATATTTCTTTAGCACATTGTAACTTTAATTTAAGGGAAACCGAAAGTGATTTAGATGAGGAATTTGTAAAAAAACTTGCAAAAAAACTCGACATTATTTGTTTTAGCACTTCTTTTGAAACTAAAAAAATAGCACAAGAAAAAAAAGAATCTACACAAGTTGCAGCTCGGAATTTGCGCTACCATTGGTTTCAAGAAATTAGCAAAGCACATCATTTTGATTATATTTTAACAGGACATCATGCAGATGATCGTTTAGAAACTTTTCTCATCAATTTAACACGTGGAAGTGGTTTGGATGGGTTTACCGGAATTCCTGCCATTAATGGAAATATTATACGCCCATTGCTTCAATTTTCACGAGAAGAAATTCTCCATTTCGCAAAAGAGAGCAACATTTCCTGGCGAGAGGACCAAAGCAATACAGCTACCCAATATCTGCGAAACAAAATTCGACACAAAATACTACCCATTTTAAAAGAAATAAATCCGAGTATGTTAACAACGTTTTCTAAGACATTGGAAAACCTTCAAGAAAGCGCTCAAATCATTACCGATCGCATCGAGGAAACGTCTCAACATGTTGTGCTTAAGGAAAACGGAATTTCTAAATTTAAAGTTGCCGAAATACTCGAGTTATCAAACCCAAAAGCCTACTTATTTCAGCTTTTAAAAGCATATAATTTCACCGAATTTAAGGATGTTTATAATTTACTGCATGCCCAATCAGGAAAGCACGTGCTTTCTCGTACGCATGTACTTTTAAAGGATCGAAATTTCTTAATCCTTTCTGAAAGAGATTTTTCATCTGCAACCGATGTCAAGTTTCAAATCTTGGCAAACACGCATGAGATTAAAAATCCCATTCACTTAAAATTAGAAGAAGTTACGGAACAATCTATTCCAAATAAAAAGAGTATGTACGTCTCTAAAGAAAGTTTAACCTTTCCTTTAATTGTAAGGAAATGGGAAAATGGCGACTATTTTTATCCTGCGGGTATGCAAGGAAAAAAGAAACTAAGCAAGTATTTTAAAGATGAGAAATTATCACTTTTAGAAAAGCAGGATCAATGGTTGCTCTGTAACGCTAACAACACTATTATTTGGGTTCTTGGTCTGCGAAAAGACGCGAGATATATCTCAAATGCTCCTGCATTAAAACAATTAAAAATAACAATTCAATAATGAAGAAATTTTTTCTTTCCCTACTGCTATTCTTTTCAGTATTCACGGAGGCACAAACCGCAGATTCCCCCATTTCTTGGGAGTCTTCCCTGCATAAAGTTTCAGAAACGGAATACGACGTTATTTTTACAGCAAGTCTTTTTAAAGCGTGGCATTTATACTCCCAATACAATCCGGAAGATGCATCTCAAGCCCTGGAAATTATAATTCCCGAAGGAAAAATAGGTTATGAGTTGGTAGGAAAAGCCAAAGAAAGTGAGACTCAAAAAGAATACTCGGAAATCTGGGAAAAGGAAGAGATTTTCTTTGCAGAATTGGGAATTCTTACCCAGCGGATAAAAATAGTAGACCCCACGATTCCTTCGATTACTTTAGAAATTTATGGACAAGTTTGTAAACAAGCTTGCATACAAGTAGCAGCATCTTTCTCTTTTCCTTTAGACGGAAAAAAGTTACTAAAAGAAGTCATTCTTCTAAGTGATAAGAGTAAAGACTTCACAAAAAAACTACAACTCGATTTAAAAAATACGGATTTCTTGCAGACGGGAACTGAAAGTGCTGTTGCCGCTGGAAGCTCTCTATTTACTATCTTTCTTTTAGGTTTTGTCGGCGGGTTGCTTGCCTTATTAACTCCCTGTGTTTTCCCAATGATTCCTTTGACGGTTTCCTTCTTTACAAAAGGAGCACAGAGCAGACGCAAAGGCATCTTCAACGCAATATTATACGGTTTTTTTATTGTGCTCATATATATGCTCTTAAGCATTCCTTTTCATTTAATTGATGGATTAGACCCCAGCATATTAAACATGATTTCTACAAATATTTGGTTAAATATTTTCTTTTTCGTCATTTTAGTATTTTTCTCATTGTCCTTTTTTGGCTTTTACGAAATCACATTGCCAAGTTCTTGGGGAACCAAAATGGATGCTGCATCAGATATCGGTGGTTTTATTGGCATCTTTTTTATGGCTTTGACCTTAGCGATTGTTTCTTTTTCTTGTACAGGCCCTATTTTAGGCTCTCTATTGGCAGGTTCATTAGGCACTGCTGGTGACCCAGCCTTCCAACTCTCTGCGGGTATGACTGGTTTTGGTCTTGCCCTTGCCTTGCCATTTGCCTTATTTGCATTGTTTCCAAACCTTTTAAGTACTTTGCCTAAATCTGGTGGCTGGTTGAATACGACGAAAGTGGTTTTAGGGTTTTTAGAACTCGCATTTGCCTTAAAATTTTTATCAAACTCAGATTTAGTTGGGCATTGGGATCTTTTAAAACGTGAAGTTTTCATTGGTCTTTGGATTGTTATTTTTACTGGGCTAACATTGTATCTCTTTGGAAAAATAAAATTTCCACATGATGCTCTGCTTAAAAAACTATCCTTTTTAAGAATTTCTTTTGGAATCTTTATTTTTGCTTTTGTGGTGTATTTAATTCCAGGAACTTTTAAAAATCCTACATGGAATTTAAGTGCATTGTCCGGTTTTCCACCACCACAATTTTATAGTATCTATGAACGGGCATCCGACTGCCCATTAGGTTTAAATTGTTACAAAGACTTTGACGAAGGTGTAAAAGCCGCCAAAGAAGCCAACAAACCTATTTTATTAGATTTTACAGGTTGGGCATGTGTAAATTGCCGTAAAATGGAAGAAAACGTTTGGAGCAACTCCAGTATTTATGCGCTGCTCAGCAACGACTATGTTCTCATTTCACTGTATGTAGATGACCACGAGAAAGTACTTCCTGAAGCAGCACAATTTGATTTTTTAAAGGCAAATGGCAGTATAAAGAAAATCAGAACCTATGGAGATAAATGGTCCACATTCCAAACCATCAATTTTAAAAACGCATCGCAACCTTATTATATATTGATGACTGCAGATTTAGAAATTTTAAATTCTCCACAACAATACACCGATATAACAACCTATAAAAACTGGTTAGAGCAAGGAATTGTAAACTTTAAAACCAGATAATTAATTGTTTGTATTTTTAAACGCTAATTGCGGTGTAAATGAAAAAAATATTTTTATTTTTAATTCCTTTCTTTTGTGTTTCCATTTCTCTTTATGGGCAAAAAAAAGCACCAATAAGTATTTACACATTCAATAGCTTAAAGCAGGATAAGCAAACTATTGCTTCCTTAAAAGCGAGGCTACAGGTAGACAATTTTAAATTTAAACTTGTAAACGCCCATGCTATTGAAGAGCAAATACCCCCTTTAAATTTTAAGCAAATTGGTAAAAACGTACCAGAATACGTTTATGATCCTTATGAAAAGTATGAAAACTCGAATTTACTAGAAGGGTTTTCATTCAAAAATGACCCTACACGATGGAATTTATCTTGCAAAAGAAATAGGATGCAACCCTATTTCTTAAACCAATAAAAGTTAATAATTAAATTTTTATCAAAATACCTTCAAATTTCTATCGTTTTCGTAGATAATTTAGCGATTATTAGCAAAAACCTAAGTTCTGTACCCTCCCTTTTTTGTAGTTTTACTCCATAAAACTATCACAACTATGTCGGTATTACCTAAACTTGCTCGTTTTAATGAAAATGTGTTGTCTAAATATCAAATTTACAACAGTGTTTTTATGACCCTCCCTTTTGACACCATCAGCAATACCGGTGTGTTATTACCTCTATTTCATGAATTGTGTAAAAAAGGATTTCAAGAAGGGAAAAACCCTACAGAAATCATCGGCACTTTTTTTGACAAATATCAAGACAACCCTACAGAAAAAGAGAAAATAGATTTATTATTTCAATTTATTCAGTACATAGAGCGACAAGTTGTTTTATTTGATGCCATTGAAGATGCTGCTTTTCCTGTTGTCAACAACATGGATGGTATTGGTACCCTAAGAAACTCAAAAGAAATTGCAATTTTAGGGAATAAAAAAGAAGCACTAAAGGCACATTTAGAAGATTTTAAAGTTCGCGTAGTGTTAACGGCACATCCAACACAGTTTTATCCAGGAACTGTTTTAGGAATCATTACAGACTTGGACAAAGCCATCCAGAAAGACGATTTGCTGCGCATAAAAAAATTATTAGCACAACTTGGGAAAACGCCATTTTACAAAAAATCAAAACCCTCTCCTTTTGACGAAGCAGTCAGTTTAATTTGGTATTTAGAAAATGTATTTTATGACTCCATTAGTAAAATATACAACTACATCCAAAATAATATTTACGATGGAAATCCGATGGACAATGAAATTATCGACCTTGGTTTTTGGCCTGGTGGAGATCGAGATGGAAACCCTTTTGTAACCACAGAAATTACCCTAAATGTAGCGGAAAGACTGCGACAATCAATTTTAAGAAGTTACTACAGAGACATTCGAAAACTTAAAAGGCGTTTTACCTTTGATGGGGTTCAGGAGATTTTAGCAACCATTGAGAAAAGATTATATAAACATGTTGTCAGAAGTTATGGTAAACTAAATTTCTCTCAAAACATACTGTTAGCGGAACTTGGAAAAGCAAGAGAAATTATTGCGGACAAGCACCAATCTTTATTTATAGAAGAATTGGATGATTTTATAAATAAAGTAAGAATTTTTGGTTTTCATTTTGCCACTTTAGATATTAGACAAGATAGCAGAGTGCACCACCAAGCCTTTACGCAAATTGTAAAAGATTTACAAAATATTGGAGATACTACCTTTCCTGAAAACTATGCTCATTTATCAGAAAAAGAGCAAATTGAAATTTTAGCAGTTGTAAAAGGAAGTATCGATCCTAAGATCTTAACAGATAAAACCTCTATTAGTACGATAGAATCTATATATGCTTTAAAAGAAATTCAGCTAAGAAACGGAGAACGTGGTGCAAACCGTTATATCATTAGCAATAACCAAACGGCTCTAAATGTCATGGAAACTTTTGCAATGTTAAATCTTTGTGGATTTGAAAATGAATTGCCTGTGGATGTAATTCCACTTTTTGAAACTGTAGAAGATTTACAAAATGCGGAAGCAGTAATGCGCACGTTATACACCAATAGAACCTATCGCTATCATCTGGAAAAAAGAAAGAATAAGCAAACCATTATGCTCGGATTCTCTGACGGCACAAAAGATGGTGGTTACCTCATGGCAAACTGGGGGATTTTCAAGGCAAAAGAGGCCCTAACTAAAATTTCTAGGGCTTTTGATATTGAAGTTATATTCTTTGATGGCCGTGGTGGTCCGCCGGCTCGTGGTGGTGGAAAGACACACCAATTTTATGCTTCCTTAGGTCCAACAATAGAGGACAAAGAAATTCAATTAACAGTGCAAGGACAAACCATTAGTTCTAATTTTGGTACAAAAAATTCTGCACAATACAATTTAGAACAGTTGTTAAGCTCTGGAATTAAAAATGATATTTTCACCAAAGATCAATTAAATGATGAAAATAGAAAACTCATTGAGGACATGGCGGCAACGAGTTATAAAACCTATGTAGATTTTAAAAATCATCCGCAGTTCTTGCCATACTTAGAGAAAATGAGTACGCTAAAGTACTATGCAAAAACAAATATTGGGAGCAGACCTAGTAAACGCTCAAATTCTGCAACCTTAGATTTTTCTGCTTTAAGAGCCATTCCTTTTGTAGGCAGTTGGAGCCAGCTAAAACAAAATGTTCCTGGATTTTTTGGAGTGGGTACTGCGCTCAAGAAATATGAAGATGCAGGAAGATTTGAGGAAGTTATCGCATTTTACAACACTTCTGACTTCTTTAAGACACTCTTAGAAAACAGCATGATGAGTTTGACAAAATCTTTCTTTGAATTAACAGCATACATGGCAGACGATGCTGAGTTTGGTGCATTTTGGAAGTTAATTCATGAAGAATATAAAACGACCAAAAGATTGCTGCTAAAACTTACGGGACATAAAGAATTAATGGAAAATTTCCCGGTAGGAAAAGCTTCTATTGAAATCAGAGAACAGATTGTATTGCCCCTTTTAACTATTCAGCAATTTGCGTTGAAACAAATTCAAGAACTACAGGCTACTGAAGGAAATACTGCGGCAATTGAAGTCTATGAAAAAATGGTCATGCGTTCTTTATTTGGGAACATTAATGCGAGTAGAAATTCGGCTTAAAAAAAATTGATAGTAGCGTCTATTTAAAAAAATGCACTCCTATTCGGGGGCATTTTTTTATTTATAGTACCTTTAAACCGTCTGATATTGGAGTATAAAGGCACCGGATAGTAGGACCATTATAAAAACAATATTTAAAAAAGAAAGTTTTTCTTTAAAGAAAAAAGCACTAAACAAGATGGTTGTTACTGGAGCGGCTAAAAACAAGAGACTTGAAATAACGGGATTGGTTTCTTTTATCCCCAGAAAGCTGCAGAGAACTGCCAAAAACACCACCACACTCATAAAAAAGACCTGTTTGAAGTATTTTTTTAAATCCGTTTTAAATAAAATACCGCTTCTTTTTTGAAGAGTAAATACCAAGCCTACTAAAAAAACAAGTGCTTCTTGATTTGCAATAATGTATAAAGGTGAAAAATTTAAGCGCAAGTTTTTCCAATGCAATATTGCTGAACAGCTATAGCTAAACGTCATTAAAACAAGTAGCAAATGTTGTTTAAAGGAGATCTTTAACTGGGTTTCTTTATTCACATAAAGAAAACAACAAAACCCTAAAACAATTACGAAAAGACCGAAACGCAATTCTTTAATTACCATGGCATCAAATAACCATAAATACAGGATGGTAAAAACCACTCCTAACAAATTATAAATTCCCAACCACTGCAACGATACTTTTTTGATCACCGCTACCATACTAAACAATCCGAGTACTCCAAAAATAGATCCTATGGTAATTTTCATAAAAGCTAGCATTGAAAGACCTTCAAATGTGAAAAAACCAAATAGAATGGCCAACGAGATGCTGCTTGTAAAAAAAGCACGGTAGGAAACTAAAAAAGGAATGGAAATAAATTTTAAATTTTTTTTCCACAAAACGTTGTTATAGGAGAAGAGTAAAACTGACAACAGAATAAAGACCATACTGCTAAATTTAGTTTAAAATATATTTTTCTGAAGCTCCTAAAAACCTTACAAATCCAGTTTTCAAAACCAACTGCTTCAAAATAATATGGGCCGCTGCATTTTTTTTTCTAGCATTCTCTGCGTGACTTACTTTCAATTTAGTAAGATAATAAAAGAGTGACAGATACTCATAATAGCTCAACTCAACTTCCTCTAAGTTTACCAATTCTAAATTTTTTTTCGCATTCTGCAATGCCCCTTTCTCCCAACTTATAGTTGCCAATACAATTAGATATATCGTATTTATAGTTTTCGAGGTCCAATGAACGGATTCAAAAATCTCTTCATAATATTTTTCGGACAGGGCTGAAAGTATCTGATATTCTTCCTTAATAATCAGGGCGGGTAAAACCTCTTCAACAAAAAGATATATTTTCACGTTCTTACAAGTATCGAATAATAATTTTTTCAAGGGACGCCCTACATAATTTGAAACCATGATTTTATACCCAAAATACCGACCTTGTAACACGGGATGCAATTTATTAAAATTTTCAGGAAATTCTAGGGGCTCACTTTCAGGAAGCGCTGCAGTATAAAACTGCTTATAAAAGCGCATTAATGCCACAAATAATAAGTCAGAATTTTGCTGTGAATTTTTTTCTATAAGCCCCAAAACATCGAAGTATACCCCATTCAAATGAGAATAGTCAACATATAATAATGGTACCGAATTTCTAAAACTTTCATACTGCATTATGTCTTTATACAGGGCAAGAGACCTTGCGGGTGCTACGCTATAAAAACTGTGCGTAATAATGGTGGCAAATTGCAATAAATCACTGTCTCTTAGATTTTTGAAATTTATTTTTTTAAAAAAATCATGCAATGTGCTCAATTTATTTTTATGAATTAAATTGGATACAAAATACGCCACATACACAATGTTTTTAGCATGCTGAATGCCTTCATTTATAATACTAAAATCAGTTGTATTTAAGTTATTTTTCTGCTGAATTAATAGTAATTTTTGCTGAAAATACCACGCATCAAAATTTGATTTATTCCTCAAATAACTCGCGTAAGACCTATATTCTAAATAGCATGCAAGGGTATTTAATGTCGCTAGTGTAGGTTTTGTTTTTTCCAAAAAACCAAACAAGCGACGCAGTGTATTGAACCCTATTTTTAGATCTTTGTAAGACTCAATTTCTTCTTTTAAATATTTAACATCTCTAACATGCGTGATGACGTTATTAGATTTCTTTTGAACGTCTAATAACAATTGTTCGTGGTCCTTGATCATAAACTATTTTACGGGCTTGTCTTGGGCTAAATATAATACATAAAAGCACGCCATTGCTTTTTTAACAGACAAAATACTGTAGTGAGTAGAGCTACATGAATTTTTGTTGTTACTAAAACTTAAAGAGAGCAGTGCTTTCTTTTTCGCAGCGGGACCAAAATAAAAAGAACAACTCTCTCCCTCTAAAAAAGGATTCGCATACTTCTTTTCTTTATCTTTCAATAAAAAATATGCTCGTAAAAGTTTATGGCGCTGCCGTTTTCGGCATCGAAGCCACTACCATTGCGGTAGAAGTAAATATTGATACTGGAATTGGGTATCATCTGGTGGGCTTGCCAGACAACGCGGTGCGGGAGAGTTCCTATCGAATTTCTGCAGCCCTCAAAAACAATGGATACAAACTACCTGGGAAAAAAATAATTATAAACATGGCACCTGCAGACATTCGGAAAGAGGGTGCCGCCTACGATTTGACGCTAGCAGTTGGCATTCTTGCGGCCTCCAATCAAATAAAATCAGAAACCATCTCTTCCTATATGATGATGGGAGAGCTGTCTTTAGATGGCAGCTTACAACCAATACGTGGGGCTTTGCCCATTGCTTTAAAAGCAAAAGAAGATGGGTTTCAATATTTAATACTTCCTAAAGAAAATGCCAAAGAAGCTGCTATTGTATCCGATTTAGAAATTTTAGGAGCGCGCAATATCTTAGAGGTAATACAGCATTTTAACGGGCAACATAAGATAGCGCCCACTCTAGTAGACACCACTGCTGAATTCTACAAAAACATCGATTTCCCTGAGTTTGACTTTTCAGATGTCAAAGGTCAAGAGTCTATCAAGCGCTGCATGGAAATTGCGGCGGCTGGCGGCCACAACATCATTCTTATTGGTCCTCCAGGATCTGGAAAAACCATGTTGGCAAAAAGACTGCCCTCTATTTTACCTCCAATGACCCTAGAAGAGGCTTTGGAAACTACAAAAATTCATTCCGTGGTAGGAAACACTAAAAATGAGGGACTGCGATACCAACGTCCGTTTAGAAGTCCCCACCACACCATATCAAATGTTGCCCTTGTTGGTGGAGGACAGTATCCGCGTCCTGGAGAAATTTCACTATCACACAACGGCGTTTTATTTTTAGACGAGCTTCCAGAATTTAAAAGGGATGTTTTAGAAGTGCTCCGCCAACCCTTGGAAGACCGAGAAATTACCATCTCTCGTGCAAAATTTACAGTCCGCTATCCCTGCAGCTTTATGTTGGTGGCAAGCATGAACCCAAGTCCTAGTGGCTTTTTTAACGATCCAAATTCTCCAAGAACCTCCTCTCCTCAGGAAATGCAACGGTATTTGAGTAAGATCTCTGGCCCCTTATTAGACCGCATAGACCTGCATATTGAAGTGACCCCTGTTCCTTTTGAGAAATTATCTGAAGAAAAAAAAGGAGCGTCTAGTGCAACCATCCGCAGCAGGGTAACGGCGGCAAGAGCGCTACAATCCGCTCGTTTTAAAAATTTTGAAAACGTGCATTACAATGCACAAATGAATGTAAAACAACTTCGAGAATTCTGCAAACTCTCTAACGAAAGTAAAATGCTCTTAAAAACGGCTATGGAAAAACTGAATCTTTCTGCAAGAGCCTATGATCGAATTTTAAAAGTCTCTAGAACCATTGCCGATTTAGCAACTATAGCCGATATTTCTTCAGACCACATTGCAGAAGCCATACAATACCGCAGTCTAGACAGAGAAGGATGGCTCGGCTAAGAAATTTATTTTTTAATAAGCTTTGCCGTCACACTGTCAATTTTAATAAAATAAACACCTGCAGCTAATTTGGAAACATCCACCTGCTGTCCTTCTTCAAACTCGCTTGAATTAACTGTCGATACGAGTCTTCCACGCATCGTGTAAATTTTAACTTTTGAAGCTGGAGATACAAGACCTTTGATATAAATTATTTCATTGGCGGGGTTTGGGTACATGCGCACCGAGACGGCGCTGTACTTCTTAGCACCCAAGGACTGATCTGTCCAATTAACGCCCACTGCTGTTCCCCAAAGATGCTCTGCGAATTCAGGAAAATCTATAAATGGATTTCTATTCCTTTGAAATGAATTGTAAATAATGTCATTTCTGTTTTCTTCCCAAGCATCTACAGGATCCGTTCGGTGCCATTCCAGTAGAGTAGACATTACGCCGTGCACTGGTGTTTTGTCTGTATTTGAAAAGATGTTTTCCGACAGCTCTAAGTCAGGCTCTCCTGCGAAACCCTCGTACCGGACTGCCATATAAAACAACATTCTTGCGACGTCTCCTTTTACTGCGTCTCGTGGCTCAAAAGACCAGTCGTTTGCATCTTTTTCAGAACCCGTTATATTGCCCCATTTGTCTGTAACATCCTCACAAGTAGTGCAATTATTAAATCCACGGTTGCTTCGAATGCTATTCGTTGTATTGTCTAAAGGTCTTAGCGCGTGCACATCGGTTCCTGCGCCAATAGCAGTGCCAAAATCCCCACGTGATTTCGCCCAGACATGTTCTCTTGTCCAACCATTAGCGTTGTTGTATTCTTGTGCAGCATTTACCGAAATGCCTGAATACAGAAGAATTACATTCTCTGCATTGTTAGGATCTCTGTCTGTTTCTTTTAAAATATCCCAAACATCTGTACTGGAGCTTGTATAGGAAAATTGTATGTGATTTCTTATGATTCCGTGCAACGCATCTTTTAGGTTTTCAGTTGCTAAGTTTTCAGCGATCGCGTAGTATCCACTTGGTACTTGAGCAGCAGCGAACATTGAAAACAGTACGAATTGTATGGTAAAATATTTTGACTTCAAGATCATAAAAAAAACAGTTTGTGCAATTCCTTGCATTTTTTTCAAAAATAACAAATTATTCGTTGCAATAAAATAAAAATTACACCCCATTACTCTGGACAAAAACCATTGAAAAAAAACGCCCTCTAATTGTCAATTATAAAAACAAGTTTACTATTTGTATCTCTATAATTGTATTATATTTAGCTGTTATAATACTACAGCGCTATGAACGAAATTAATTGTCCCAATTGTAAAACAGCATTTAAAGTTGACAAGGCTGGATTTGCAGACATTTTAAAGCAAGTCCGTGACCAACAGTTTGATAAAGAATTGAATGTTCGCTTAAAAACAGCCGACACTGAAAAAGAAAGTGCGCTTAAGCTCGCAGAAGCAAAGCTGACAAATATTTTTCAGCAGGAATTGTCAAACAAAGCAAATGAATTGCTACAACTAAAATCACAAAATGCCGCACAATTAACCCAAGAGCTGGCAAAAAAAGAGACGGAAATAACCGCAATGGAGACTAGAATTCAACAAGCAGATTTACAGCAGCAACTTGCGGTTTCTAGTGCCGTCAATCGCATAGAAAAAGAGCGGAATCAGTTGGTTAATGATTTGAAAAACAAGGAGATTTCAAGCGCACTTTCAGAAAAATCTTTGCAGGAACAATTTAAAAATACTTTGGCTTTTAGAGATGATACTTTGAAATTAAAAGAAGAAGAAATAGCCCGTTTAAAAGAGTATAAGCAGAAGTTGTCTACCAAAATGATTGGAGAAAGCTTAGAGTTACATTGTGAAACTGAATTCAATAAGCTGCGAGCTACCGGTTTTCAGAATGCCTATTTTGAAAAAGACAACGATGCCAAAGGGGGCACTAAGGGAGACTATATTTATAAAGAAGCAGATGCTGCTGGCAATGAGGTGCTTTCTATCATGTTTGAAATGAAGAATGAGAATGACGAGACCGCTACCAAAAAAAGAAACGAAGACTTCTTTGCCAAACTAGACAAAGATCGGAAAGAAAAAGGCTGTGAATATGCCGTACTCGTCTCTTTGCTAGAATCAGAAAATGAATTTTACAATACAGGTATTGTAGATGTCTCCTATAAATATCCAAAAATGTATGTTGTGCGTCCGCAATTTTTTATTCCGATCATCACCTTACTCCGCAATGCAGCACTAAACTCGATGCAATACAAGGCTGAGCTGAATTTAATGAAAAGTCAAAATGTAGACATTACTAATTTTGAAGATAAAATTGCCATTTTTAAGATCGGTTTTGCAAAAAATTACGACCTGGCGAGCCGACAATTTAAAACGGCCATCGAAGAGATTGACAAAACAATGTCTCACCTACAAAAAACAAAAGAGGCCCTGTTATCTTCTGTAAATAATCTGCGTTTAGCAAATAGCAAAGCAGAAGATTTAACAATTAAAAAATTATCCCATGGAAATGCAACCATGAAAGAAAAATTTGATGCTTTAAAGAAGTAAAGAAAAAATTAAGTGCAAAGGTCTTGTCAAATAAACCCTTTTAATATATAGAACCCTCGTTTCTTAAATAGCTAAAATTAGATGCGGAAGTCCTTGCCAAAAAATACAACGCGTTTTTTTAAGTAATTAATGAAGGTGTGTTTCTATAGATGGAATTTATGCTGTGAAGGCATTAAGTTTTTTACAAAAACTCTAAAACAAATAATAGGCAGTTTTTTACTAAAGGAGACATATTTGTGTTATAATATGCTACAATTGGTGATGTTATTTTCTTTTCATCAAACTAAATTTGCTTCATTATAAATTAATTTAAAACATGTCACCCTAATAAAAAAACATCTCACCTGTGGGTAGCATAGCGATGAACTTATCATG
>TARA_B110000503_G_scaffold75179_1_pt1 | contig 13871 bp, 12 predicted proteins | sample TARA_B110000503 | Tara Oceans TARA_B110000503 (sample SAMEA4397472) | marine metagenome | biome: Polar Biome; feature: [SRF] surface water layer (ENVO:00010504); material: water (ENVO:00002006), including particulate matter (ENVO:01000060) such as... | depth 5 m | reverse complement strand
CTTTCATTGTTGATAAAATTTCTTCTGCATTTTTCTCAGGTGCTTCAAAAATTAACTCATCGTGAACCTGCATAATCATTTTAACATCTGGCATTTCATTTTCAAGAAATCCTTGAATATCAATCATAGCTTTCTTGATAATATCAGCAGCAGATCCCTGAAGAGGAGCGTTAATTGCTGCTCTTTCAGCCGCCTGTCTTCTTAGTCCATTTGCAGCATTGATTTCATTTAAATAAAGTCTTCTTCCCATTATAGTTTCAACATACATGTCTTCTTTTGCCTGGGCTTTGGTATTGGCTATATAGTCTTTAACCCCGGTATATCTTTCAAAGTATGTATCCAGATATTTTTGAGCCTCTGCTCTGGTAATATCGAGTTGACGGGTTAAGCCAAAAGCTGACATTCCATACATTAAACCAAAGTTAATGGCTTTTGCGCTTCTTCTATGATCTACAGTGACATCCTCAAGGCTTACCCCAAAAACCTCAGCGGCAGTTGCAGAATGAATATCCAAATTATTGTTAAATGCATGTGTTAAATTTTTATCTTTTGATAGATGGGCCATGATTCTTAGCTCAATCTGGGAATAGTCAGCAGATATCAAAACATTCCCTTTCTCAGGCACAAATGCCTCTCTTATTCTTCTTCCCTCAGCTGTCTTGATTGGAATATTTTGGAGATTTGGCTCGGTTGATGAAAGCCTTCCCGTTGAGGTTACCGCTTGTTGGTATGAGGTATGAATTCTTCCTGTTTTAGGATTTTCTATCTTTATTAGGCTATCGGTATAAGTAGATTTTAATTTAGCTAGTGTTCTGTATTGTAAAATTATTCTTGGTAGCTCATATTCTTCGGAGAGTCTTTGAAGGGTCTCTTCATTTGTAGAAGGTTGACCTTTTGGTGTTTTCTTTAAGATAGGAAGTTTTAATTTTTCATACAAAACTTCTAGTAATTGTTTTGGGGAGTCTAAATTAAATTCCTCGCCAGCTATTGCAAAAGCCTGAATTGAAAGCTTTGCTATCTTTTCTGATAATTCCTTAGAGTGTTCTGAAAGTTTATTTTTATCTATCTTTGCGCCATTTTGCTCTATCTTAGAGAGAACATGAACTAGTGGATATTCAATATCTTTAAGAAGTTTTATTTGCGCTGGTTTATCTTTTAAGAGGCTATCTAACTTATTAAATAATCTTAATGTGATATCTGCATCTTCGGCAGCATAATTTGAAGCGATCTCTATTTCAACAGCTGAAAAATTAATTTGTTTAGATGCTGTACCTGTTACGTCTGTATATTTAACAGTCGAGTAATTTAAATAATACTCAGCCAACTTATCCATCCCATGTCTTGTTGCTGTGCTATTAATTACGTATGACATTAGCATGGTATCAGCATGGAATACATCAAGAACTATCCCATGTCTGGCTAAAATTGGTATGTCAAATTTAAGATTTTGCCCTATTGCTTTATGTTTATTTCTTTCTATTGCAGACCCAATAATATCTACTAGGGTTTCAAGGTTTATTTGAATAGGACATCCTTCATAATCATGCCTAAGTGGAATATAACAACCATCGCCCTCTTTATCTGATAAAGATATTCCAACTAAATTTGCAGATACTGTGTCAAGTGAGTCTGTCTCTGTGTCTATTGCGAATACCTTACAAGTGTCTAGTCTATTTGCCCATTCTTCTAAATCTTTCTTGCTAAGAATTGTCTTATAAATGCCCTTGGGTTTAGGAGGGCTAACTTCAAGTATACTTTCTAGAGATTCAGGGGCTTTTTTATCTTCTTTGTTAGCAGGTTTCTTTTTAGGTTTCTTAAACTCTAAATCTGCAAAAAGCTCATCTAGCCTTTCTTGATTTCCATCAAGCTTCAAAAGACTTTCAAACGTTACGCCAATTTCAACGTCATTTTTAAGTGAAACTAATTCAACATTTCTATCTAGACTATCTAATGAATTCCTTAAGTTTTCTCCTACAACTCCCTTTATTGAGCCGGCGTTAGATTTAATCCCCTCTAGATCTTTAAATTCATTAAGCCATTTTGCTGCTGTTTTTTGTCCAACTTTTGGCACCCCTGGGATGTTATCAGATGTATCACCTGTAAGTGCTAGCATGTCTCTTATCTGATTTGGCTTTACACCAAATTTTTCGAAGACTTTCTCCTCATCAAAGATTTGATGAGTCATTGTATTCATCATTTTTGCAGACGGGTCCTCAACTAACTGCATTAAATCTTTATCTAATGATGAGATTACACTTTTAAAATTATTTTCTTTTGCAATTCTTACTAATGTTGCAATCACATCATCTGCCTCAACTCCCTCAATCTCTATTAAAGGGAATCCTATAGCTCTGCATACATTTTTAAGGGGCACTAATTGCTCTCGCAAATCGTCAGGCATTGGAGGTCTATTGGCCTTATAAGACTCATATATATCGTTTCTAAATGTCTTTCCTTTTGCATCAAAGGTTACAATGATTGGTGAGCCCTCGCTATCTTTTTTGAGTGTCATCAACATATTAGTTACGCCTTTTATAGCACCAGTTGGTCTGCCGTCTGATGTTGTGAGTGGCGGCATGGCATGATATGCCCTGTATAGATAAGACGAGCCGTCAATTATAAAAATTCTATCTTTCATTGTTTTGTGTATGTTTATGCTTGTGTATTATGACATGGCTTTTTTGTATACTATATAAAGAAAATAACCCAAAGATATGATTAGACATCCTATTAACTTTATTAAAACAGTTTATCAAAACTATTTTGAAATAGCGTCCTCTTTAGGCGCAATTTTGATTATCTTATTGGCTATCTTAATGGACAATCTTCTTAACTTAGAGGCTTGTCCTATGTGCATAATGTCCAGATATGCTTTTGGTGCAATTGCTATTGTTTCAATCTTGGGAATGTTTACAAAGAAGCTTTTTAGATTAAATAAAATTTTTATTGTTCTCTCTTCTCTTGCTGGAATAGCCGTTACCAGCAAACAAGTCTATCTTCAAAATCTTAGCCCAGAAGAAATTGCCAATCTTGCCATGGGTTGCGGAATGCCTTTCGAAACTCAAATAGAATACTTCGGTTTAATTGGTGGCATTTTAAATGCATACAAGGGTGGCCCAACATGTGCTGCAGAAAATTGGAGATTTATCTTTAACTTTGCTGAATGGGGATTAATTTTCTTTATTATTTTCTTAGTAACTTCAATAGCTAAGCTTCTTAAGGGAAAATAAGAATATTTTTGTAATAAAACTACATAAAAATAGCTCTTAGAGTACTGTTCTTATAGTCTATGGGGTGATTCTTGACTTTTTTAAGCTAAAATATTTTAATCTACTACATAGTTATGTAAATTATTTACCTAAAAAGTATTAATATTTTATATAATGCATTATAAATTTTTAAAATAACTGGCTTTAAATAAATATGAATAACCAAAATCAAAATTTCCAAGCCTTTGAATTTTCAAGTGAAGAATTAATACGAAAAGCTGTTGAAAACGGTGAAGGTGTTATTGCAAGCAACGGAGCTTTTTCAGCGAATACTGGCGAAAGAACTGGGAGAAGTCCTAATGATAGATTCATAGTTCAAGAGCCCGGAACTTCTGATCTCATAGATTGGGGTTCTGTTAACAAGCCTTTTGATGCTAATAAATTTGATAAACTCTGGGGTAAGGTTGAGTCATACATATCTGAAAAAAATAGATATGTCTCAAAGGTTCACGTTGGATCTCATGACGAACATTACCTACCTGTTAAAGTTACTACTGAAACTGCATGGCATGGCTTGTTTGCTAGATTGATATTTGTTGTTCCTGCAGAGTTTAATCCCTCAATCAAACAGGAATGGGAAATTTTAAGTGCTGCAAATTTCAAATGTGACCCTGCTGAAGATGGAACTAATTCTGAAGGTTGTGTGATAATTAATTTTGCTGAAAGAAAAGTCTTGCTTGCTGGAATGAAGTACGCAGGGGAAATGAAGAAATCTATGTTTTCAGCTCAGAATTTCTTGCTACCAGCCAAAGACGTGCTTCCAATGCACTGTTCAGCCAATGTAAATGCAGAAGGCAAGGTGGCATTATTCTTTGGGCTATCTGGAACAGGTAAAACAACCTTATCTGCAGACCCAAGCTGTTCACTTATAGGTGATGACGAGCATGGCTGGGATAAAGGATCTGTATTTAATTTTGAGGGTGGTTGCTATGCTAAGACCATTGACCTATCAGAAAAGAATGAACCCGTTATATTTAAAGCTATCAAGCACGGCAGCGTGATTGAAAATGTTTTTCTTGATGAATCCGGCGTTCCCGATTATACAAATACATCTTTATCTGAGAATGGCAGATGCTGTTATCCAAGAACACATATTGAAGGTGCTATAGAGAAAAATGCAGCAGGAGAGCCTGAAACTGTAATTTTTTTAACGTGTGACCTTACTGGACTTATCCCCCCTGTATCGATTCTTTCAAAGGAAGCTGCTGCCTACCATTTCTTAAGTGGCTATACGGCTAAAGTTGGCTCAACTGAGATGGGATCAAGCTCCTCGATTGAATCAACTTTCTCTACATGTTTCGGAGCTCCTTTTTTTCCAAGGCCAGCAGGAGTTTATGCAGACTTATTAATGAAAAGAATTGAAGACTTTGGATCAAAAGTATTTTTAGTTAATACTGGGTGGACTGGTGGTCCATACGGAACTGGAACAAGATTTAGTATTCCTACTACAAGAAGAATTGTTAACGCAATTCAAAATGGCGAACTTAATGATATTGAAACTCAACATATACCAGGATTAAACCTTGAAGTCCCTGTTTCTGTGGAGGGTGTTGAGCAAGATCTTCTCAACCCTGTAAAAACATGGGAAAGCCAAGAAGAGTATCAAAACTATCTAGAGGAGCTTGTAACTAAGTTCAAAAATAATTTTGAAAAATTTGATGTAAAAGCTGATATAGTTTCCGCAGGACCCAACCTATAGGGAGAAATTTGGATTTCCACAGTCAGTTACAAAAACTTAAAGAAGAAAATTTCTTTTCATCGCTAGGCATAGAAAGAGGCATAGAGAAAGAATCTTTAAGAGTTACTAAAGATGGCTTTATATCTGAAAAAGCTCATCCTTCTTCCTTAGGGGCGTCTTTTACTAACCCCTCTATTACAACTGACTTTGCTGAATCGCTTGTTGAAATGGTTACTCCTGTTTTTACTGATGTAGATGAACTTTATGAGTATTTATTAGGTCTTCATGTTTTTATTGCTAACAGCTTAGAAGATGATGAGTTACTCTGGCCATTCTCGATGCCCCCCAAAATTATTGATTCATCCAAAATAAATATAGCAACATACTCAGATACAAACATGGGCAAACTTAAGCACATATACAGAAAAGGGCTTGCCCTTAGATATGGAAAAACTATGCAATGTGTTTCTGGAATTCATTATAATTTTTCACTATCGGATAGCTCTCTTTCAAAAATTGCGAAATCCAATGATCAAGGAGATATTAATAATGCATATCTCGGATTGATAAGAAATTTTAAAAGGCTATTTTGGTTTGTTCTGTCTGAGTTTGGTCACTCCTCAGTGGTCGATAAATCATTTGTTAGCGGCAGAGATAATGATTTAGATCTTTTAAATAGCTCAGACTTATTTAAAGAAGGTGCCACTTCATTAAGAATGAGTGATATAGGATATCAAAGCAAAGCTCAGAAGAATTTAGATATAAAATATAATGATTTGGATGAGTTTTTGGAAGAGTTAAGATTAGCCATCTCTGAGCCATACCCAGAATTTGATGCGATTGGTTTAAAGGATAGTGACGGAAATTTTCAACAAATATCCAATGGCATTCTTCAGATTGAGAATGAGCTTTATGACTGCATAAGACCAAAAAGAGCTGGGTTGAGTGGTCAAAGGCCCTATGAATTGTTAAAAAAAGAAGGTATTAAATATGTAGAAATTAGGGGCATTGATTTGGACCCAGATGATGTAGCAGGCATATCAAAAGATAAAATACTGTTACTTGATTTGATTTTACTATATTGCTTTATTAGGCCGAGTCCTATGATGGATGATAAAGAGAAATCTATTATCGAAAATAATGATACTACTACCATCAAATATGGCAGGCTGCTTGAGACAACTATTATCCTCAATAATAAAAAAACCGGAATATTTGAAGCACACAGAGATATCGTAAAAGATTTAATGTCCTTAGCTGAAGCCATGGATGATACCAGGTATGTTGATGTTGTTTTAGATATTAAAGATAGGGTAAATACGTTTAATGCAGATAAGCCATTTCACGACCTAGGATTAGAGAAAGCTCAACAAAACTCTAATATTCTTAGATCTCATAAAAATATAGAGACTAAGAGCTTTAAAGAAGAGGCTGAGATATCTTTACTAAAATTTGATAAAATTCAAAAAGAGGCTAGTCTCGATAATATAGATGAATTCATGAATTCATATAACTCTCAATTATAGGTAGGATAGATTATGAAAGCTTTACAATGCATAGAATTAGGCGGACCGGAGAAACTCCAAGTTTGTGAGGTAGAAGACCCAATAGTAATTCCCGAGCATGTAATTATTGAAGTTAAATCAGCAAGTGTTAATTTTCCAGATGTTTTAATGATACAAGGCTTATATCAGTTTCAGCCTCCTATGCCATTTACTCCTGGTGGAGAGTCAGCGGGTATTATTATTGAAGTTGGTGAAGGCGTTACTGACTATAAGGTTGGTGACAAGGTATTCGCTGCAACCATGGTTGGAGCGATCGCTGAAAAAGTATTAACACATGTTTCAACTCTTAGGCCTATACCTGACGACATGGATTATGAAATAGCAGCTGCCTTATCAGTTACATACGGAACTTCTCTTCATGCATTAAAGCAAAGAGGTAACATACAGCCAGGCGAAACATTGCTTGTTCTTGGAGCATCTGGTGGAGTTGGTCTTGCAACTATTCAACTTGGCAAGGCGATGGGCGCAAAAGTTATTGCCGCTGCATCAACCCAAGAAAAAATAGATATATGCCTAGCAAATGGAGCAGATGAAGGCTTTGTATACCCTTCGGGTAACCTAGATAGAGATCAGCAAAAAGCACTTTCTACTAAAATTAAAGAGCTTACTGGTGGCCTAGGTCCAAATGTAATCTATGATCCAGTAGGAGGAAGCTATGCCGAACCTTGCCTTAGATCTATTGCGTGGGAAGGAAGATATCTAGTTATTGGCTTTGCTGCTGGCGCTGACCAGATTCCAAAAATGCCTCTAAATTTAACGTTGTTAAAAGGATGCCAAATTGTAGGAGTTTTCTGGGGAGCCTGGGCAGCCATGTTTGCTGATGAAAATAAAAATAATTTTGATGAGCTGTTTAGTTTGTATTCTCAGGGAAAGATTAATCCCAAGGCAACTGATAAATTTTCTTTAGATAACTCTGCAGATGCTATTGCTCATCTTGCAAATAGAAAAGCTAAAGGCAAAGTTATAATTAATATCTAGTCCTGGGTAATAGATTGGTAGGTTAGGGAAAGTCTTGAGATGTCGAATGGCGGTCTAAAGATCCCTGCAAAATCTCCATCTGGATTCAGTAAAATAATGTTATTAGCATGACTATCTAAATGTTTATGCTCCATGCCATGGCTATTGCTAGGCATAACATTATTTACAGATAATTGAGTTGCCAAGCTCAACAACATAGGCCTTGTATTAGAAACTCCCATAAAATCCTCATCGAAACCTTTGGCATAGGTGTCTATAATCTCTGGGCTATCTCTTTCTGGGTCTATGGAAACAAGAACCCACTGCTTATTGTCTAATTGGTAGTTCTTTTCTTTTAATACCTTAATTAACTTTGAAAGTTGATACATTGTTGTAGGGCATTCATCTGGGCATCTGCTAAACCCAAAATACATTAACGTCCATTTTCCAATTAAGTTAGATTTTGTAAAAGAAGAATTATTAGAAGAAAAGAATTCAAAATCAGATATCTGCTTAGGCTTCTCAAATAAAAATAGTCCGTTTACCAAAAGCTCATTGTTATTTAGTACTCTTGGAGTGGTGAGTTTGCTTATAAATAAGCTCATTACAATAATAATAAATAGAGCGATTAAAATAAGATTTCTATTTATAGCGTTCATTGAATGAGATAGTGATCACATAGCAGAGCTACGAATATTAAGAATATATAATATATTGAGAAGTTAAATGTCCTCATTGCATAGGAATCATCATCGCTTAAATAAAGCCTGATTGAGTAATACATAAATATTGAACTCAGGATGACTGCCGATATCAAATATATGGCTCCTGACATTAAAACAATATAAGGAAGTATGCTTACTATAAATAGAATGATTGTATAAAGAACTATCTGCAATTTTGTGAAGGCAACTCCATGTGTGACCGGAAGCATTGGAATTGATTCCTTTGCGTATTCATCCCTTCTATATATTGCTAAGGCCCAAAAATGAGGCGGTGTCCATACAAAAATTATTAAGACCAAGAGAAGAGCGAAAGGGTCAATAGTGTTGCTAATCGCTGCCCACCCTAAAAGAGGGGGCGCGGCACCAGCAAGCCCGCCTATAACAATATTCTGAGGAGTGGCTCTTTTTAGATAGATCGTATAAATAAAAGCGTAACCGATTAGGGATGCTAGTGTAAGCAGCATTGTTAAAGTGTTAACAAATAGATATAAAATAAGCGCTCCCACCAGGCCAATAACAAAAGAAAAACATGATGCATGAAATGGGCTTAACTCCCCTTGAGGAAGAGGTCTTTGGTCGGTTCTGGTCATTGATGCATCTGACTTCCTGTCAACAACTTGATTTATAGCTGCAGCAGATCCTGAGCACAATGCTATGCCCAGTAAAGAGATAATTATGTTACTTATCGAGCTAACTGAGTCCTCTGCTAGAAGCATACCAACTAAGGCACATATCAGCATCATATAGACAACATTAGGCTTACATAGGATGTAATAACTTTTTAAAAGTTTCACTTTTTCCATGCCAAATAATTAACCATAAACATGGTTGCTAAAAGTGTTGCCGCAATTAAGTTATGGGCAATAGCAATGTACAAAGGAAGTACATATACGACGTTTATAATGCCTAAGGTGATTTGAGTTAAAAGAAGAATTCCAAGAGTAGATGCTAAAGGTGCCGCGGCTGAAAACCAAAGTTTAGACATTAAAATTATAAAAACTATTGTTACCAATATTGCAGTAACTCTATGCGAGTAATGAATTGCAACTCTTGCTGGATTATCCAATAAGCCATATAAATAATTTGGCCCCACTTCTTGAGCCATATTAAAGCCATTTTTAAAATCCATTTCAGGAAAATATGTACCCTGACATGTGGGGAAGTCTGCACAAGCCAAAGACGCATAATTTGTACTTGTCCAAACCCCAAGAAATATTTGAATCACTAAAATTATAAATGCGAGTGTGGCAATGCCTTTTAAATTAGGTATTCGCATAACCTCTAAGCTTTTAAAATTACCGGACATTAAGAATATATATAAGAATAATATTAATGTTGTGAAACCACCAAAGAGATGGCCTGTAACTATTATTGGTAAGAGTTTTAGACTAACAGTTAAATAGCCAAACAGTCCCTGGCAGCAAATAAATGCTAACAGACCAATAGACCATCTTCTTATAGATTTATTTTCGTTTTGCTTAAAAGATAGATAAACCATGATGATTGCTACGAATCCAAGCGTTGCTGCAAAGTACCTGTGAACAACTTCTGGAATAGCCTTATTAATGTCATATGGGAAGGTAGGAAATCTACTTTCAGCTACGACTATGTCCATTTCACTTGTAGGAAAAACGATGAAGCCATAACATCCAGGCCAATCAGGGCACCCCAAGCCGGCATCTACAAGCCTAGTCCAAGCACCAAGTGCAATAACAACAAAAGCGAGACATATTGCAAAGAATGATAAATTCCTAATATTAATCATTAAATTAATACCTTAAGGTCTTTTAATATCTTTTTAGGGTCTATGTTGGGCTCAAAGTACATAACAGCTCTTCCATATGGATCAATAATAAAAATTGGATTTTCATTATTCATATCAATTTTAGAATTTTTTTGAAGTACATTAAGCAGAACGCTATTGCTGTCCTTGATTAATTCTGTTCTTTCGTACTCAGCTATAAGATTTTGAACATCATCCTTAATTAGCTCATTTGAATAAAATGCGACTCTTTTAACTCTGTATATATCCCTATTTAGGGCAACATTTAACTGCCTCATAAGATATAAGGATTCTGACGACTTATCGGGATTCGTTATATAGACTCCCATAACCCATTTCCCATCTTCAAACTCAAGTAAGGCTTTTTTTTCATTGCCCTTAAACTGATCAAAATTAAAATAGCTCTTAAAAAAGACCCCGTTATTCTTAGTGCCCTCTGGCGACATCCCAGAGGTAAAGTACAAGGAAGAGAAAGTAACTACTAAAATAGGAGTTAATAATATTATTGCAAGAAAAATTTTATTCTTCATTTTTTTTGAATCCTAACCAGATATACATTAAACATAAAACCAAAAACATCGTGAACCATTGGGCTGAATAACCATAATGTTTTGAAGGCAGCATATTAGTAGGAATAATTTTTATGTATTCCAGGCTATCTTTTAGAACTGGGTCAGCAACTAAAATAAAAGGCTCTAGGTCCATATTATATTCTTTACTAACTACATTTAGGTGTTTTGTTTGCGAGATTTTTGGCCAGGTTGACGTAACTAAGTTATCAGACAGGACGAACCCAAGCTCTGGATTTTCAAGGATGCCGCTAACTGAAAGTTCATTTTTTTGAACGTCAATATCTGGTAATTCATTTCTAAAAATATTTTGAGCAACCCATCCTCTATCTACTAATATTGCCCTATCTTCATTTTTAATTTTAAGAGGAGTCAAGACCTTGAAACCAGCAACCCCTCTATTAATACTGTTGTCTACTAATATCTGCTTTGATTCATCCCAGATTCCATCCACAAATACTCTGTCCCACTTTTTAGAGGTGCCTGAAAGATATGAAGGATCTTGATTTAGATTGCTATTAAAATCTGCAATTAACCTCGCTTTAGCTTGGCCTCTTTCTATTTGCCAAAGGCCTAAAAGAAAAAAAAGGGTGGCAAAAAATATAAAAAATATACTAATTTGCTTTCCTGGTCTAAATTTACTTATTTTCATATCTATAAATCCATGCATACCCTAAAATTGTTCAATGATAAAAACTCTTATATACATTGATGTATTTCTAATAATAATATCACTTGCTAGCGGTCTTGTTTTTCTGCTTATTGATCAAGGGAAGAAAGATAGCAAAAGAACAACTTATAGCCTCGGTATTAGGGTTGCATTAGCTGTAATACTAATTATCTTAATTGTGATCGGCCTTATGACCGGTGAACTTGGTAATAGCGTCCCTTGGGACGGTTCTTAACTACAGTATATAAACAAATAAGAAAAGCATTACCCAAACAACATCAACAAAATGCCAGTACCATGATGCTGCTTCAAATCCAAAATGATCATGGTCCTCAAAATGCCCTGCAAAAAGCGATCTAGCTAACATTATCGCGAGCATAATACCGCCCATCATCACATGGAATCCATGGAAGCCAGTCAGCATAAAGAAAGTAGATCCGTAAATACCAGAATTTAGCGTCAAGCCATAATGAGCATAAGCTTCGTAATATTCGGCTGCTTGAAGCCCTACAAATATAAGTGCTAATGAAACAGTAATTCCTAAGAATAAATTGAATTTCTTTCTATTTCCATTTTTTAAGCCTAGATGGGCAAAATGCACTGTGACACTAGAGCTTAAGAGAACAATGGTGTTCCACATTGGAAGCCATTCTAATGCATGGCCCCAACCAGGCCAGGCCATACTTTTGTCTGCTAATTCATAAGATACGCCTTGATCTGGGGTAGAGATAACAGGCCATGTTGATTCAAAGCCCTTCCATAGCTCTATAGCCGCGACTCCAACACCTTTTTCACCTTCACCGGCCAGCCATGGCACAGCAAAAGTTCTTACGTAAAACAGAGCTCCAAAGAAAGCAGCAAAAAACATAACTTCTGAAAAAATAAACCATGCCATGCCATAAACATAAGATGTTTTTAACTGATTGCTGTCCAGTCCTTCCAGATGTTCTTTTATAACCTGTCTGAACCAGAAAAATAAAGTTGTGAATAAGCAAGCAAAGCCTATGTAGAGGATATAAACAGAGTTACTTTCAGCATTTCCTAAGTTATTAATAGTGCTTGAAGCACCCATAACCAATAGAAAAAGGGAGAAAGCAATAAAAATAGGAAACCTACTTTGATCAGGTACGTAATAGTTTTGTGTGCTCATAATATTTTAGTATTGTCCGCCGTGATTATCCATGTTTTCGTGATTCATTTCGTTATTCGCCATTGAAGCATCTTCGTATTCTGTAATATCAAAAATTGTGTATGACAAAGTTATATTTTTTATATTCTTAGGTAGGTCGTTAGAGACAAGTAATTTAACTGGGAGAAGCGCCTCTTCTCCTGGCATTAATACTTGCTGCTCAAAACAGAAACATTCTAATTTTTTAAGATGAGCTGCAGCGTTTGAAGGTGCGACACTAGGAACTGCTTGTGCAGTCATTTTTTTATTCGTTGTATTTTTTACATAAAATGTAGCTGTATAGTATTTTCCAGTAGAAATTGTCATAACTTCTTCAGAGGGCTTAAACACCCAAGGCATATTTTCATTGTTAGTTGAGATGAATTGCAGTCCTATTGGCCTGCCGTCTTCTATAACTAATTTGTCAACATTTTTAGATTGAAAAACCTTTCCATTTATCCCAGTAACTTCACAAAAAACATCATATAGAGGCACAAGAGCAAACCCAAATGCAAACATTAAAGGGACTGCAATAAGCAGTCTTTTTAGGGTTTTTTTAGCTCCTTCGTTCATTAATCTATTTTTGGAGGAGTCGTAAATGTGTGATACGGAGCAGGTGATGCAACAGTCCATTCTAGACCTCTTGCTCCTTCCCAAACCTGAGCAGTAGCTTTTTTGCCACCCATTACTGTTTTTATGACAATAAACAAAAAGAATACTTGAGATAGCCCAAATAGGAAAGCTCCTACGCTTGATACCATATTCCAATCTGCAAATTGAAGAGCGTAATCAGGAACCCTTCTAGGCATCCCAGCTAATCCAATAAAATGCTGTGGGAAGAAAGTAACGTTTACCCCAATGAAAGAAAGCCAGAAGTGAAGCTTCCCAAGTCTTTCGTCGTACATATTTCCAGTCCATTTAGGTATCCAATAATATACTGCAGCCATAATTGAGAAAATGGCTCCAGGGACAAGAACATAGTGAAAATGAGCAACTACAAAATATGTATCATGATATTGAAAGTCTGCAGGTGTTATTGCTAACATTAGTCCTGAAAAACCACCCATAGTAAATAAAACTACAAAGGCGATAGCAAACAACATTGGTGTTTCAAATGTTATTGAGCCTCTAAACATAGTTGCTATCCAATTAAATACCTTAACTCCAGTTGGAACAGCGATTAACATTGTTGCCCACATAAAGAATAATTCTGCTGCAAGGGGAAGCCCTACTGTAAACATATGATGCGCCCAGACAACAAAGGAAAGGATTGCAATTGAAAGCATGGCCCAGACCATTGAAGCATAGCCAAAGAGCTGCTTTCTAGAAAATGTTTCTATAATATGAGAAACAATTCCAAATGCTGGAAGAATCATAATGTAGACCTCTGGATGACCAAAGAACCAAAAAATATGTTGAAAAAGAACTGGGTCGCCGCCGCCAGCTGCATTAAAGAAACTTGTGCCAAAATGTATGTCCATTAACAT
>TARA_B110000503_G_scaffold57689_1_pt1 | contig 13874 bp, 12 predicted proteins | sample TARA_B110000503 | Tara Oceans TARA_B110000503 (sample SAMEA4397472) | marine metagenome | biome: Polar Biome; feature: [SRF] surface water layer (ENVO:00010504); material: water (ENVO:00002006), including particulate matter (ENVO:01000060) such as... | depth 5 m | reverse complement strand
AATACAATGCTGTGCAGGGTGTATTTACACTCTTGCTAGTAGATAAATTTGGCACATCATCTATATATACTGAGCGACCTGCGCTATTTTCATCATAAAATGTATAGCTTGCATGGCCATCGTTGAGACTGACAAAAGCCAGTGTAGTCGGCGCATTTGAGCGCACTAGATAGGATGTATCTACTTTGCTATTACTTAACTCTTGGCACAACTGTTCACCAAACAGATCGTTTGAGATACCAGAGAGCATGCCAACTGGCACACCTAAGCGTCCCAAACCAATAGCTGTGTTAAATATGGCTCCACCTACTAACGGTGCAAAACTTGCTTGGCCAGATTCTGATACCACGGGCACCATATCGATAAGTGCTTCACCACAACAAATAATCACAATAATTCCTAGTCTTTTATCAGGTTTATAAGGTCAATCATCTCACAAACATCATATTGACACGCCAACAATGCCATAAGAGAAGATACAAAAAGCAGTACAGAGCAATACTATATTGCTTAATTAATGTTGAATTTATACTAAATTGCGGATATGTTGTATTAAATCTATAAGAACGTCAAAAAAGTACCAGTATTTGAAAATTTTGTACTGTTTTATAGACCACCTCAAAGCTATTGTTACCTCAGGCGCAAATAAATTAGTTTTTATAGCGCTTAACCAACTACCAGAACAGTTAATAATAAAACCGAGATTTATCTCTGGAGAAAATAATATGAAAATTTTAAAGATGTCAGCTATTGCTGCTGCAGTAGCAATGAGCGGTGTTTCTACTGCCCAAGCTGCTGACCTAACGATCGCCACTGTAAACAATGGCCACATGATCGAAATGCAAAAGCTAACGGGTCACTTTGAAAAAGCGAACCCTGGAATTAACGTAAACTGGGTAACTCTGGACGAAGGTACTTTGCGTTCACGTGTAACCACAGACATCGCTACTAAAGGTGGTCAGTTTGACGTTATGACTATCGGCATGTACGAAGCACCAATGTGGGGCGCTAAAGGCTGGTTAGAAGCTTTAGATTTCGATGCAAGCTACGATGTGAATGATATCCTTCCTGCAATGCGTGGTGGTTTATCTGACGGCGGCAACCTTTATGCTGCACCATTCTACGGCGAAAGCTCAATGATCATGTACCGCAAGGATTTGATGGATGCTGCTGGCATGACTATGCCTGATAGCCCAACTTGGGGACACATTGAAGACGCAGCTGCGGCAATGACTGACAAAGACAATGGCGTATACGGCATTTGTCTTCGTGGCAAGCCAGGTTGGGGCGATAACATGGCCTTTATCACTACTTTAGCTAACTCGTTTGGCGCACAGTGGTTTGATATGGACAAGAAGCCTCAGTTAGATTCTCCAGCATGGAACCACGCGGTTAACTTCTACGTTGACTTGCTAAACAACTATGGTCCTCCAGGATCATCTGGTAACAGCTTCAACGAAATCCTTGCACTAACCAACGCTGGAAAGTGTGGCATGTGGATTGACGCTACTATCGCAGCTTCTTTCGTATCTGACCCAGCACAGTCTTCTGTTGCAGAGCACATGGCTTTCGCACAGTCTCCTGTAGCTGTTTCTAGCCGCGGCGCTAACTGGTTGTGGGCATGGGCTCTAGCAGTACCTGCTGGAACTCAACAGTCTGCAGAAGCTCAAGCTTTCGTACAGTGGGCTACTTCTAAGGAATACATCGAGCTAGTTGCTGCAACTAACGGTTGGGCTTCTGTACCTACTGGTACTCGTCAGTCTACTTATGACAACAAGAACTTTACTGACGCTGCAGTATTTGCTGACGCTGAGCTAAAGGCTATCTTGTCTGCTGATCCAAGTAACTCAACTCAAGCTCCTAGCCCATTCAAGGGTGTTCAGTTCCAAGCTATCCCTGAGTTTGCTGACATTGCTGGTGCCGTTGGCCAACAGCTTTCTGCTGCTCTAGCTGGTGACATCTCTGTTGAAGATGCTCTTGCTGAATCACAAAAAGCTGCTGATCGCGCTATGCGTAAGGCTAAGTACTACAAGTAATTGATCATTAGATCAGTCTTTTAGTTACAAAAAACAGGGCCTTAAGTATAAAACCTAAGGCCCTGTTTTATTTTTCCTTAACACACCGAGATTATAATAAATCTTATGAACTCCCTGTCTAATACATCTACTCAAACACCACGCAAATGGTTAAACATGGTTAACCTGCTAAAGGCACCATCAATCATTTTGCTACTTGTTTGGATGATTGTGCCCTTGAGCATGACTTTGTACTACTCATTTGTTGAGTACAATCTACTCTACCCTGGGCCTAAGTTATTTATTGGTTTAGAAAACTACAGTTACTTTTCTACCGATTCAGCTTTTTTCCCTGCATTATTTAATACCTTGGTTTTAGTTGGCTCTGTACTGATTATTACAGTCGTACTAGGTTTAGCTCTTGCTTTGTTAGTGAATCAGCCGTTTTTTGGACGAGGCATTGTCCGCGTATTACTGATTTCACCCTTCTTTATTATGCCAACTGTTAATGCATTGATATGGAAAAACATGATGATGGACCCCAACTACGGGATCTTTTCTGTCATCTCTGACTTTTTCAATGCCGTACCCATTAACTGGCTAGAGGATATGCCACTAGCGTCTGTCATCATGATGGTGAGCTGGCAGTGGACACCCTTTGCTTTGCTTATATTTATGACATCGCTCCAATCGCAAGATACTGAACAAAAAGAAGCCGCCCAACTTGATGGCGCAGGATTTTGGTCTATCTTTCGTTTCCTTACCCTGCCTCACCTTGCAAGGCCTATTGCCATTGTAGTGATGATTCAGACTATTTTTCACCTGTCCTTGTTTGCAGAAATCTTTGTTACCACAGGCGGCGGACCAGGCTTTGCTAGCACCAACTTAGCATGGTTAATTTATCGACAAGCCTTCCTTGCATATGATGTAGGTGTTGCTTCAGCCGGTGGCGTATTTGCTATCATTTTAGCCAATATAGTGGCTTTCTTCCTAATCCGAGCCGTTGGCAAGAATCTAACGGAATAACCTATGACTTTTAATATATCTCAACGTAAAATCATCAAACACTGGGCTACTGGTTTATTTGCATGGTTGGTTGCTTTGACACTGTTCTTCCCTATTTTGTGGATGATCATGACCAGCTTTAAAACTGAGCTACAGGCTATTTCACAGCCACCATTGCTATTTTGGGAAGCTACATTAGATAACTACATGCTTATTCAAGAGCGCAGTGATTATCTTAAATACGCTTTAAATTCTTTATACACGTCTGTAGGTGGCACTGTATTGGCCTTGATCGTAGCTGTGCCTAGCGCTTATGCCATGGCATTTTTTCCAGGCAAGCACACTAAAGATATTTTGTTATGGATGCTATCCACCAAAATGTTGCCTGCTGTAGGTGTGTTGATTCCAATCTATATGATTACTCAAATGGGCGGATTGCTAGATAGCATCTACCCACTGATTGTGATTTTTGCACTTATGAACCTGCCAATCATCATGTGGATGCTATATACCTACTTTAAAGAAATTCCAAAAGAAATTCTTGAAGCAGCCCGTATGGATGGTGCAACGACCAGCGACGAACTTCGTCATGTGGTAATGCCTTTATCTTGGGGTGGTATTGCTTCTGCTGGCTTATTGTCATTGATCTTATGTTGGAATGAAGCCTTTTGGTCCATTCAACTTACTGCGTCAGATGCAGGAACACTAGCAGCACTCATCGCCTCTTACTCCAGCCCAGAAGGCCTATTTTGGGCCAAAGTTTCAGCTGCATCCACAATGGCTTGTGCGCCAATAATCGTCTTTGGCTGGTTCTGCCAAAAACAATTGGTACAAGGTTTAACTTTTGGCGCGGTGAAATAAGGAATTATAATGTCTACTTTAAATATCTCTCAGTTACACAAACATTTTGACGATTTCCACGCTATTCGTGGCATTGATTTAAATATTGAAGAAGGCGAATTTGTCGTCTTTGTAGGTCCCTCAGGCTGTGGTAAATCTACCCTACTACGCTTAATTGCTGGCTTAGAAGATGTAAGCTCTGGCACAATTTCTTTAGGTAATCGTGACATTACCCAAGTGGCAGCCGCTCAGCGTGATCTAGCGATGGTATTCCAATCTTACGCGCTATACCCACACATGAACGTGGCAGAAAACATGTCTTTTGCACTGCGTTTAGCGGGTGCAAGTAAAGAAGAAATTGCTCAAAAGGTAGCTGACACAGCGGCTATTTTACAGCTTGGGCCGCTACTTGATCGTAAGCCTAAAGCTTTGTCTGGCGGCCAGCGTCAACGTGTGGCTATCGGCCGCGCTATCGTTCGCCACCCATCTGTATTTTTGTTCGATGAACCATTGTCAAACCTAGACGCTGCATTGCGTGTACAAATGCGCCAAGAGCTTGCTGGCCTGCATCATCGCCTTAAATCTACTATGATCTATGTGACCCACGACCAAGTTGAAGCGATGACTTTAGCCGATAAAGTGGTCATTCTAAATGCCGGTCAGGTAGAGCAAGTGGGCACGCCTATGGACGTGTATTACAACCCAGAAAGCCGTTTTGTTGCTGAGTTTATTGGCACACCTAAAATGAACTTCTTCCCTATGGATGAAACGGTCACCAACTACTTAAGCAACAATGAAAAGGTTGATCGTAACCTTGAAAATGCGGCTTGGATTGGTGCCCGACCAGAGTCAATTATGCTTGATAAGAAAGGCATGCTTGGCACTGTGAACTTAATCGAACGTCTAGGTGCAGAAACACTGGTTTATCTAACTTATGGTGATGATTGTCAAATTGCTATTCGCGCCTCAAGCTTAGCTCCAGTTGCCCTAGGAGAAACCATTGAGTTTGGTTTAGATCTAGAACAAGTGCACAGCTTTGATGATAAAGGTGCACGTCTTAGCCCTGCAATTACGGGTGATTTGATTAAGTCGTTATAAAAAATACATTAATTTGTAGTATGTTTTAAAGGGAGGCCCGTATGAAAACAGACACGTTTAATCAAGTAGAAATCATTGAAAATGTTGATGATGGTATCTATTACTTGGAACATGGCTGGCCTTCTGATTTAATCCGTTGGCACGCCCACGCACCTTACGAGCTTCACCTAATGGTGAGTACACACGGCAAGGTATTTGTAGGCGATCACATTGGACGTTATCAACCGGGTCAACTGATTCTTGTGGGGCCTCATGTGCCCCATAACTGGGTCACAAACAAAGATGAACCTAGCCCTGTAGATGTGCGTGACATGGTGATTGTTTTTTCTCATAAATCCATGGATCACATGCTCCAAGGATTTAGTGAAATTCAAGAATTAATGTCGATGCTTGAGCTATCTCAGTCTGGCCTTGAGTTTGTAGACTTTGATATGTCCCAAGCCATAGATTTATTTGGCAAGGTGCGTGATGCGTCAGGCATGGATCGTCTTTTAGCGTTCATGCAGCTTTTATCAAAGCTTAAAGCCTGGCCACACAAACGCACCTTATCAACCGCAAAGCTGACCTCACCGCTGACAAGCTCGGCAGCCAATAAAATAAATGATGTGGTGCAATATATTGCAGATCATTACCAAGAAAATTTATCTCTTGGCAAAATGTCCACCATGATCAATATGAGTGAGAGCGCATTTTCACGTCATTTTGCTAAATCTACGGGCAATAAATTTGTTGAATTTGTAAACCGTGTCCGCATAGGCAGAGCATGCATTCAATTAGCAGAAACCAATGATCAAATATCAGCGATTTGTTTTGATGTTGGATTCAACAACATTACTAATTTCAATCGTCATTTTGTGAAGCTAAAAGGCAAAACGCCTGGAGAATACCGACGCATTATCCAAACTAATTTAGGTAAAGATAAAGCCATTGTAAAACCAACAATAGCCATGCCATAGCATGTAGCTAGTTTCTAAAAAAAATTATAAGTACGATAAAGATAATACTATGAACGCTTTACACAAAACGCAACTTACACCCCTAAACTACAGCCAAGCAGACTGTGAAGTCGGCATTATTCACGTAGGTATTGGTGCCTTTCATAGAGCACACCAAGCTGCTTACATTAACACCTTGTTGGGCGATAGCGATCAACAAAAATGGGGCATCATGGGCATTAATTTGCGTGCTGAAGATGCTAGCATCGGTCATTTACTGGCTGAACAAAAACACACATACACTTTAAAGACCTTGTCTCCAGAAAACCACTCGACCTATCAAGAGATTGGGTCTATTTTATCTACTATCGATTGGTCACAAAACGCTGACGCAGCAGCTGAAGTGGTGAATAATGAAAATGTTCACTTAATCACTATGACCGTTACTGAAGGCGGCTATTATCTTTCAGAAAACGGGCTATTAGAAACCCACCTACCCATTATTACTGATGCTATAAGCGGCTCAGGCAGCTGCATATACGCCTATCTGAGGGCTTCTTTAAACAAGCGTCGTTTGGGTTGTAACCTGCCCATCACATTACTATGCTGCGATAATTTACGTGACAATGGCCATTATCTAAAATCAGGCTTTGAACAATTTCTGAAGGCATGTAATGACACCCAGCTAATGGATTGGATCAATGACAATGTGACCTTTCCGTGCTGTATGGTAGATCGCATTACCCCAAGACCTGACGCAATCCATGTGACAGATGTAATGCAAACGTTTGGTTTAAATGACCCCCTTACGGTAATGTCTGAGTCTTACACTCAGTGGGTGATCGAAGATAATTTTGCTGGACCAAGACCAGATTTTGAGCGCGTGGGTGTGGAATTGGTAGATGATGTCTCTCCCTATGAAGATGCAAAAATACGTATTCTCAATGGTGGCCACACCATACTAGCCTACTTTGCAGCACTTAAAGGCTACAACACTTATGACCAAGGCTTGGCTGATGAAGAACTCAATACATTATTTTCAGCCTACGAAACTACAGAAGTAATTCCTGCGATTGGAGAATCTCCAATCAATTTGTTGGACTATTACGCACTTACTAAAACTCGCTTTTGTAATAGCAACATTGCAGATGCTGTGGCGCGAATTTGTGCTGATGGTGGTATTAAGTTCCCTATCTTTATTTTACCTACAATTGCTACTAGCTATGCCCAAGGTCGTATTCCTGAAAATGGATTACAAGGTATTGCGGCTTGGTATGTATTTATGTGTAAAGTCAAAGCTGGGGAAATTGATTTTGATTATGTAGAACCCAAATGGGCCTATTTGGACACCCTTGTAGATGGGCTTAATGTAACATCATTTATTGAAAGCCAAGACCTATGGGGCAAGTTACCTAACCAGTTCCCAGAGTTTAAACAAAACCTAACACAAGCCATCACCTTAATGATCTCGCGTTTTCCAGTGGCTTAATCTAAGATAAAGCTTAACTGAAAGCCTGATAAGGTAAATGTAATGCACACACAGCGTCTAGAGGGCAAAGTAGCACTAATCACCGGCGCCGCTAGAGGCATTGGTAAAGCCTTTGCCAAGCGCTACTTAGCTGAAGGCGCTAAAGTCATTATTGCAGATATTGATTTTGAAGCAGCAAGCAATACAGCACTAGCACTAGGTGATCAATGTATTGCACAGGTATTAGATGTAACCGATCAAACTAGCATTGATGACTGTGTGACTCACTCAATTTCTAAGTGGGGAAAAATTGACATCTTAATCAATAATGCCGCATTGTTTACCGCCTCCCCCTTTATCGATATTACTCGCACCGATTATGACAAGGTATTTGCGGTAAACCTGGCGGGGCCTGTATTCATGATGCAAGCCGTTGCAAAGCATATGATTGAGCGTGGAGTAGGTGGGAAAATCATCAATATGGCAAGCCAAGCAGGCCGCCGTGGTGAAGGTTTGGTAGCCGTCTACTGCGCCACTAAAGCTGCCATTATCAGTGTGACGCAATCGGCAGGATTAGACCTTATAAAACATGGCATCAATGTGAATGCTATCTCTCCAGGTGTGGTGGATGGCGAGCACTGGGATGGCGTTGACGCATTTTTTGCGAAGCATGAAGGGTTAGAACTGGGTGAAAAGAAAGCTCAGGTAGGTAAAAGTGTACCCCATGGACGTATGGGCGTAGCCCAAGATCTTACTGGCATGGCAGTTTTTTTAGCCAGTAGTGATGCTGATTATATCGTTGCTCAAACCTACAACGTTGATGGTGGGCAATGGATGAGCTAGCCATCATCTAAAGATACATGAAAACTAGCTCTAACCTTAATTGAAAATCTATGCCAGTTTGAACTGAGTTTTAAGACGAGCAATAATATCATTAGACTCATACAACCACTCTACTGCCCCATCAGCCTGCTCTATTCTTAAACAAGGCACCTTGTGGCGTCCACCTTCTTGGGTCAACTGTGCCTTATGTCGAGCATTACCTTTTGCATCACGTAGCTCAATATGCAGTGCATGGCGCTTTAATTCACGGCGTACTTTGACGCAAAAAGGGCAAGTTTTAAACTGATACATCGACATGGTCGCGGTCACATCATCTATGGCTTTTTGAGCAGCTGCTTCTCTTACTACTGCTTTTGGTGAGGTCATAAAATCTAGTACTAAAATAATTTGTCCCAAAATCCATCGAATAATTTTCATTAACTAGCTCCACCAATAATTGGTTAATTGAAATACGCATTGGTTTATATGCTTAAGCAGATAAGCTAAGCGATTTTGCGGTAAATTGTTTAATAACTCACAGTGCTTACAATCACTTCAAACATCTAGTGAGCCCCCAAAAACTGAGCATAGTCTACAGGATCTGACTAAATTCAGCCTTCTTTTTTATCATCGTTTTATGTGTCCTTAATGACCATTATTACATCGTAATAAGTCGTAGCACGCACCTATACTGTGGTAATCGCACTTAGCGCCAGGCAAAGCAATCCATTGATCTTTTGGTTGATTATCTGCATTTAATACACGCCACCACACTCTGCTGGAGGGCTCTATAAAGTGGCTTTCGCAATAGTCGCCTAGTAGTTTCAAATAGTTTAAGTATGGACCGTCTGGATAATGCTTAGATAACATGGCAAGGGCTGGTAAGGTTTCGGCTTGCACCCAAAAGTATTTATTGTCATCACACACAGATCCTTGTGGATCAAAGCCATAATAAAGCCCACCTCTGGTCTTGTCCCAACCACGTTGCCATGCCGTATCAACTAAAAACTTGGCCTTATCTAACATCCAAATTTGAGGTTTATAACCGTGCAATATCAGTAACAACTTAGCCCATTCAGTAAAGTGGCCTGTTTGGTAACCCCAAGGCTTATACAAGTTTTGTGGATCGTGCTGATTATAGGTCCAATCTACCTGCCAATCTTGGTTGTAATGCTCCCACAAAAGCCCATTGGTAGACGCGGTTTGCTGATTAACAATCGTGTTCGCAATGCGCAGCGCTTGCTGCAAAAAAAGATCATCTTGCGTGGCTTCAAAAGCAGCAATAAGGGCTTCACATGCATGCATGTTAGCATTTTGGCCGCGATAGCTGGACAATTTCCCAGACTCATTATGCACTTGGTCTGCAAACAAACCAAAATCTTCTTGCCAGAAAACCTGCTGCATTAACTGGTGTATTGATTTCAGTGCAGGCAAAGCAGATGTTATGCCTACCTGATATGCATTGGCGTATGTGAGCATTAAAAACGCATAACCATAACAATATTGATCGCGGTCTGTTACTTCACCGTTGTTTAGCTCCCAGTGGTAGCCTTGTGCATTTTTCCAAGCATGCTTTTGCTCAATAAAATCTAGCCCATGCTGCACTGTCGCTAAGTGCTTAGCTTTTTGAACACAATTATCAGACAAAAGAGCGCCACGGCAAAAATTAACAACTAAGCGACAGCTGCTCACCAAATGATAGTGCGTGGGGTCTTTGTGGCCACCGTCTATATTTAAGCTGTGGTTAAAGCTCTGGTCAGGTTGCAGGCCGTGGCGTACATAAAAAGCTAATATAGATTGAATTTGCTGTTCTAAAAAGGCCTTAGACAACCAACTATCTTTGACCTGACTACTCACAGTGTTCATGGTGCTTTACCTGCTATTCGCGTTTAAGGGCTAACGTTCACGTGATCAAAGTCACTGGCATTATGGCGCTCTGGCAGTTGATCTTTTTCAGGCCCCCACGCTAGGTTGACACGCTTGCCTCTTATTACTGCTGGGCGTTGCTGTATTTGTGTGGCCCAACGTGTCACATGGGTATAACTTGCAACATCTAAAAACTCTGCTGCACTATAGAGCTCGCCTAATACCAGAGCACCATACCAAGCAAAATTTGCGATGTCGGCGATAGTGTACTCATCTCCACACAGGTATTGATGGTGGGCTAGTTGCTTATCTAGCACATCTAGCTGGCGCTTCACTTCCATGGCATAACGGTTAATGGGATATTCTAATTTATCAGGTGCGTAAGCATAAAAGTGACCAAAACCACCACCCAAAAAGGGTGCACTACCTATATTCCAAAAGAGCCAAGACAGGCATTCTGGGCGCTTAGCCGAACCCAATTCTGGCACAAACTGACCAAACTTTTCAGCTAAGTAGAGCATAATAGCACCCGACTCAAACACGCGTGTGGGCTGTGCGCTACTGTAATCTATTAATGCTGGGATTTTTGAATTGGGGTTAATATCTACAAACCCACTACTAAATTGAGCCCCTTCGATAATATTAATCAGCCACGCATCATACTCGGCATCTTCAAGTCCCAGCTGCACTAACTCCTCCAGCAAAATTGTCACTTTAGCGCCGTTAGGAGTGCCCAATGAATAAAGCTGCAAAGGGTGTTTGCCTTTAGGCAACTCTTTATCATGTGTGGCACCGGCTACAGGTCGATTGATGCTAGCGAAGTGGCCGCCACTTTGGGTATCTAATGTCCATACTTTGGGAGGGGTGTAAATGTCGCTCATGTTGAGTATCTCTGTGTGTAGTAAATAGCAAAGGTGATTATATTCATAGGCCTGTCAAAGCCTATAGCTATTTTTTAAAGTTGATTAGCTTGCCTACATTATAGGCACATTGGTCTAAGTTAAAAACCGCATTTTCAATAGCTTTGGGTAAATCACTCACACCTGGCATGATGCTAAAACACGCATCAATACCCGCCTCCACCATTAAGGTTTCGTCAACGTCTACACTGCCCACAATAGCCATCACAAAAAGGCCATGCTGCTTAGCGCGCTTTGCCACTCCTACTGGTGCTTTACCATTAAGGCTTTGGGAATCTAAACGGCCTTCACCGGTGATCACTAAATCAGCATCACTTAGATGGGCATCAAATTCAATGCGATCTAATACTAAGTCTATGCCAGGTTGAAATTGAGCTTTGGTGTATTGCATTAAACCAAATCCCGTGCCTCCTGCTGCACCTGCACCTGCATGGTCTCGGTGGACTAACCCTGTCGTGGCTTCGCTAACATTTGCAAAGTGTTCCAACGCCGCATCAAGCTGAGTAACCATTGAAGTAGTAGCCCCTTTTTGGGGGCCGTAAATGACACTAGCCCCTTTAGGGCCCAGTAAAGGATTGTCTACGTCACAGGCAACGGATATGGTGCATTCCATCAATCTAAGATCCAGCTTCTGCGCATTAATGCTATGCACTTGGGCTAAAGCCGCACCGCCAAACCCAACAGGAGCACCAGATTCATCATTTAGCTGTAAACCCAAGGCTCTCAATAGCCCAGTGCCTGCATCATTGGTGGCACTTCCACCTAGGCCTATAATAAAATCTCTCACGCCCAAATCCAGGGCTTTAAGCATAATTTCTCCAGTGCCATAGGTAGAGCTAACTAAAGGGTTACGATCTTTATGAGGGATGAGTCCAAGCCCAGAAGCTGCAGCAATATCAATCACTGCAGTGCCATGTTCATTCAAGGGCGGCAGCAAACCCCATTGAGCCACAACACGCTTACCCTGCAAATTGAGAAGTGAACTGACGCTAGTTTCAATAATACGGCCGTTAGTGGCCTCTACAAGAGCCGCAGCAGTGCCCTCTCCGCCGTCAGCTAAAGGCAAACATAACATTTGCGTATTTGGCATTGCTCGCTGTAGAGCAGACGCAATAGTCTGCGCTACAACCACAGCACTGAGGGTCTCTTTAAAAGAGTCTGGCGCTATGATTATCTTGCGCATATTGTTATCCGGTGACAGTAATACGTTGGCCATTAGTATCAAAAAAGTGACAGTGGCTTTGGGTAAAAATTATACCAATGGTTTGGCTTAGCTGGAAGTCATGCTCTGGCGAGCAACGAATATTAAGCACACCTGCCACTTGCGTATTCACAAAAATATACACGTCACAGCCAACATATTCCACTACTTCCACAATACCATCAACCATCCCTGCACCCGCTTCGCAAACACTCATATGTTCTGGGCGAATGCCTAAGTAACAAGAGCCCGTTGGTGAGTCTATGACAGCAATATCATTAGCAGTAAAGGTGCTGCCTACTGTTTCGCCATTGATCAGATTCATTTTTGGTGAGCCAATAAACTGCGCCACAAAGATGTTTTGGGGGGCCTCATAAAGCTGCCTAGGAGTCCCTACCTGCTCTATCACACCACCTTGCAATACCACGATGCGATCTGCCAAGGTCATTGCTTCCACTTGGTCATGGGTTACGTAAACCATGGTGCGTTTCAGCACTTGGTGCAGTCTAGCTATTTCATGGCGCATTTCTACACGCAAAGCTGCATCTAGGTTAGATAAAGGTTCATCAAATAAGAAAGCAATTGGATCTCGCACAATGGCGCGGCCAATTGCTACTCGTTGTCGTTGACCACCAGATAAATCTTTAGGACGCCTTCCCATTAATGGCTCTAGTTTTAAAGCTTGAGCAGCAGCATCCACTTTAGACTTTATTTGTTTAGCATTAGCGCCTGATGTCTTAAGGCTAAAGCCCATATTTTCAGCCACACTCATATGTGGATATAACGCATAAGATTGAAATACCATCGCCAAGCCACGAGTAGCTGGCAACTGCCCAGTGACGTCTTTGTCACCTATTAGGATAGCTCCACGACTGACCTCCTCTAGGCCTGCAATCATACGCAGCAAGGTAGATTTTCCACACCCAGAAGGGCCTACAAAAATGATTAACTCACCTTTTTTAATCTCTAAGTCTATACCTTTGATAACTTGAGAGTCGCCATACCACTTTTCAATTTTTTGTAATGCGATGTTTCCCATTAATTCATTCCCCTATCAATCCAGCTAAGCCAAATTGCTGCAGTCCACGTAAAGTTATCGCCACCAGCACCTTGTGCGCTTTGTGGATGACAGTATTCAAAAAAACCTTCTTTAGCAATGAGCTTGTTTGTAGCATTTTTTAAGTGTAAGGCTTCATCAGTTTGACCAGCATCTTCCAAACCTATGCCGATTAACGCATTAAAGAACGGCCATACAGGCCCTCTCCAGTAACGCAAAGGGTCAAAATCAGGGTGCCCTGGGTCTAAGCTAGGCACTGGGTAAGGCAACTGTTGATAAACTCTGTTTAAATGCTCAAGCATCGCGCTAGATTGAATGCCTGCATACCAACAAAGGTAACTAGCATTAGACAAACTTCCAGCATATTTTCCAGTGCGAATGTCCAAGCTATCATAAGCGCTAATAGCTGGATTCCATAAGCGTTGGGCCCCCGCTTCAAGAGTGCTAATCCAGCCTTCAATTTCGTCTTTGTCAGCATTAGCGTCATCATTTAATTCTTCGCATAACCAAAGTAAATCACGACATGCACGAAGTAGTATGAAGGTCATACCTGGATCTGCCACACGAAAAGGGCTAATATCACGTATCTTCTTTTCATCCCAGCCAGTGTTACGACCTAGATTAACTAAGGCAATATAACGATCATA